>Ga0137395_10000015_pt1 | contig 43514 bp, 62 predicted proteins | sample czobulk216metaG_FD_108283 | JGI IMG/M metagenome (GOLD analysis project Ga0137395, IMG submission 108283) | Vadose zone soil microbial communities from Angelo Coast Range Reserve, California, USA - czobulk2.16 metaG | ecosystem: Environmental > Terrestrial > Soil > Vadose zone | place: USA...
AACCCAGTCAGTGGATTATACGTCGCCTGTAGTGCGTTAGGCGTCTCTTTGGTAATCTGTGCTAACAGAGAATCGCGGACATACTTGCCGAGATTGTATGTAGGATTATTGCGGTCTGCTGTCAGGCGTGCTAGACTCTGGGCACCATTAGACGACAGAAAGATATAATCAGATTCACCCATCGGCTGCGCGGTCCATTGGGAAGTGCAGCCAGTCCCAGTCAGTACGTCAAAGACATAAGCCTGCGTAGGGTCCATACCGATAATCGAACCACGTCCATCTGTGAAGAAGATGATGTGGTTGCGGCCACATACAACTAGTGCAGCGTTGAACGCGAATATGGCTGTAACCTGATCCGTACCAGCAGACCAGATATTGTGCATGTTGATGACGCCAGCAGACGGAGAACCTACATCAGTTTCGTCTAGCAGGCCGCAGTACGTGATAGTCTGCCCGTCAGATTGACTTACACTCCATATGCGGCCAAAGGCAGAGGCTCCTACACCGTTACTAAGCGGCCATGTACCTTGTGTTTCCACTATGGTATTGAGGACGCCGCCTGCCTTTGTATATACTGCTGGCTTCTGCCCGTTCTGGAACCCAACCATTTTGTTATTGAAGTTCTGTAAGAACCATGTGCCATTGGCTAGGGAGGCAGTTCCAGCAATGCTATGGCCTTGCGGATTGATGATGTCGTTAGCGGCTCCGCCATCCCAGCTTACAATGATCTGATAGGTACCATCGCCGGCGTTGTACTCAAAAATCTCTTTGATACTAGGCGTATAAGTATACGTTGCCTTGACTTGCGTACCGTTTGTAGGAGCAACGGTATAGGTTAGCGTAAAATCGCCAGTCTGATAATTCAGCGTACCAGATACGCCTGCTCCGCTAAGCCGTCCTGCGCCGTTATCCGTGGCCGTTACGGCACCAGCCGTGACAGTAACAGTACTAGGAATAATAGGCGAATGCAGAAATGTACCAGAAAAACTAACAGTCGTTCCATCGCTCGTCGCCTCAACTTCGTTCGTGATAACGACGTTAGTCAACGGCGTAGTCGTCTGATTAACAATACCCTGCCTAGCAGCTAGCCGGCCGGCCGTATCTATCACAGCGTTCAGCGCCTGTGAAGCGTAAGAAGGGTCCATTAACTGCCCAGCTTGTACAGTATTCAATCCCTTATTGCCGGGAGCTACTATATCTAGCGGGACTAGTTGCTGTTTTGGTGCGACACGGGCTAAGCGCGGCATACGGCTAAGCTATAATCATTTCGAGAGCAGTAGAGCCCGGATCGCGCGTAACCGCGTCATCCAGAGCCTCTCTGTACCGCTCCTCAGTAAACATCGAGGACGTGCCTAATTCTTCTCCTCGCTCTTGTAATGCATACCATGACGCTCCAAGCTCGATTGGAAAGTTTGGTACAAGTACAGGGCTGTCCAAGCCAACCGTACTACCTGTCCAACGGGAATCCAGCCACGGCTGGCAAGCAGTGCCAGCGACAGTGGCGTCAATACGAGGCTGCGGAACCACAAGTGTAGCAGCAATGATAAAGTTCGCATTAGCCCCCGGATACATGAGCATCTGTAGGTTATCATTACCTAGATCCTGTATCGCGTAGTTAGTAGAGAATGCTACCGGAGTTTGATTTAGGACCGTATTGTAATAGATAATGTCCGCTAGAGGCATTTCCCCCACAAGGAACGGTATACCAAAGGTCGTTACGTTGAATACCAGACCTATTTCCCGGCCAAACCGTCGGTTGTACATCCGGGCTACGAAACTTCTGCTGTTCGCCTGCTTGCCCACTACCGCCTGATCCGTGACCTGCTGCGTGGTATTCGGGAACAGATAGTTGATGTTGAATAGTGTCCATAATGCACTCCATTGGGTAGCCGCCTCGACTTCCTCTTTGATATGATTGACAAAGTTGCAAATCTGTAGCTGATACGTATCCGTTACAGTTGTTTGCCCGGCAGGAATCGTCGTAGATCCGATATTCTGAAGGACGTTGTTTACGATTTGTCTGAATGTAGCTGCCACGTTAGCTCCAATTGCCTACGCTTTGAACAGTTGCGCTACCGACAGGGCGGAAGCGAGCGAATGAGTTAGCGCCGACTACGGCTGCGGCAGCGGTTGTTTGCGATACCTGCGGGATGACCGTGCCGGCCACGGTGACGCGGATGATACCGGTGATTTGCGCGTAGCCGACAGTGCCGGTAGCTGCGCTAGCAATCAGGGTGTTCGCTGCAGTGTCAAACGTCATCTGTGGCGTAGCCGCGGTTGCGAGCGCCGTCGGCTTATCTGCTATCGCCCACCAAGCCTGCGTGAAAGTCGCCGTACCGCCAAGGGCGAAACCAAAGGCTCCTGATGTGGCAGACAGCGCGGTAAGCGAGAAGAAGCAGTCAAACTCATATGTACCGATTGGTAATGTAACCGCGCCATTAGTAGTACCGTTTAGAATGGCCTGCGCCGCGGTTTGGCTGACAAGCGTTTTCGTGCCTGACATTACCTCGACGTATTCAGTACCAATTACAGCTCGACTTGACGCTGCTGGCGTAAAATAGGCCGCCGTACCATCAAACTCTGTTGCGCCAGCCGCCGGCGTCGTTAAAGTTACGCCTGAATTTATAAGCAGCGGATATACCGTCGCGGTGCCGGCGGGGAGGGACAGCGCAGCACCAGTAGTCGGCGCAGCTGCGATGATGTTTCCTGTAATGTTGATGAGAAGTGGGATGGCATTGCGCGTAATGTCGCGAAACTCGAACGATTTGTTCGTGCCGCCACCCGTGTCGATGCCGATATCCCACTGCTGCACTGTAGTTTTAGACGCCGTGAACCGCATGACAGAGCGTCCGTCCGCTAATCCCGAAGCGGCGCTTACCTCAACCCCTGGTTGAGCGCTGGCGTTGTTGACTAACAAGGCACGCCCACTAGTGGGGGCGGCAACTATTACGTTGCCGGCGGCATTCCAGCTTAGGCCAAGTGTCGCAGAGGGGCCAAGGGTGCCGGAGCCGTCGCCGAAAATCTGCAAGAAATTTAGTGTCTGAGCTTGGTTACCAATCGTGACTGCGTAGTCAGCGACAGTTGTTCCTGCCAGGACATGCAGCCCCTTAGATTGTCCGCTGGTGCCAGAGCCAAAGATGGTTGCTGTGTCAGAACCAGCGAAACCAGTGGCAGATAACGCTACGCCGCTAGTTGGCGCATTGATGGTGACATTACCAGCGGTCCCAATAACCACACGCGAGGCGTTATTCGCCCACCAATGAAGCTCGCTGGCTGTGGTCGTGCCGAAGTTGACGGCGTTGGGCGCGCTCTGGGTGAACACTGCGGCGGTGTTCGTGCCGTCTTGCCACTGTACTATGTTGGCTCCGTTGATCGTGCCGGAAAAGATGTGCTTGCCGGTCCACGTCGGCGCAATCGTCACATCGAGTTGGATAGTGCAATCAGATCGAAGGGCGGTAGTAGCTACACCGGCGGCATTAACAGACAATGAGATTTTATTGGCTGGAATAGCGAATCCACTAAACGATCCCGGCAGAATCGAACTAGGGACATCTGCCGCTACTAGTGCTCTAAACGTAGGCTGGGCTGCGCCTCCGCTAGTCGGACCGGCGAATACTGTATTAACAGCCTGTGCCTTTAGCGTTAACGTCAGTGTGCCAGAAGTCGTAACTGGCGAACCAGTTACATTGAAGATTGAGCCTTCGGCTAGTCCTACCGAACTGACCGTTCCTGCTCCAGCTACGCCGGGAGAAGCCGATATAATCGACCATGTACCGTTTAGTTCGCAGAACAGGCCTAAGAAGGCCCCTACAGTGTTCAGAGTAACTGCAACTCCGTTGCCATTGCCTACAATGTGGTCAGTGGCTTGCGGCTGCACAACTATGACGTTGTTAGCAGCCTGCTCACAGAAATACATCGGACCTGCACCCGCTTTAGCTGCGGGCAGCGTAAATATTATGGTACCGACGACTACATGAGTCCAGACTTTGTACGCATCCATGCCAGTCAACGTCGTATTGACGGATACCTGCTGAGGGCACAGGATCTGCTGCCGGAAATTAGGACTGATGCGTGTAGTCATAAATTAGGTAGGGGTGTTACCCACACCCCCAAAGGGCTAAACGCTATTAGGCGTCAAGGATCGAGGGGACCACATATGCCACAGCGCTTCCGCCGCGGAGCATGCCAGTTCCATAGATCATATCAGCAGTGAAGAGATCCGCGAGGAACTCCTGCTTGTACTGCTGCTGGGTACGAATACCCATCTGCTCGACGAGAACCGTCGCATCACGCTGTAGCATCCAAGCCACAGATGCCACGCCGCCGTTGGCATTCAACACACCCGGCAGGTTGTTAGACACATACACTTCAACAGCGTACACGTTACCAACCAGCCCGTTACGGATGGTATTGCCAGGACCAGCTTCGCCCGTGAAGGCTTGCTGGGTAAAGCGCGCAACTCCGAGGAGCAGCGCCTTCGTGACAGGCGGGAGAACCAGATAGCGCGCAGCCATCGGAGCATCCACCTTGTCTAAGGCGAACACACCGCGACGAATGCCCAGATCCGTAAGATCCGTCTGGTTGCCGTTGGTCGCACTGTTCCACACAGTCGAACCGTCACCAATGAACGCACTCCAGGTGGAGCCGCTAGTGATATTGCCGGTCGCCGCATCTTCAATAGCCGTTCCGGCTACGCCAGCAACGGTAGTACCCGCAGCTAACTGAAAGAAAATGTCGCGATCAACGCGCTTTGCGATGGCGTATCCTGCATCGTCGGTATAGAACCGGCGAAGGCTAGGAAGCGCCTGAACGTCAACGATATCCTCAATCAAGCGCGAGTATTCCTTGTGCTTGCTGATGGAGATCGTGATGCCGCCGACTCCAGAGGAGTCTACGAACGGCTGGAGGGTCACAACAGACTGTGCGACCTTGTTGACTGCCACGCCACGAGCCGGAGTCGGGATGTGGATGGTGTCACCTTTCTTGCCTCGATGATTGAGCTTCCGAACCAGGTTGGCAAGAACCAGATTCGACTTATACTGCGCTACAACCTCATCGGACCACAAAGCGGGTACGAAGTTAGCGGCATGGACATCGTTCGGAGAACCGGGTCCACCCGTGAGGCTTGTTGCAATATCATTGCTCAGGACTAAAGAAGTTGCCATGAGAATTTGCCTTTACAAGTTGTTGTTAGTAGTGTCGCTATGGCAACCCATTATCGCCTAATCGCCGACTACGCGCCCTTGGAGATAAGCCTTTGAGACTTCCTCTTTAAGCGTTTCATCAGATTCATAGGCCCGACTTTGCATAAGCGCTCGCATTTGACCGCGAGTGTATGTTTTGCCGGGTTTTGCTCCACCAGTAGTCCCCTCGTTGCCAGTCCGGGACTGCTCTAGTGACACGCGAGACGCTGCCGATAGCCGAGTATTATCGTCAGTCTCCGCGTTGGCCCTTTCGGCCGCTTTAGTAGACTTGTACTCGCTCAGCAGTTCATCAGCCGCCTGCGTATTGCCCTGCGATGCCAAAGATGCGATACTACGCCGAAGCGGAGTTTCGCGAACCCATGCGGCGAACTCAGGAGTTTCCATAACCGTCGCAGCATCGCCATGATGGTTATTGAACACTGAGCTACCCAGCATCTGTTCCATACGGGACAATTGCTGTTGCAAGGGAATGATGGCTCGATTGACGCGCTCCTCGATAAAGGGATCTAGCGCCTCAGTAGGACGTTGCAGCAAATCAGCGGGATCAACCTTTGTGGGTTGCTTCACGCCGTTTGCGTTAAGGTCACGAGCACGTTTGTCAATAATCAGCTCTTGCACAGCACGCTGCGTCTGACCGAGATCGTTAGCCAGTCTGCCTGAATGCTGTTCGAGGTTGACATACATGTTCAATATGTCCTCGCGCGATTTACCGGCAAATCTGCGCGGTTCGGCGTGTACTTCCTCGTCAGTTTTCTGGACAGCGGGTTTAGCAGCTCTAGGCTGCGCCCCTGCATTACGAAGCTCGTCTGCCAGCTTGGCAGTGTCCGTGTTTGAAATGTCAACGTCGCTTATGATACTTACAGCCATTTTGGTTCTCCTTACCACGTCCAAGCTACGGATTATGTGGGTGAGTTGAAGAAGGGGATTTAATCGCTGCCGGGGGACTTGCCATAGTCACCGTGATCCCGGTAGCACTTTTCCTCTTTTGCCTTCTGTTGCAAATGCGTCCGCTCGAAATGACGTAGAGACGTTTCGGTAGCACCTTCTTGTAAGGCCATGGCCGTCTTGTCAATCCGGGGACAACTTATGATGCGCAGCGCAGTCTCACTACACTTTGGGCACTGAATCCTAAAGATATCGGATTTTACCAGTTCCTCAAACTCGTGCTTGCACGTTTTGCATCGGAAATCGAACATAAGTAGTTTCACTACTCATTGTCCTGTTCGTCGAGAGCAGTCTGCGCCTCTGCGGCACGTTCGACCGACTCCCCTATGATCTGGCGGAACTGAAAGGCCACGCTTTTCTCCATATTCAGGAGTTCAAGGAAGCCATCCCGCTTGCCGCGCGCGTATACTGTCTGGTCCCAGTTGGGAGCTTGCAGTATTGCACCAATCTGCTGATCTGCTGACTTCTGGGACCAAGCCTTAACGTATTCCCATGCCTTGTCGCCGAATAGGCGCTCAAGTAGCATGTATCGGTCCTTGAACTCATTGGGGAGCTGCTTAAGCTCGTTCATATCCAATGGTTCAAAATCCGCCTCTGTTGGGTTTCCACCTATTGCCATAATCCTCTCCTACTATGGTATTACTTACTACTAGTCATTGGGCGACTAGCTGCCTTCATTGCGGCTTGCGCCGCGAGATACGATGCCTGGGCCTTCAGGTGCTCAATAGGCAGCTTGGCTGCACTAATATGCAACTGCCCGTGCTGAACGTCCTGCTCGGTCTTCTCTAACTGCAACCGAGAGATATCAACCATATGGCTATTGCCGTCCATCTGTGCCTCGTGGGTTATCTTGAACGCTTGTGCGTGAGCAAGATCGGCTTGCGCCTGTGCCCTGCCGGCCTCTGCCTTAGCTAGTTCCATCTGCATCTGAACTAGCTGTTGCTGCATCTGTTGTTCCTGCTGTTGCGCCTGCTGTGCCTGCGGGCTGGGATTGATTACACCATCTATGATCTTGAGAATCTCGCCCTTATTGGACAAGCTAGTGTTCTCGATAATGCCCTTAGCCAGCACAAGCTGTACTTGATGGAAGTCTGGGGGCATCATACCCATCAACTGAGTCATCTGCATAGCCTCGACTTCGCGGGCTACAATACCGATGGTCGTCTTAATGCTGATATCAAAGTCTTTGGGATACCGCATCGGATCAAACTGCATATAACGCCAGAGGCACTTCTGCACAATAGGATGCACGAAGTTACGGCAAATGCCCGCGATTGAACGCTTTGACCTCTTTACAAAGGCGCCCATTAGGGCCGAGTTTGAAGAAGCGCCATTGGCACCGCTCTGCGATTGGGCCTTGAGAGCACTTGCAGTATCGAAACTGCCCGTTCCCATCTGCACCATACGCTCCATTTCCTGCGTCTGTTGGAACGTCAGGCTGCTGTAGTCGCCTACTGTCACTGGCTGGAGGACATCCTTCGGCGGACCCTGCGTTGTCCATACTTTTCCGGGTTTGACTTCGAATCTGAATCCACGAGGCAAGCGACCGGAGTCAACCCCAAGCATAGGAGCGCTAATATACCCAAGAGCGTCCATCCTAGCCCGAAGTTCCGCATCAAGCGCCTTCTGCGGGTTATATCCTTTCTCAGCCACACCGCGTCCCCAAAAGCGACCGGGTACTTTCTCAAACTGAGCAGCAACAATCGAGCGATCTTGCATCGTGAAAGGATTAACCATAGCCCGAAGCAGGACACCATTATTTGCAATAGTAACAATAGCTTCGACGTACGGTCCCATCCCGTTCATATCAACGTCAGTGCTTTTGGTGCCTTCGCCTATAGCGCGGTCAAGAGCAGAACGTTCCTCTTTCTTGCCAAGCGCGGTCATATAGCGTAGAGGAACTTTGCCGTGGTATTCGATAAGATCGACCTGCCCGCTCTCATAAGTCGTATTGATCGATTGCGGGTCTTCCTGATCTATATCCGAGTTCTTCAGGCGCCGAGTAGGGAATATCTGAGCTAGTGCATCCTTTCTGTACACACCCTGCTCAATCCTTTCAAGGACATAGTGCATGGTTCTCTGCACACGCTGCGCGCAGCCTTCCATCTGCTGAATGTCTTTGCCTACCGGATCAGGTACAAACTCGTCGGGCCTTACCGACTCTACAGATACGAATACCCGCTTTTTATTGTTTGATTGTAGTTCTTGGGATTTTGGGTTTCGCGAGAGTTTTTGATCGTGCCCGACGAAAACATTAACCTTACCAATCATAGTGCCAAACAAGGCACCGTTGGTAATGGCTTCCATGATCTGATCTTTGGCGTTAACCTTCTCCAGATCATCTATTAGTTGATCGCGCATTAACAGAGACAGAAGTTCATCTGCTAACTTGTCCTTTTCACCAACATCGAACCATTCCTTACGAGAGAAGATAGCCTCCTCAATCTCGCTAACGGTTTGTTCGATGGCTTGTGCAAGCGCGGGGGCTACAAGCTTACTGCGTTCGGATAGGCGGTTCATATCCGCTTCGTTCCACTTACCGCGCCACATGCGCCAATACTCGCCCCAAAGGCGCTGGTAGCCGCGGTTACGGACATCTTCCCAGATATTGACTTTAGTCGTGATCCAGCCGACCAGCATAGCGCCCGCCGGCTGCTCTAGGCGGCTTTTCTGAGCATCTATGGATTCTGGCGTCTCGACCAGAATGGATTGGCCGCGTGTCGGCATTACAGTCATGTATGGTCCTAGTGAATATACAGCTCAACTTCGTCCCACTCCTGAATATCAGTAGTTTCAGCGAAGTTTGCGGTTGACATCTGGTCAACGTAAGACAGGGCATCAATGCCATCATCGTGAGACAACGGGTCAGGGAAGTCGGCTATCTGATCTAGCAGGTAATTATTCCAGTCATCTTTTACAAGACTGATTTTATGCCGCTGTGCTCGTCCTTGCAGTGCCCATTGAATACGGTCGTATTTCCGCGTGTTATTGTGCCTAAGCGGCTCGGGAGTAATATATCGTCCGAAGGTACGCATGTATTCTTCGAGATAAGGCCCAACAGCGTTAAGTAAAGCTCCCTGTTCCACGCCAAGGCGGCAGCCTGGATATGAACGCGCTGTTCCAATAATTCTTGCTGCTGTCTCACGTACTCCCCAGTGACCATGTAGAACATCAAGCACCGTCCAGTCGTCTTCTATTACCGATGTTACGCAGATTACGCTTTCGTCAGTCCGCAGTACTTTCTTACCTTGATTGCTGGTTGTGAACCCTGCCAGATCACATGTGAGAAACAGCGAGCCGAATGTTGGCGGAACTGCTAGTATCGGGAAGTCGGCAGGGCTAAGTACCTTCCCGCCCCCGCTCACGAAGTCTGCCTCCAGCTCCTGCCGGATCATGTCGCGGCTCTTGTTGGGGTTGTTATAGATGCGAGCTATCTCGCGCTCTTTCAGATAAGGGTTATCCCGTGATACGAAGTGGAACGCCTCCCAATCCTCGAATCCTGTCCTGCCTTCTAGGGCACTGATGAATAGCTCATAGAAGTGGTTTTTGCCTTTCGGCGTACCGATAAACAGCGCACCGCCTTCTACGTCCATCAATGCGGGATCTATAATGTCATCCCAGACATTCGATTTCATGTCGGCATACTCGTCGAGTACTACGAAGGAATAGCCTTCGCCGCGCAGGGCGTCTTCGTTATCGGCCCCCTTGACATAGATACGCCGACCGTTGATTAGCTCAAAGTACCCATCGTTAATATTCTCGCCTCGTATAAAGCCGCCCTGCTTCTCGTATCCAAGCAGGATACGTAGGCGTCTCCACATAATTCGTTTGGCTTGGTCAAACGTGGGTGCAACGTAATAGACGCCATGTTCTGGCGTTAGCGTGTAGCCGCGCTCATTAACTTTCTTGAGAGCTTCTATCCCTAATAGACAAGCGGCCAAGTAGGTCTTGCCGAACCGCCGGCCAGCAGCGCATATTCGGAACCTCTTGGCCGAGTTGAAAATAGCTTGCTGCGCAGGATGCAGCGCTATGCGGAAGACTCTCTCCATCGTCCACCGTTATGTTAATACTTGTTATACGAGTCGCTACTTTGCGCGGCGGTTCCAGCGTTGCTCGGCGTACTGCTAGAATGCGCGCCGGGTCCATAAATAGCTTCATCCGCATCCTTCTCGACTTGGCTTTTCTGCCGTTTAGGAGGAGGAGACGGAGCAGGGGTAGGAGCCGGCCTAGGAGCCGGCGCCCTGCCTGATGCCTTATCAACCGCCGCATCTATATATGCAGCACGATCTGTTACTGGACTCGCGTCAGCCATGACTTAGTTCGCGCCCTTTTGGCTTGAACGTAGTACGTAGAACGTATAGGTCTGCGCGCCAGGATTGAACGTCGAGCCACCAGTTGGGTTAACGCAGGTGATAACGAATGTACCAGCCGCAGTGACAGTAGCCGTTACAATGGCCCCAGCCGTATTAACGGGGCAACTAAGCAGCACTTCGTCGCCGATAACTGCCTGACTACCAGTCGGTGTAATCGAACTAGTAACCGAACTAGCGCCCGCAGCCGTCGAAGCGACTGTAGCGGAAGCCTGTACGACTTCGCAGAGATCGAATATATTTTCAAACTGTCGTGCGAAAAGAGCCATTAGGTACTCCCCTTTGGGCGGTCGGTGGACTGATTATTAGGCTGTCCGCTCTTGCCCTGAAAATCTGTAACCATATGTAAAGTCACTTCAGGATCATGGCCGGCTAGATTGCCGCCATGGTATTGATCCGTCGGTGCTTCCTGACAGCCTCTATCCATCGCTGCCGGCATGGGCTTTGACGGGGGCTGAGAATCAGTCGTGCCCTTAGCCATTCGATACTACCTCTGTATAAGTGCCCTCTAGGGGCGGTTTGTCTTCTTGCTGCGCTTTGAACGTAGCATTTTCAATCTTGATCGTTATGCTTTGCCCTTGGTGGGTTTCTTCTTCTGCCATCTTCGGTTTCTGAATGAAGTACTCGAAGATCAACTTACGGCAAGCCAGCCCCGCCTTATCGTTGTGTGTGGCGTCTCTGAAAGTCGCCTCGACGACCTTAATGATTCGCTCAGCCGGGAAGTGCTTACGCACTGCCTTTTCAATATGCAACTGTATGTCGCCGATCTCTAACTTAGGAGGACGGCCGGGACTATTCACAGTACCCGGAAGGAAACGCCCAGCCGAGTCTCTAGTTGTGACCGAGCCCGCCGCCGGTGCCGCCGGCTCCGCTAGAACTTGGTCCTTGGTTTGATCCATATGCCATCTGACTCCGCATGTGTCCGCCTATCCAGTGCGGGGCATCACTGCCCACGTCAAACAACTGTAGTCCAGTGCTTGGCGCTTTCGGATACGGCCAATTGACGTTTGGGTAAGGCGGCCCTCCCGTCTGAATAGTATCGCCCATTACGGACCTACGCCTGTGCCTCGCTGCACATAGATAATAGTCGGGCCGGCTGCTGAGCCAATAGCCGCGAAGCTATCAGCGTTGGCGGGTATATCGAAAAAGGCTGTGGCGCCCGGAGCTATGATAATGACGGGTTGTCCAGTGGGCGGCGCGCCATCCACAGGAAACGTCAAACTCGGATCTGCTCCAGTAATAGCAAAACTATATGCCTGAAAGGCTATAGTTACTGTCGTGCTAGAATTAAATACGCGACAGGAGCACTCGCCCGCACCAAACATTGCGGGTTGTCGAGCTGCTACTGTCGCGGCAGTAATTGATCTAGCAAAGGTTAAAGCATTGCCAAATCGCCAAGTAGATGAAACGCCCATTGCTTAGATCAGCGGATAGACAACGGCGCTATTGAGTACGCCCTTGTTTACCGCAGTCGTAAAGACCGCCGTAAAGCCAGTCGCCACAACTGAGTACTGCTGGAACACGAGGGAGCCAGTTGAACCCGGAGTCGCGCCGCTCGTAAGAACAGCGTAACCCGGAACGTAGATCGCGCCCGAAGCCGAACCCAGAATGACACAGGTCTGACCAGGAGCCTTCGAGCTATTCGACAAGAACGCCGGAATACCAGTGATCGACATAGCCGTACCAGAACCAGCAGTCGTGGTAAACGTCGGGATCTGGAACACAACGCAACCTTCATTCGTCACTTTGTAAGTGATCGTGGCAGTTGCGGTGCCCGTGCCGCCGTCCGTCAGGGTACCAGTAAACGTACCAGACATGACGTTTTCAAAGATATTGGCCGCGTTGTCATCAGGGATACGCTGCCAGTAAGCAACGCTTGACGCAAACAAGTTAGCGTTCGAATAGACGTTCTTCGTGCCCGCCGCGAAATTGACGAATCCAGCACCACCAGTCTGCGTGGTAAGTGAAATCAATCCGCCCGTGTATGAACCCAGAACGTAGTCACGAGTCAGAGTGGTCGTGCCGTTGAACGTACCAAGGCCAACTTCAATGTTACCTGAACCGTCAACAATAGCATAGAATGTATTGCCCGGATAAGTCTGCGCGACAGCTCCGAACTGTGTAGCGAAAGTCGTGGAACCAGGAGCAGCGCCCGACGGAACCGTATTCGCAAGAGTGATAGCGCCAGTGCCTGTGGTCGTAGTCGTGTCCTGAACCAGTGCGCCAACGAGTGTACCAATACCCATGATTTAATTACCTTTTATTATGCGCTCGTTGAGGAACGCGACTCGCCGCTGTAACCCGCGGCCGGATAGTTATTCGTGAAATGTGTACTTAAGCTGGTCGGCGGTGTTGCGCCAAGCACTCCAGCAATAGGCGCGCCAGCGCGCACCGGACGATAATTTATACGATACCCGTAATCCGTTCTCCCAGACCATGGCATACTTACCACTTACCCCATCCTCTGTGTTACCGTATACAGCGTTGAGGGCATGCCAGCGCCAGCGGTCAATAGGATGCGGAGGGTATGGCCCTTCTGTAGACATGCAATCTTCCCATGCCTTTAGGGTGCAGAAAGGAGCCAGAATGACCAATCCGAGGATAGACGCTATGATATCTAGCGCCTTCTGAGCAACGCTAACCATTAGGTCAACAGGTCGCGGATCTGCCCGCAGGTCAACGGAGGGTAGATCAAGACGGCCTTACGAAGCTCTACGACGTCCTCTGGGGCGAAGTCCGTGTTATCCGTAGCCTTCTTGACTGCCTTGTACAGCGCGTAGCGTACGAGCTTAGCTTCACCCTTAAGGGGCGTCATATCCCCATCGAACTCTGACAGGATGGCCCGGATAAGAGCAGCCCTAAGAGTAACGGCCTGTCCCTTCTCGTCAGTAGCCGGCGTGTCGTCTGTATTAAATAAAACCTGATTCAAATCGAGCTTCATAGTCTCTCCTACTTTGAAGTTTAATCTTCTGCGTCGTCTTCGGCGTCGTCGTGGTCACGCCAAGGCCATCGCCTATATTCTAGCGTGATGTACAACATGCGCACCCTGCATCCCACCGGCATAGCTATGCGTCGGGGGCGGGAACGAAGTCTTTGCGCTCTCTTGCGGCTTATTGAAATGCACGTCAAAGCCGGCTACGGCTTTAGGCAGAATAACTCCGCCAGCAAGGCCATGAGCCACTGAGGAGCCGGTCATGCCGCTAGCGGCTTCTGGACGATAGGGACTTGCCATTAGTATCCTGCCTTATGTTCCATGCCTTTCTGCCTACGATCATGGACCGTATGCCGATGCTGGTGATGTGGAACCCCGCCCCTAACGGAGTGGGTAGACTGGTCATAGCTCTTGGTATTAGGGGCTATCGGGAGCTTACTCATGCCATGATGTGGCTGGGAATGGCTCTGGTGGGGATGGGCATTGCCAATATTATGACTGGCATGATGATCGTCGTTATGATTGGATTCGTGAGCTGCATGCATGGCTATGGCTACTATCTGTTTGTGGGAGCGGGGCCTACTCCCATGATGGGTAAGCTCGTGGATGTTCTCTGAGACGTTACCAGTTAGAGGCATAGATTACGGCCTGTCGCTCATTCCTTTCGCAAAAGACCAAAGCAAGCCAATGCCTGCTCCAGCAATTACGATAAGAATACCAACGAACTTTAGTAATCCACCAATGGTAATGGCATGATTCATTAGATTCTCCGGGTAATGACTGTACCGATAGAGAACTCTACGGCTGTGGGCAAGTCCCCATGGGATAAATTCTTATCGCCAGAGGGCTCTCCTGGGTAGCCATGTACCTCTCCGATAGCCAAGGGAATACCGCGGTTGTCATCGTAGTCCCCATCGTCAACTGGGTTGTACCTGTGAGTGGTAGCAGATTCTGATACATCCCCTTCCTCGAAGAACTCTCTGTAGTCATCGTTTTCCTGCCAAGCGGATAAAGGCCCGGCTCTCCACGGGTGGAGATCCAGGAACGGGGCGTTGCCAGAAAGGTTCGGATCTTGGGAGACCGGAACGTCGTTAAGCTCGTCATCTGCCTGTGCATGCCCGGCGTTCTCCGTATGCCCAGTGCTAGGAGTAGTCGTACTATGATTGGCTTCTACGCCTGTGACATCAGCCATTCTAGGGGTCTACCTATGGTATATCCGCGAGCAGGGTACAGCGCGAGCGCTATCCGCAAGCAGGAAAAGTGGGGGGCGCTAAGCCCCCATACAGAGGGACTATAGCTATAGTAAGACAATAGTCTTGTTCTTAGGAGGTAGATAGGAACCCTTTTAGGGTTCATATCATGGGAGGAGTCTTCGACGACCGCATATACACCCCTTCGGGGTATTGCAAGTGAGGACACTTGCTTTAGGATCGACTTTCGCAAATGCTTAAAGCGCATTTGCTACAGTCTTAGATGTGCACCAAATGCATCGAAAATTATGTTAAATTGAAGCAGATTTGAAAAACTTAATGTAAACTTAATGTTCGCTATGCGAAAAGTCTAAATCTGCCTAAGTCTATTTTGTGATACTACTCACACTATGAAGTTATCCATATTTAACATCCTAGAGCATTGACTATCGCAAGCCGGATATGGCCCATATAGTGTCCCTAATCTTGCCTCCGCCGCGCCTATTATTTTTACTTTTTGGCGTGGGTGCGGGTCGCTACGCTCGGAGCCTCCTTGGCTGCCATGAGGGGGTACCCCCATAGCTCTAAGCCTATGATATCCTTGCACATTGAGATGTTGACAGACAGTATGAACTGTGATCTGTTACGATTATGTTCAATTGTGTTCATGCAATAACTGTGCCATTGATTGTACTTGACAAGTGTAAGATGATGTGGCAGGCACATGTGTAAGGTAGGCTTTACACTTGGGCTGTAAGATATCCCGACACTTGCCACTCTCAAAGCACTGTACATATCCACAGTATGTCAAGCTCTTTGTGGTCAAAGTGTGATGCACTTCTCAGTATTCAAAATAGATTAGAACATTGTCAAATTGATCGCACTTCGGCCCAGCAATCGGCAATACTGTGCGCTGATGGTTGATTGGCTGAGACGGTAGAGCTGGATAAAGCCTACGCTCTCGGGCCCGGTAAGGAAGGCCGGAGACAGTGAGCGCACCGCGCGCCGCAGCGTTAGAGCTGGCATGAGGCGGGAGCACTAGAGCACTCGCGACAGTGTGTGCGGACGGCAATCCAATGAGATAGCCGCATATTATGGAAAATAGCGGAATCCAGAATGTACTTGGTTCTTACATAATGCCAGACTCGTGTAGTCCCTCGCTTATGTTCATTCCCGAGTACATTAAGGATTCTGTTCAATTCCCCCCAACTGATAAGGTGAGTTATGACAAATGTATCCTACAAGCTGGATGGCGACAAGCTGGTTATCACGGTCAATCTGTCGGAGCGGCATGGTCCGAGTGCCTCCGGGAAGACACAGATTGTCGCGACTACCAGTGGCAACGCCAAGCTTGACGGCAAGTTCAGCGGCATTGCGTTCGGGCTGAACGTCTACACCAAGAGCACCGCACCGGCCACGGCCGTTGCCAAGCTCGCGGCGTAATCAAGCCTGCGGCATTCGGAATTCAGTTCCGAGTGTCGCATTTTGATTATGTACGGCAAAATCGAAGGAAATTATGGCAAATCGCGCTAATCGGCTTTGGAAGCCGCCAGCGGGCACATCGGCCGCGCTGCGGCGAGGGTCGCGGTTTACACCGATCGCCGCGCTGAACGCGGCTCAACGCGATAGGCGCGATGCTGGCGCGGCATCCGCGATTCGCGGGAGCAGCGGCTGCCTTCTGATTTAAGTTAAACCAAAGGGTAACGATATGACGATACACAGGCCATTGAGTACAGAACCATGGTCTCTACCGTTGCAGTTCCGTGACAGCACGGGAGAGTGGCATCTATTCGGGGCGACATGGTTCGCTCGCAATAGCGAGCATGTCGACATGCAGGGTGAACACGCCCTTATCCGTGGCGCGAATACGCATGGCGTATTGGAGTTTGTATGACCATACACGCAAGCAAGTCCCGCTTTGCCAAGTGGGAAAGCATCGCACAGGCAGCAAGGCTAGCGTATGCGTATAACAACGCACTGTTACTGCGCGGCCATGGGCACAGCACAGCAGAGTGCGCGCAATGCCTCGCTAATGTGGGCGTTGTCGATAGTCCGACAGTCCATACAAGCTATGGCGGCACGGACTGAGTTGATGTGACATAACAGAGAGCATTGCACGGTCCCGGTACGGGCCGCAGTGCTCTCGATTATGACCAATCTACTACTCTCCCAGCTATTTGCCTTAATCATAGGTACTCTTATCCTATGGTGTATGTTTGCATAACAAGGTGACATATGTCGAAGCAAGCCACAAAGGACAAGCGACGTGTACGCCGCGTGCGGTCGATACGTGCGCGACAGTCGAGACAGGCGATACGCACCAATCCAAGTCGAATCAATCGACAGCTTGGCTTGGGCTTCCAAGCAAGCCCTACGTTCACCTGTCGAAACGAGGATATATGCTGAGTGCAATAGCATGGCGGGCCAAGGCGCACCAATGGCTGCGCGTCGCACGACGCAAGACGGCAGACGAGAGGGCAGCAGCTATCAGAGCGGCTGCCTATTGCCGTTCCATGTCGATCAAGTCGCGGGCCATGCCGGCCAACGCCACACCGAGGAGGGCAGTAGCATGCTAGAGCCACAGACACTGCGAAACAATCGCGGGCATGATTGCGAATTGGACGGGCATGTTTACATGTCCGATCAAGTCTGCAACGGCGAGCCGGATAAAGGCTCAATATGTCACGAATGTAAGGCAGTACACAAGGGATGGACTGTCGAAGGCATGCCAATATGCTAATCCCATACAAGCAATGGCTGCTAGCCAAGCAGCGCAGACGCATGCAAGGTTCATGGGGCGGAGACATACATCCGTCGAGCGGTACTGATTGTGGCGATCTGCATGATGTGGTACATTCACCACAGTTCAAAGCTCGCTTTGCCGATCTGATAGGCATGGGCACACAAAATTCGGTGGTAACGCCACCAATCCGCTGCAGGGCGGTTTCCTGCGATACTAGTATCAGCGACGATAATGTTGGGCTAACGCCCAAAGGAGAGGACAAATGAGTGGGATTCTGAAGTCAGTCAATGCGGCGGCCAAGAAGGACGTTCCGCAGACCACGGGGCTCGTGTATCGTGGAGAGAAGGACGGAAGCACTATCGTGGGCTACTGGCTCAACGGTGTGTTCGTCGTGCTGTCACGGCACTCGACCCGTGGCGCAGCGTTGAACAAGATCAACGCTCTGAACGGCGGCACGGGCTGCGCGTTCGACTCGAAGGGCAACACATACGCGGTGTCTGCCGCGCGCGCTGCCTAACAGGTTAGAGTAGCTAACCCTTGCCCCCCCGAAAGGGGGGGTAATTTTAGATACTCCATAGGAGAAAAAAGAATGCCCCTGCGTTTCGATGCATCGGAGATTACTAGCGCCGGCAGTAATTACATAACGAGCAGTACTTTACCTGGCAATGCTAGGTTTCATGTGCTTTTGGATAATCGTGGCACCGGGCGCTGTGTCAGATGTGATACACTTGCCCATGGTAGGTGTTGGGGTGGGGATGCATGGGTCATGTGCGCACGATGTGCGGTAGAATTCCACGGTGCCCCAGATTTACGCGAAGACATATCTGTGCCAGCAGGCACAGAAAACGGCGATGGCTTCAGTGAAGAGCCAGAAGTCTTAACTACCAAGCGAGATAAGTCATTTGATCCTGCGCAGTATCACACGTACAAGCACAATAGAGACCTGAATGGGCGCAGTGGCTGTTCCGGCTACAAATGTGAGACATGCCCCGCTCCGCACCGCACGCTTGTCAAGAACAAGCAATTCTACATGGGCACAGGGGACAGGGGCTATCTATGCGAGGCATGCTTCCATAAGCTCAAGGCCAAATGGGAGATTACTCCGCGGTCACGTTGCCGTCTATGCGAACTAACCCACGTCACTGCAAAAATGACTGTGACACTGTATGAAGGTACAGTATGCGCTTACTGCGCGCACGAGTATTTTATCCTGACTCCGCATACAGATGGCGGCCTTGTCAATAGGTCCGGTACGGCATGGTGCAATACCGCGGCGCATGGGCGTGTCTATGCTTCACAGCGGTGGGCTACGGATCATTGGTTCCGCGCTGGTGATATGTGGTACGAGACACAGGAAGCCGCGGAGGCCATTAACTACAGTACGGATACAACCTATCGCGACCATCGCGTTGCCACCAATACTGGTAATACGATATTCCCGTATGGCACCAATATCATCAAAATGCTAGGCTTTCCTAGCGTTACTGCCAAAGATGCTCTATGCTTCGGCGTAGAGCTTGAAATGGTACCAAAGATGAACAACCATCACCAAAACGTAGTGGATACGTTGGGCGGCAAATGGGTGCCTGAGCGTCCGTACATTCTCTGTCGTGATGGTAGCTTAGGCGACGCTGGCGTAGAAATGATTACGCTGCCGTTTACGCTCGCCGCTCATAAATCAGACAGATACATGCCATGGAAAGCGACACTGGCTGGCCTGCGCCATGTTGCTATGTCCGGCAAGAATACCAAAGTATGCGGCATGCATGTGCATATCAATCGCCGTGCCTTATCGCAGCTACAAATGGGTAAGATGCTTGTAGTTGTCAATGCCCCTGAAATGCAGGAACTGATATGCTGCATAGCGCAGCGCAATGACGGTGGCTATGCTCACCGCAAGTTCGCCAAGATTAGTGACGGTAAGTTCATTGAGGGAACGCACTTTGACGCACTGAACATTGCTACTAGCAAGGGCACATGCGAGTTACGCATATTCCGAGGAAACCTGCGATATGAGCGGGTAATGAAAAATCTGGAGTTTACCGAAGCACTCTGCGCGTACGCTGCGCAACAAAGCATGCAGTTGCTCACGAATCCTGCCTTACTGGTTGAGTGGATACACTCTCATGCCGGGCATTATCCGTACTTGAGCCGGTTTCTAACGGAAACCTACAAGCCAAAGGCTGACTATGTAGCGCTCGCCAAGAAGGCCAGCGCATCGCATAGTAACGAGCAATGGCGATCGATTGCAATCGGAATTACAGTAGCCGAAACAGAAGGGGACATCTAAATGTGCTTGATCGCCTATATACCTGCCGGTAAGGCCGTTTCCCGCGCGGTATTTGACAAGGCGCATACTACCAATTCCGACGGGATTGGCATCATGTCCATCCAAGGCGTGCAAAAATTCTTTGGCAGCAAAGCTCTCAAGCGCGCCCGTAACTACGTGGATTCGCTGGTAGCTGCCAAGGTAGCGCATGCTATCCACTGGCGTTTCGCTACTCATGGCACCAAACAACTGGCCTTGTGCCATCCATTCAAGCTTCCCAATCTTGACGTATATCTCATGCACAATGGCGTGATAGGAGCTACTTCGCAGGAAGCTACGGAAGATGCCAGCGATACGCTGTTGTACGTAAACAAGCTGACAGATGCTCCACAGTCGCATGAGGACTTAGAGTATTGGAGCAAAGTCTGTACGGACATTGGTCGCTATAACAAAGCGTGTGTTATGTACCCGGACGGGCACTTTATCATTCTGAACAAGGAAGAAGGCACGGAAATAGACGGCATTTGGTACAGCAACCAGTACAGTCTGCCTTCTGCGTTGCGTACAAACAACAACTATTTCACACCATCTCGCTTACGTCAGCAGCAAGAATCCTCCCGTTGGCAGAGTGGCGGATATTGGGTGCCATGGGATCCGACTACCAAAACCGGCGGCTACTATGAAACTAACCGCCATAGCCGCCCCGCCGATGCTTGGGATAAAGGCCCGTTTGGTAGCATGATTTACTGGAGTGCTCAGTATGATTGTTACGGATATTGGGAACACGAAGCTTTCGTTAAACTGTCAGTGGGGAAGGCGCTGGTGCAGGACAATACTGTGCCGGCGTCTACTCCTGCACCTATCGCATTGCTACCTGCCCCCTCACAAGCTACTACACCTGTAGTACTTGACGCCGGGGAACGGTGTGCTAGATGCAATCGCCCCAAGAACCGTACAGCGTTTTATGTGCAGTGTTTCTGTGAGCCTGGCGAACTGGCTAGATGGTACACAGGGCAGGGCATTAAGCCGCCGTTGGCTAGCGGACCTACGCTCGACACTGACGAGACTGCGCTAACGAGCGGCATGACTCACGAGGGCATGTGTGAGCATGGCGAGCTATCATGGGAGAATTGTAAAGAGTGCATCAATAGACTTGAGGCAGCAGATACACAAGTGCGAGCCGATAAGCTTGCCAGCAAAATCATCGACTTATCCCGCGCTAGCGAGAAATAAGGAGACATAATGACACGAGTGAATATAATGACCGGGTACATAATGGCCGGAACAATCATCCTAGTACTGGCCTGCGGCAGTATAGCAGCAATGCTGTGAAACTCGACGATACGCATATAGCGGCGATACAGGCGCTATCTGTTTCGATCATCGCCCAATTACGACGAGACGGACGCTTTCCTGCTCGTTTAGACGAGGAGGATTATGCGGACATATCACAGGATGGGACACTCGCAGCACTCGGGCTATTCAATCGGTATGATCCTAATAGGGGCAGCCTGCGTGCTTTTATGGGTCCTGCTATGGCACGCGCTATGCTGGCTTGTGCGTGGGCTCAGGCACAAGTGGGTATCACAGGCGACCATGGTGCCTTACAAGTCTGGAGTACAGACGACAACGAAGCAGAAGTCGAACTACCTTTAGCGGATGACGTAGCCGCAGAGATAGAGGCTTTCGATCATGTGTGGCAATCGCATTATGTTCGCGATTGAACATAATTTCGATAGCATTTGCCTAACATTACAAACTGCGAGAGCAAACATCTTTGACCCCATTTCCATGTCTCGCCAAGGTCATATCTGCAGTTAGTCACTAACTGTATCTCCGGTAGTCGGCAGGCATTTGCAATTGCAATGCGGCCCCTCTGGGGGGCCGGCTAAGTAGTTCCTGCATTGCGATTGTCATTCGGTCGAGCTTCGCTCTCCCCTATAACATGACCTGCCGGAAAGGGGTCTTATGGAGAATCAGATGATACGTATATTGGCTAGGCTGTGGATATGGTTAATCATCACTGCCGGCATTACGTTGCTAGGAACTGTCATTATTTTACTGCTATTAGCTGCTATACATGGAGAGCCGACGGCTCAAGCAGCATGCAAATTCATGGGTGGTTGTTTAGCGATAGCCGCATTTGCTATCATAACTGTTTGGTCTATTAACCATTATGCCGCCTAAATGTCGATAGACTACGCAATGCAGGTACTCGCCTCCGAGCTTGGCAACGGCCAGCACGGAGGCATTTGCTGTCCTGTTTGCAAGTCTGACGACAACGCAATGTCGATCATGGTCGATGGAGAAGCCATTAGAGCCGTCTGCCATCGCGCATCATGCGGATTCAAGTACAACAATGATCGCCGCATTAGCGGCGCTATAAGCCGCCCCAGCCGCGTCCGGCCGTATACGGGTGCATTGGCTCTACTTGACCGAGCGGATTACGTTTGGTTGTGTACAAGATTCGACGCTCCCATAAGTGCGTTCGGAGCCATGCGTAAGTCAGATGGTAGGTACTTTTTACCGATCATCGGCCCTGAAGGTACGAGGCGCGGCTGGGTAAGTAGACGAGCATGGGAAGGGAGCCCGCTATATGATGCGGGCGATAAGTCACCAAAATCGTTGACGTATATGGAGACGGATGATCCGGTGCAATGCTGGAATACGTCTGGTGGCGTGCCTGTCGATGTGGAGGATACCGTCGTATTGGTCGAAGATCAGATCAGCGCAGTGCGCGTGTTAATTGACACGGGCCTGGTCAGTGTCGCTATCCTCGGAACAGGTATCAACGAAGAAAAGGTTGCAGAGCTACAGGGCCACGCGCGTAACATCTTGATCGCCCTAGACTCTGACGCCACGGGCCAAGCGTTTGCGATGGCCCGGAAGTGGGGACAAGCGTTCAATAGCTGTCGTGTTGTCATTCTCTCGAAAGATATCAAGGACATGCAACGTGAAATGGTTCAAAAGACTTTTCAACGCAAAGCTACGTAGTTCCGCATCACATCAGTTCTATAAGCGGACTGAAATTCGCAATGGTTTCGAGTTTCGCACGACATAATAATGTCGATATTTACCCCACATAAAAGGCATCCCATGGAAAATCGACCACATTTGGGCGCGCTAAATCTGAAGGCGCAAGGCGCACATAAGCGCGTCCTATTCGTTTGCAGCGGCGGCATGCTTCGCTCTGCGACTTCCGCGCAGTTCATGTCTGCCCTTGGCGATTGGAATACCCGAAATGCAGGAACCATGCCTTCTGCACTTCCACCTGTACATGCCAATCTGGTCGAATGGGCGGAGATTATTTATTGCATGGAAGACCATCACGCAGAGTTCATGGCCGAGGAATTCCCGTGGGCACAGGCAAAGATTAGGACGTTAGACATACCGGACCAATATTTCTATCGCGATCCTAAGCTCATTCAGCTTCTACATGAGAAGTTTGCGAAGGAAATAAAGGAGGCTGCCAGCCATGTCGATCCCTAACGATGATGTAAGCCTAGCCGCGCACAACGCATTCTTGCTGTATTTCCGGCACCTAAGCGAGTTGCCGAAAGAAATAGCAACAGTGCCGCGCCATTGGGTCGAGGAACTGCTGAATCAGTTGCTAGCCGTACTGGACGAGAACGATGAGCTACATAATGCTATTGATCCGCCAGCAGGCGGATATGACGAAGATCCTGCATTGTTCGAGGAGATAACGGAGTGGGGAGCAGAAGGGACGCAGCTTGAAACGGATTATTAAAGCCAAGCCGACCGAGTGCGTTACCTGCCAAGGGCAAGGCTACACTCGGGCGACTTGCACTGAAATTATCAATGCCATTGGGGCGGATGGGAGAAGCAAACTTGTCACATCGAAACTTGGTTCTGGGTGTGTCGATTGTCTTGGCACTGGGCAGCGCGGGCTGCGGCGCGCTACCGCCGTTTAACGCCAAGGTAACGGATTGCGATACGCATCCGTCCGGCTGGTGTCGCCATGCGGAGCAGTCGTGGGATCAAGAGCGGCTGAAGCGTAACGACATCGGTTGTCCGACAGCAGTGTATATCGCCCCTAACGGTAATCTGGAGCTATGCCATCCATGAACGCATTTGTATTCGTATTGATCCTGTTCCTTTCGCCGGATGGCGCTATCGTAGGATATGCGGAAGGTGTGGCAGCAGACGTAGCCATGTGTCATCAGATGATCGACGCAAAGCTGAAGATGCACGACGTAGTGCCAGAAGGTACGAAGCCAAAGGGTATCTGCATCAATAACAAGCCGCTCCCTTCAGACGAGAGCAATCACTTCCAGCCCCGTCCGCCGCTCAGCACTAACTCAGTGACAATTTAATGGAGGCGGTGACGAGCTTTAGCGGTTGCCGCAAAGAGCACAAGCCTATACACCAGTGCGTATATTGCGAATATGACCGCCTGCGCAGCGTGTTGTCGAACATAGCTCTTGGCCGCGTAGGCGAACAGCTTATCATGGATGTCGAACGGTATGCTAACGCGCAGTTGCGCCGGTTCCCTAGCGAGGCAAAAAATGCTGGTGGTTAAAGTCGAGCTGCATCCGTTCGGGGATTCTGCCAAAGCACGAGAAATCGCGTGTATGGTAATAGGAAATGATAGGAGCGGCGATTCTCAGGAAGGCGGTTACCGGGGGCTCGCGAGCACTGGCCGAGCCACGGCTGCCGTGGAAAGACTTAGAGAGGCTATTTTGGACGAAATGGCAGGCTTATCGGACGGGCCAGTGACGACTAAATGTACTCATCGCCGGTCGGACCACGTATGGTTCTTGCTCGGACGCATGCTTAAGGCAATGCGTTATGTCACTTGATGCCCATGTCTTACATGCATGTATAGCTGACAGGAAAGCATATGAGAGAGTCAAGGATCATATCGACCCCAAAGACTTTACTCCGCCTGTTAAATTCTGGTGGGGAATCGTGGGGGAATACTACGGCCGCGATAACGGAGCTACCCGAGTCGATGTTGCAGTACTTGGAGAACTTGGAAGTAGGCGGATTACGAATCCCAAGCACCATGACAGCATTATGGGCGTGCTTAGTAATCCCGATAATGCTAGTAGTCATCCCAACGTGGTTGCTGCTGTCCTTGGCCTTCGCCGCTATAACGCTTCCGCTGAGTTCGCTGCTGCTGCTATGGCTGGCGATAGCGACAAAGCTAAGGAACTCCTAAGTGAAGTCAACGACTTGTGGGAGCGCGACACCCTTAGCGGGGCAGAGTCAGAACGACAATACGCCGTATCAGTGGAGGCTCTCTTTGAGGAGATCGGATCGGAACGTCGAATACCTATATTTCCCTCTGCCCTTAACGAACGAATTGGTGGCGGAGTTATGGCCGGTCATAATGTCCTTATTTTTGGCCGCACAGAGGTTGGCAAATCCACCTTTGCTATCAACATGGCGGCAGGTCTTGTGCGCAAAGGTCATCGAGTATTGTACGTCAGCAATGAGGACGGAGTAAATGCGATCAAAGGACGATTTGTCTGCCGACTCACCGGCAAGCGGTGGATCGACGTGGAAGCTGATAAGCAGTCAGCGGCACAGACTTTCCGCGAACGGGGAGGCGAGGAGCGTCTACGTCTCGTGCATATGCAACCCGGAACCATTGACTCTATTCGAGCAGATATCGAGGAATTTGAGCCTGCTTTCGTATTTGTGGACCAGATACGAAACATTACCGGCCCCGAAGCGCCAGATTTAGTCAGACTACAGGCAGCAAATGCAACCCGCTTTCGTAACCTTATCAGCAGTACTGGCGTTGTCGGAGTGGGAATCGCTCAGGCTCGCGACGCCAGCGAACGTCATAATCAGGAGCCTCCGGTGTGGCTTAGCACTGGCGACATTGCCGATAGCCGCGTGGGACTTCCCTCCCAAATGGACCTTATCATCGGAATTGGCGGTAATAGCGATATGCTTAAGCGGAATCAGCGTAGCATATCTTTATGTAAAAACAAACTTGCTTCTGACGAGCGTAGCCGAGAGGGCTTCATCGTCGAAGTGGACTTAGCTAGGAGTGGAGTAAAATGAGCGCAGTATCACTTGCTTTTTGGGGAACACTTGTAGTCGTTAATAGTATGGCGCTTTCCTTTAATGTTACACATAGTCTATTCGTAGAGACAATATTTTCTACGATTGGGCTATTTGGCAGCTTTTGCTTCTTACTGATTAAAGCGGGGCAGGCATGAATATTGCACAAGCATTAGCAATCGTAAACGATTGCGCCCGTATCAGGAAGCTAGCCGGCCAGTTGGCGATGTATCCGTATAGCACGGATCAGCTTGCGGAAGCCGCCCTTATGATCCACGATACGATGGCCGCAGAGCGCAATCTTGCTCTAGATCAGCTATCTGTTGTGAAGAAACAACTGAGCATGGCAAATGCCCGCGCAGCAAAAAATGGCTAAGAAACATTGGGAGACGCCATGCCTCGCCCGCGACGACAAGCAGCATTGCGAGTGCTGGTATGACGGACTCGCTTGTTGTGCCTGCGGAGACCCCCCCGCAGATGCAGATACCGAAGTGGCTAAGCGCGCCATCGTCCGACATCTATCTAAGGGATGACTACCTTGTTCTCGATTTTGAGTGTGTGGCTGGAGATGGTCGTTACGGCAGTCCTGTTGATCCCCGTAGCCAGCTTCATCTGGCTTGCTGGACATGGCAGGGTAGACGACGCTATTGCTTCGGCGGCGAACTGGAGCAGCGCGCACTGGTGGAAGCCATCCATAAGGCGTCCTTTCTTGTCGGTCACAATATCAAGTATGAGCTTGGCTGGTTACGGCGTATGGGCGTCGATATTAGCAAACTACTGGTATTCGATACCCAGCTTGGTGAGTATGTTCTGCTTGGCAACCTTGCTTCTGGGGACAGTAAGCGCGGCCTTCGACCTCGCTCTATCAGCTTGGATGCTTGCTGTATACGCCGCGGTTGGGGCAGGAAAGATCCGGTAATCAATCTATGGATGAAGCACGGAATAACGGTAGATCAGATGCCGCAGCTATGGGTGCTGCGCAGATGCCAGCGCGATGTGGCGGATACGGAGAGGTTGTTTTTCTCTCAGCGCTCTGCGCTTGCAGCTACCAACCGGCTGCCTGTCCAATACACACGATGCTTATTGACGCCAGTACTGGCCGATATCGAAGCACAGGGGATGCATCTTGACAAAGAAAGGGTTACGAAAGCGTGGACCGAGTACAAAACACGGTTCAATACACTTGAGCAAGCGATGTCTGAGTTTACTGGGGGCATCAATTGGCGCTCGACGGATCAAGCCGCTGCCTTCATCTACGATACTCTCGGCTTTGGGGAACTTGCGGGCCGCAGTGGGAAACCTAAAAGGACTCCAACTGGAAAACGCTCCGCTAGCACAAAGACGCTTGATAAGCTCGTGGCTAGGACTGATCGCCAGCGAGCTTTCCTCGTTCTCCGTAGAGATTTGGGCAAAGTCAACGCTGCATTAACCAAGAACCTTAACTATTTCAAGGCTATAGTAGATGACCCGGCAAACGGATGTGTATTCTTCGCCGAGCTTAATCAGACTCGCACGGCGACGCATAGACTCAGCAGTACTGGTATTCCTTGTGCTGCTGGCTCTGTGCAGTTTCAGAATCTCCCGCGTGCTTTTAAGAAGCTGTTTTCGCCGCGGCGACCGGGCTGGGTTATCGCCGAAGCAGATTCTGCGCAATTGGAGTTCCGTGTCGCTGGGTTTCTGGGAAATGATGCGCAAGCTAAGCATGACATCGCCGACATAGAGTGGGATGCACATGTCACGAGTGCTGCTGCCATGGCAGGATGCAGATACGGAGAGCTATATGCCGCCTACAAAGGCGGAGACGAGGGAGCGGCGGAAAAGCGTCAGGCTGCGAAGCCTGAGACATTCAAGCCCCTATACGGAGGGCAGAGAGGAACACCGGAGCAAGAGCGCTGGTACGCGGAGTTTCGTAAGAGATACCCCGGAATAAATGCAGAGCAAGAGAGCTGGAAGCATGAAGTTATCACAAGCCGAGATAGATGCCTTATCACGCCTTGGGGGCTGCGGTTCTACTTCCCACATGCGCGAATGGCTGAAAGTGGTTATGTCAATGTCACCGCGAGTATATATAACTACCCTGTTCAATGTTTGGCTACTGCTGAAATTATACCAATTGCTCTGGCGTTTCTATGGCACAGAATTAAAGCTGCTGGCTATGAGGAACGAATCAGACTCGTTAACACCGTCCACGACTCTGTTGCCGCAGAACTTGATGAGGAACTTGCCCCGTGGTTTGAGCAGGCATGCATTGAAGCTTTTACAATGGACGTATATATCTACCTTAGACAAGTCTATAAATTGAAATTCGATCTGCCCCTCGGGGCGGGCATTAAAGTGGGGATGCACCTAAGCGAAGGCAAAGAAAGGGCCATCGACGTGTACCCCGACGGCAGACAAGTGAAACGTAAATAGGAGAGACACATGACTATGGCACAGACGACAGTTGTTCTTGAGTTGACCACTAAAGAGGCGGAGTTCTTGGCGTCATTTCTTCTGCAGGGCGTTGAGTGGGCGCACGAGGCTGGTGATATTGCCGAAGGTATCTATAACGCGCTCGCAGACGATGCTGGTGTAAAGGAAGGCGATTTTGAGTTCAGCGTCAGAGGTCACTGGCTGCGGGCAGAGGCTGCCTAATGGCTCTCAAGACCTTTACCGGCGATATTGCGGTCCTTATTGCAAAGAAGGTAGATGGCCGCAACGGTCCCATTACTGCGTACTCCGCTAAGATCACCAAGCCTAGTGGTGAGGAGTACGCCGAGTGGGTTGGCTTCGGGTTCAAGAAGCCGATTTGTGAGAAAGGCGATAATGTTAAGATCGCCGCTAAGCAGGAGAATGGCTATTGGAAAGCAGTGGACGTGGAAATAACGGCGAAGGGGGAGGATCAGGAAGCTGGGGAGCCGGAGCAGGCGGAGCCGGTCTCTGGAGCCAGTGGTTCCAAGGCCAGCGCCGCCTCATCGGCCCCAGCGGTGTCGTCGTCCTCGTCGAAAAAGACGACAGTGGACCAGCGGATAGGATATCAGAACAGCCGGACAGCAGCCTTACAGTTAGCCGGTCTTCTGCTGGCGAACAAGGCAGTCCCTCTCGTAGCAACGGCAGGAAAGGCCGGGGACGCAAAGCGCTTCGAGGAAGTGACGGCGCTGGTGGACAAGCTGACAGTAAAGCTGTTCCATGACCTTGAGACATTCCGCTTGATTGCTGACGTTGAGGATGCCTATGAGGCTCCGGGATCGGCGGAATCGCCGACGGGTGACTTCGATGGCGAGGAAGATCCTGATGTCGAGTGATAAAGTACTAGCCGAAACGGCGATGTACGTCATACGGACCGAAACAGTCAAGTCTAACATAACGCTTACAGGTACGGATGAACTGTATACGATTGTGAACAAAGAGACTGGCGTAGTGGAGGGCAGGGCCGGAAACCTGCCCGACGCTCTCGGGTACATGCACAATGTTCAGTTGGGCTATGACAATATCACTAAGCAAGCGACACAAATACCTATTGTGCCGGGCGATACGCAGGGATACGACTAAATGAAGGTACTTGTAGAGAATCCTCCTAATTTCGAGCAGATTGTGGCGGTCTTCCCTGAAGCCGCGGGCAAGGTGCTGTTTGCTTGGGGGGATACCATCTACAATCCACAGCGCATCTATATCCCCAACTACTTGTTAGCGCACGAGGCCGTACATGGCATGCGCCAGCTAGGACTTGGTGGTATAGAAGCGTGGTGGGATAAGTACCTGATTGATGAGGAGTTTCGCTATTTGGAGGAACTGGCCGCGCACAGGGTAGAATACGCCGTTCAGGCTCAATCCTTGGGCGACCGGAATGCTAGGGCAAAGCTGCTGATGGCTACTGCAGCACGGCTCGTTGCTCCGCTTTATCACTGCAAGAAGCCGCTTCTGGCGGCTCAGAAGGATTTGCTGTCGTGACGTATTGCTGCACACAATTCGGCACTGCTGTCAGTAGCGGCCTAATTGAGCGCAAAGTAGATTGTTCGCCAGCAGCAGATTGGATAATCTGGATGTTTGGGGAATACCGCGCATCGGATAGTTGGCGCTACGTCAATTATTGCCCATTTTGTGGAGAACCTACATGAACGACGCAGAGTTCTTGCGCTACCTCGCGCAGAATGACTACATGATCGACCAGTACTATCTGCCGGATGGCGAGCGATTGCTTCAAATTGCAGACAATCTAGATGAAGCCTTCCTTTTGGCAGTTTTGCCTTGCTAGTCCTTATTGACGCAGACCCAATAGTTTATAGATGCGGCTTCGCCGCGGAGAAGACTAGCTGGCACATAATCTACTCTACGCCTACGTCAGAGGCAGAGGAGATTCTGTTCTCGTCAGACGAGAATGGCACTGCTGGCTACTATATGAAGGAATGGACAAAGTTCAACGAAGGCAAAGTTACAATACTCGATAAGAGCCGTAAGATCATTCCTGATCCTCTGAGTTATGCTCTACGAGCTGTCAAGGTGCAGGTAGAGAGCATCATGGAGGAATGTGAAGTCCATCACAAAGAGTCCGGCAAGATGCTGATGTATCTGTCCGGTCGCGGCGGCAGCTTTCGCGATAAGATCGCCAAAGTGCGCCCCTATAAGGGCAACCGCGATCCGACTCATAAACCGTACCACTACGATGCTATACGAGACTACCTGCGGGCGCAATACGGCTCGCTGATGACCAGCGGCATCGAAGCAGATGATGCCGTATCAATCTTTGCTCACAATCACTACGAAAGGGGGACGCCTGAGCGTTTAGTTATAGCGACTATCGACAAGGATCTTGACCAGATTCCCGGTCACCACTACAACTATATGCACAAGGTACATTATGCCATCACGCCAGCCGAGGCCGAACGCTTCTTCGTCTACCAGATCCTTGCCGGAGATCCGACCGATAACGTCATCGGGGTCTGGAGGTGTGGAGAGACAGCAGCTAACAAGATTGCAAGCCAATTCAGTTATCATAGACGAATACTCTCAGATGCCGAACTTGCGGCCGGGAGCAATCTACTGCATTCCGGGGCCGCCAAGCCAGAACAGCATGTTTCGACAGCAAATCGAGCGGATGTCGCAACAGCAGAGCAATTGGCACAGTCAGAATTTCGACCAGATGATGCAGAATCGGCTAATACTCAACCCTCGTATGGAAATACCAACGTTCGAGCCCCTAGTTGGTGGCCTACAGTCATCGCGGAGTACGCGGCTTCCCGACGCAAGGCCGGGTGTCCATATGCGCAGGATAACCCTGAAACCATTGCCGTAGAAATGGCGCAATTACTTAAATTGCAGGAGTATCCGGGGATGCTCTGGCATCCATACGGAAATCTAGTTGTTGAAGGTTTTGGACAGGAGGACTTTGACTAATGCCCTACATTAAGCAAGACGATAGAGATGCTCTGGAAACAGGTGCCCCGATAGAAACTGTCGGCGAACTAAACTATACGCTGACGATGGTTCTTAAGACATATATGCTTGAGCACGGTCTTAGCTACGCAGTCATCAATGACATTATCGGCGCCCTAGAGGGAGCCAAGTTGGAGTTCTACAGACGCGTAGTTGTGCCCTACGAGAACGCCAAGATGGCGGAGAATGGTGACGTATATGGAGACTAGCAATGACTTCATCTATACTCAAGTCGGAAAATTTGTCATCGACGAGCCCGAGTTTCGTCCTGAAGCCATATCGCATAGTCTATCACAGATGCCTAGATGGACAGGACACACTGATCGTAACGTCACATGTGCGGAGCACGCATGTTTTGTTGCGGGTATTATGGCCGTATCTGGACAAGGCAATCCCCTCGAAGGTCTCCTCGCAGATGCGCCCGACGCTTACATGGGACATCTGGCCCGGCCGTGGCGAAAGAAGTTCCCTGATTACGTCGCGGCTTGGACTAAGCTGGATCGAGCCATCCGAGCTAAATGGAATCTCCCGCTCGATAAGACGGCAGATTGCACACGAGCAGACCAATTGGCGCTCCTCGTCGAAGCATATCTGTGCTTCCCAGATCACGGATTTGATATCCCTGATGTACTCGGTCTCAGAGCCGAGGCCATTTCACTCGTCAAGTCTAAGTGGCGCCTTCATGGAATTACTCAACAATTTCCGTGGCAATTTTGGGATCACCTATGGATGAAAGCCTACCATGAGTACGGACCGCAAATCGTGGCGGCTACTAGCAGCAACCCGGAGGTTGCAATCGCGCAAGCACCTTTGGTTACGGAGTCTAAAGGTACGCTGCTTAGATTGTAAGCAGGTATTTCCTGATTATGTATTAGAATTCGATCACTGCCGAGGAATTAAGGGAGGTAATCTTGTCGCGTTCGCCTGTAGCGCCGGCTGGTCCGCGCTTAAAGAAGAAGTTGAAAAGTGCGATGTTGTCTGCGCCAACTGTCACAAAATCCGCACCTACACTCGGGGGAGTTTTAGGAAGGCGCGTAGGAACGAAGAGGCGCGATATGCGCTGGCAGACGCCGGACGGAGCGATGTGGGACAGCAAGTTCGAGGCACAGGTTTATGAAAGTATATACCGCTCAGGTCAATGCGAAATCCGTCGAACCGTTAAAGGACGACCCGAAGGTGATACGTTTGTTTATTCCTTGCCGGTTCGGAATGCTACCTGTGACTCTTGCGAGTCTACTGAGATTAGTCAACGACGGGAGTTTACGCCGGATTTATATTCTGCTTACGCATACCGTGGAAATGAACGCACTTACAGCCATGCAGGATTTTACATTGAGAGCAAAGGGTATATTAGGGCTGACCAACGTGCGCTTCTCCGTGCGTTCTGTAAAGCGCGGCCGGACATTGATGTCCGCTTCGTACTCCAAAGGGATTGGAAACTTGGTTCCGGTACTGCCGCAAGTTGGATAGAGAAATATCTTAAGAGACCTGTTTGTGTGTGGAAAGGCCGGCTGCCCGAGGAGTGGTTACATGGTTAAACGATATGAAACAGAGAGTTACGATGAGGAACATGAGGCATGGGTGCTAGAGACCAGCCGCACGTCCGAGAAGGTAGCAGAGGAAGACGTAGCGCTTCTCAAGAGCCTTGGCAAGAAAGCTAGGCTTGTAGGAGATTCCGATTAACCTTAAACTAGCCAAGAAGATCCGGCAGGGCATGCGCGAAATGGCACAAGTCTCTACCGGAGGGGCTATCTCCGCTACCTACCCTGATGACTACGAGGCAGAGATTCAGCGCAATCACAAGGGCGAGCAATACGCCAAAGAGGTAGGAGAAGGTGAGGATAAGCAACTGGTGCCGACTAGGTTCGCTCTGCGCCTCAAGCTGATATCCGCCCGACAGGTCTACAAACGAGCAAAGAGGATGGTAGCATGAATGCTGTATCTGTACCCGCAAAGCCGATTATCCCGTTTCATTGGGGCCTGCCCTCTGACAGTTCTGCTCGTAAGCAGCATCCTATTGTCACTGGCTTCCTTGATTACTTCCCTGCTACTGCCGCTGGCGTTGCCTTTGTCAGTTGGGCTGGTAATCAGAAGCACAACCACGGCCAAGCGCTCCATTGGGCTCGTGGAAAGAGCACCGATCAGGAAGATTGTATTGGTAGGCATACTGTGGAACGAGGCGATGTTGAGTATCTCGAAACGGCTGATGCAATCTATGAAATCCCGCATTCAATGGCGAGAGCATGGAGAGCATGCGCCGCAGCACAGCTAGAGGCAGAGGCTAACGGAGCGCCAGTGGCGCGAGGAGCGAAGTAATGGGAATCAAGGCATATGTAGCGGGACCGATGAGCGGCATTCCGCAGTACAACATTCCGGCTTTTGACGCTGCCTCATGGGCACTCAGGGCTGCTGGCTGGGACATTGTTAGTCCGGCTGAACTCGATCATCCCGAAGTCCGCGCTGCCTGCATGGCTAGCCCGGATGGAGGTAAGATCGGGCAGACTAATGGAATAGGTGGAACATGGGGTGACTTCCTAGCCCGTGACGTGAAGATCGTTGCGGATCAGGTAGATGCTATCGTTCTACTTCCCGGCTGGGAAAATAGCAAAGGGGCCAATCTGGAGGCATTCGTCGGAACATTGTGTAAGAAGACGTTTTATCTGTACAACGCAGGCAAGCCTATTCCGACTAATATAGAATGGGTACGTGATAATATGAAGTATTTTCAAGGATAATAATGAAACCTGTAATAGCGACTGTAGACATCGAAACCTCGCCCTACCATGTGTATACATGGGGGCTCTGGCAGCAGAACATTGGGTTAGATCAGATCACCGATGATCGCACGATACTGTCTGTAGGATACAAGCGACTAGGCGGCGAGTTTGAGTACAAGGATACCAGTGGGAAAGGGCCGAGTCGGGTTCGCGAGGACGGGGCGCTCTGCGCGTGGCTTGCTGATAAACTCAACGAAACGGACATCGTAGTGGCTCAGAACGGCGCGGACTTTGACGTTCGTGTGATTAACTCCCGCCTGATTGCCAACCGTATCAAGCCTTATTCCCCTATTCGTGTGGTGGATACCAAGAAAGTTGCTAAGAAGGTAGCGTCCTTTGCCAGCAATAGGTTGGAGTGGCTTGACCGCGTAGTGAACGGCGGAGAAGGTAAGGACAAGCATAAGCAGTTTCTGGGGCAGAATCTTTGGACAGCCTGTCTGATGGATGTGCCCAGTGCTTGGAAGGTCATGAAGACGTACAACAAAAAGGATGTACTCAAGACGGAGAAGCTGTACCTCAACCTACTTCCGTGGATTGAGCACCATCCGAATGTGTCTGTCTACACTGGCAAGAAGTTCTCATGCCCGAATTGCGGTAGCACGAAGGTAGAAAAGCGCGGTGTACACTATACGCAAGCATCTGCATATCAGCAGTATCATTGCACGAACTGCGGCAAGTGGCCGAGGGGCAAGACAATGCTTAGCGTATTAGACGAACGTAAAGGACGATTGACATGAGTAGACTAGCGGCAACTCCCGGCGCAAGTATGGAAGATACATTGGCAACTGCGGAAGCTGTGCCGAGCGTAGAGGGTGTAGATATCAATGACGGCTGGATCATAGACAAGACCCAACAGGTTGACTGCGGCAACGGGCTTATGAAGTATGTCATTGCCCTCCCTGGCGACCCCACTCCCTTCGAGTGTACACCATTCCAGATCGACATGCGCCGGGACATGATTAAGATATGGATGGGGGCAGTACGCAGCGCTATTGTCGAGAGGGCAGGGGCAGCGGCTGCCCTTACCCGCGAGGCTGCTCTGAAGGCCAAGCGAGAGAAGCAGATGGGCGGAGCTGGTATCCAGATAGCTGATGTTGTTCCGACTGCTGAGGAAGCTGCCCTGCTGGCGGGAGCAGTTCGCGCAAAGCCGGCCGATCCGGCTATAGCGGATAAGATCGTTCATCAGATGCGGGAAATGAAAAAGCCTCCCGAGGGGGAGGCTGATTTGGTAGAGGCTAGGAAGCAGTTGGCGATGACTAAGGCGAATATGGCCTACTGGAAGGCTATGGTTAAGGCTTTAGAACCCGCTCCGGTGAAAGCGGCCGAAGTCGTAATCCATACGGCTTCAACGACGCGCGCAGAAAAGCTGGCTCGTAAACTTCAAACTTGAGCAATAGCCACATATAGATGGAGAACCACTCATGGGTATGATGCGTACAGTTTTCACTGCCAAAAAGAACGTCGGCGATGTGGTGGGCCGACTCGTGCAGCACTACGACCGGATTCTTGTGGAACGCCACGAATCCAATTGCTTTGTCTGTCGGGCTATATCCGCTGAGTCTAGCCTTGGCGGGCAGGAATCCGACCTTGGGAGGGCGGACCCTGTAGAAGCGACAAGCCTTGGCAACCCACCGCCGAACTGTTCCTGATAGCATCATGTCAAGGCCAGCTATGCGCTGTCCATCTTCCCAGTTGTAGACCTTATAGCACAAGGGATCTTTATGACTATATTTATTCGTAGACGCCACTTTTATCTCTCCAGATGGTGGAACTCACGATTCGGTATGTGGCTGCGCCGCCAGCCGTGGACGCGCATCTGCCAGAAGCAGCAGCAATACTACGGGGAACGTTTCCGCTCATGGCGCGCACAGCGCGAACCAGAGACTAACCTACCATTTCCATACAATAATGCTGTGCTGCTTAATGCCTTCGAGGAAAACAAGCGCATGGCAAAGCCAGATCGTGAGGCGTACTGGCGAGAGCAGCAGCGTATATTGGACTATAAGTATGCATATGCAAAGGTCAAACTACTGAAAGGATACCCATGGGCAGACTTCCTAACCCTGATTCCATAGCGCACATTCTGCTTTTCTTCGGCGGTCTAGCCCTGCGAGAATTTTACCACCAGCTACGTCCCAGCGCAATAGTTGCGTTGGTACGTCGTCTAATTTCCCGAGTAGTAGGTCTTTACGTAAAGTGGAAGACTGAAATTGACCAATACCCTCATTGTACACGAAATCCAGCAGGGCAGCTTGTCGGGCCGGTGACATGTCCACGATGCGGGAATACGAAGACACTAGCTCTTGATAGTGAACTAGCATATCTAATCCAAGTTGGGAGTCTGCCTGTGATTGAGTCCAAACAAGCCCCTCGTGTACCTCTGGCCCAGTGTGACCCCAGCCTATTGTCCACACTCCCACAGCGTCCTGATACGCTTGAAGTTTACAGCCTTCGGCAATATGCAGAACTGGCAGCAAAGCTGCGATTACAGCAGAAGGGACAGGATTCATTAATGGTTACCGGCGACGCCGGCCTGCTTCTCGTAGGTCCGCAACCCGAAGCCGAGTCCGAGCATACCAGCTAAGGTGGTCTTCAGGATAGGATCGTTAAGAGTAGGGAAGTCTACGGGATGGCCGCACAGGGCAGCAGTCCAATTGACTATCGGACGGATAATGCAATCCAGCCCAAGGGCTGTGCCGCAGATCCAGCCGACATAGGGGCGCCATCCGGCTACGAACAAAGACGTGCTGGCCGCTTCTACCTTATTGATGTCGGTCTGCGCCGTAGTCACAGCTTGAAGCTGTATCAGTTCTTCCTGCAGCGCTCCCTGAGCCCCTAGCAGGTTAAGCTGTGCTTTTATTGCGTCTCTGGCGGCTACATCAGGTGTAACCTTATCTATGATCTTCAGTATTGGTGCTGCCACCAAATCCCATATACCCATGTTACTCTCCCTCTATTGCGTGCCATGTCTTACGAGCTACGGCGTAGCGTATTGACCATTTAGCCATTGTCTTTGCTTCATCCAGAATCGGCTTCAGGAAGGCGCCAGTAGCAGCCACAGCTCTGCCGATAGCCGGGTAGATGGTAGGAGGAACGGCTGTTCCCATTGCCTGCGCCGCCCTATTAGCAGCGCCAGTTAGCCCCGCCCCTGCTGTTACAGCCGCGGTAGTTCCGCCTATAAGGCTACCGGCTTGCGCAGTTACCGGATTGGCTGTATCCCGGCTCTTGCGCAACTGACCATATTCTGACGCGAGCTGATCCCACGACTTATTGGAGCCCATGCTATCTAGCACAGTGGACATGTGATCTTTCACATTGTCGTTCAGGAAGAACAAAGCTGCCCGGTTGATATTGTCTCCCAAGGTAGTCTTTATGCCTTCCTGCTTTAGATGGGCCTGCACGAGAGCCCTAGCAGTATCCTCAGACATCAGATGCCGTAGAGGAGATTTAGAATAATCAAAGGCTTGGGCTTCTTTAGCAGTTTTCTCGTCATATGTAAAATTGACAGGTGGCTGCGGAACAGGGGCTTCCCCCGGCCGCTGTATAAGGCCATGGGTCTGATCGACTGGTAGGGAGGTCTCGTCAATGGTATCCCCGACCTTATAGGAAGCCCTAGGAGCGGCGACAGGCCCCCCCGCCGGGGCAGTATCAGATGCCTGTGCCGGAGGCTCTGGCGGCCTTCCTATTGCGCCTTTCGGGTTATCCGGAGTCGCAGAAGCAGGCTCACCGAGCTTAGCCGCCTCTACATGCTCAGGATCAGGGATAGCGTCGCCTACCTTGAAAGCCATTAATGCACCCTTGTAACAATCTTCTTGCCGCCGCGTATTACATAATCAAGAGTCTGTCCGTTCTGGGTAACGGTACCTGTAGTACCTTCGCCCGGAGCAGAGGCGATCTGGGAAGCCTCACTACGAGCCGGCGTCTTACCGCCCTGTGACTTCTCTGCCCATGCCTTAGCTTCTGGGGTCACCTTACCGACATTGGTTTCATCGCCATACCAGTATTTATCCAGTAGAGCCTTGTCCCACGTATCGCCGTTGCCTTTACGAAGGCCACTAGCCCATTCACGGTGATAGCCTTCGAGCTGGCCGGAGGCGAGGTTCTGCCACGAATCAATGACGCTGTTATACTGCGCAGGAGACGAGGTTTTATTCGTCTTCTTCTGAGCTGATATACGATCTGTCAAGGCAGTGCCGTTCTTAGCGCCGATAATAGCGCTAGACGCTTCGTCAGCGAGGAACTCATTAACCGAATCTACGGTTATAGGGCCGCTTTCACCAGTCATAGCCTGCCAGCGATTAGTAATAGCGTTGAGCAGCGGAATCTTTCCCTTATCGAATTCCGATTCCTTTAGCGTGGCAAAGTATTGCCGCGCCAATTCCGCGTGGGTCATCATAACGCCAAAGCGCCGAATATTGTCTGCCTGAGTGCCTTCATTGAAAGCCCGCTGATGCGTCAGATTGTTCTGATAGACTTCGCGATGGATAGAACCGGGGTCCATGCCATCGGCACTAATCTGATCGGCCAGGCGATTGTAGTTCAGCATCAATACAGGATTGCGGCCGGCCGGAGGCGTCGGTAGCTGCTCTAGGCCATTTTCTACGCGCTCCGCCTGCGCCTTAACCGCCTCTGGCGACTGCACAGATAGCATCTGCAAATCCTGCATCTGCTTAGCGCGGATAGCCTGAGCTAACGTGCGGTTCTCATTAGACATGAACTTATTGTAGTCGGACTGCTTCATAAACGTCAGGTCGGGCGTCCCTCCAGCCTTCTGCATTTCCCCGCGGATATCGTTGCTCCAACCTGTCCGCGAGGTACCATCATCATTGAACATCGTCACAGGAGCGCCTACCCGTTCCATGGTGTCAAGGCCATATTGATCTTTCTTATTACGAACCACGATCATAGGATCGGCAGCAGCTTCAGCAGTCTGCATCTTCGCCTTAGTCGTTTCTGCCTTCTGGTATTCCGTAGTAGCATTCAGCTTAGCCTGCTCGGCCTTGGCATTCTGTAAGCGGATTACTTGTTGATCGGCATTCATGCTAATGCGGGGATCGGCGTTAGCAAACCCTCTGGAGACAGCCCTAGCTTGCCGCATCTGGAAGTCTAGAGGATCTTCATCATCTTTGGCTTCCCCAGTAGTCTGAAGAATTTGTGCCATGCGCGTCTGAACAAACCTAGCTCTATTAAGGTCTGAGTTGCCGCCAGCAGCGGCTAATCCTTGCTGGATGCCACCAGCAACACCAGTTTGCTGATTCTTCTGCGTCATATCCTGAAATAGTTGCGTGGGATCTTGCGTCCCATATGGATTACTTTGATATGCGCTGTCGTCTTGCTGTGCCATAGTTATCCCATTATGTTCCCGTTACCCGGTGCGGCAGCAATAGGAGGAGGAGCTGCATAAGTCCCCCCTCCCGGTGCCTGTAACCCGCTAATAGTCTGCCCGTTTACGCCAACTTGGCTATAAGCAGTCAGATTACCTTTCTCCCACGAACTCATTAGAGACTGTAGATCACCAACTAGAGCTTGGCCTTCGTTAGCCCCTGTTGAAGTCTTAGCATTTGGATCAATCGTAGCGCCTTTACTAGCAAGCCACGGATAAATCTGCTGATTCCATTGCTCAGCAATGGATTCTCCAGGTGTAATAGTCCCAGATTTCAAATCTTGATTAAGTTGCCCCGTAAGGGCTGTCATCAGGTTATTCTCGCCCATGCGCCCGAATACCTGCTCAATGGGCTCACTATGACCCGGTGTATTGTTCTTAGCATCCATGACGCCAGCAAGGTTCTGATATGCCTGCGAAGGGCTCAGACTTTGCATCATGGCAGATTGCGTAGCCGGATTGGCCTTATCATATGCTGCGGCATAGTTGTTCCATCCGCCAGTCTCTAGGTCGGGCCTACCTCCACCGAATGCACTAGATAGTGCCCCAACAGCTCCACCGATAACGGCTCCGGCGACTGTGCCTACTGGGCCGAACATGCTACCCCATGCAGCCCCGGCTTCTGCCCCCTGAATGGCATCACTGCCAGTATTGCCTGATTGCCAATTCTTGATCGCACTATATGTGCTAAGCACTGCGCTCGCCGGCCCAAGGGCCGGGATGCTAGTAGCCCCAGACATATTAGCTAGCTTACCTGCATCTATAGCGGCCGTGCCGTATCCCATGACGCCGCCTTTCTGTATCCCTTGATACATGCCCATAGCAGCGTTACCGACGTTCATAGCACTTCCAAGCATATTAGTTATGCCCGGACCTGATCCTGCTGCCTGTGTAGCGGAACCAGTAGCGGCTTGCCCGCCAGCCCCCTTAAAACCTAGACTCGGATCTACAGCACCATAGTCAGACATGCTATAACCCTGGCTCATATCAGGCGCCCCGTAATTGCTCATGCTGAATCCGTTGCTCATGTCACCTGTAGCGCCCGGATTCTGCGTGCTGCCGCCCATCGTATCGAATCCTGTACCGCTAGAAGGAGGACCAGTCATGGCATTGTAAAGCGAGCGGCCTCCGTTAATCAGATTGCCGATAGTGCCAAGTGAATTGCCGCCCGGCCCGGCGTTAGCGCCCATGCCATTAGATAATCCCGTAGCTAGTCCGCCCATTCCGCCGCCAGCGGCGCCTAAAGCCCCGCCGCGTCCGGCCACAGCCCCTATCATGCCACCCATGGCATTTGTAGCACCGATTTGCTGATTTCCGTATAGACCACTGTAGGCTAGAGGATTCTGGGCGAGCGCATTCTGCGCGCCGATCATGCCCAATCCAGTATTGGTAGCTCCCTGACTCATCCCGGACAGAGCACTCGCACCTTGTAGGTTACTGTTGAAGAAGTTAAGCCCTTGATTCTGTGCAGCAGTAATAGCGTTCAGATCCTGCTGTGCGAATCCTGCACCAAGGCTCTGAGTCGTTAGATTAACAGGGTTTCCGCCAGCACCCATCTGCCCGAAGCTGCCACTGCCCATCTGTCCCCGCTGGAACAGGGCGTTGTTATTAGCAGACAGGAGATTGCCCTGCATCTGCTGCAACTGCGGCATAATGCTGGCAAGAGCCGACTGATAGGCTCCAGTTGCGCCTCCGGCTGCTGTATTAGCTAGTCCTTGGCTCTGCCCTAGGAAACCTCCCGCGGCTCCGGCGTAATTGCCGTACATCGGATTCATGGCCCCTAATGACGAGTTAATGGAACCCGGCCCCCCATTGGTGGGAGAGGACACCGAGAAGCCGGTTCCACCAACCCCACTGCTTTGAAACAGCGAAGGGTTGTACGCGCCGCTAGCCATACCATATCCGGTATTACCAGCGTTAAGAGTATTCTGCCCTTGCTGGGCGTTGCTATAAGCGCCGTATAATCCGGCACCTGTGCCTAGCACATTGCCGAGGGAATTACCAATTGAGCCCCAATCTATACCAGTGCCGCCACTAGGAGATCCGCCTTGCCCAAATGGATTGGCAAACCCAGCTCCAGCCGGCTGGTAACCAGTCTGAGGCGCTGTCATCTGCGGGGAAGGATCATTGCCAAATACACCCATATTTTACTTCTTATTCCGAAACTTATAATAGATCGTAACTGCTGCTACCACGAGCGTAGCAATATAGGATAGGCTAGCAAGCCATCCTTGCGCTCCAGCAAGCCGCTCTAAGACATTCGATACAGCCAGCAGTCCGCCCACCCCAACTGCCGCCATGTCTGTATGATGATATTGCATTGACATAGATATTCTCTTTTACGCGATAAAACCGGAAGCAGTTGAAATCCAATTGAAGGCAATCTTCACGGGCGCCGTCGTAGCAGTTCCAGTACTAATATAGAACCGAGGCATGAGAGTTGCGTTAGCTACCGGCAATTTAGCAGTAGCTGTTGGGATATTATAGGTAACAGTACCCTGGCCTCCAGATTCCAAATCTGTTAACGTAGCGACAACATTACCTAATACGTCGCATGTTATGTACATTTTAAGCATGTGGTCTTGTATACCAATCCATGTCATGCCAGTATCGGTTTTGGTAGCAGTTCCTGAGTTGTTGTTATAGATGAACTGTATATTTGTGTCGCCAGTATCTTTACTGAAGCCCACGCAGTTCAAAATGGCACTAGGTACTTGATTACCCGCTAGAGCGGCGCCAGAAGGGCCTATTCCAACAAACATAGTGTTGCCGGTTATTCCGCTGTCAAACCCGCCATACCACACGAGGGCGAAGCCGCCTACTGGCAACGCCGGGCTTAAGAGGCGGAACATTGATTGCTCTAAGGCAGAGCCAAATAGACCGCCGTCTAGCTCACTCTGCTGGTTAGCAGAACCTGTAGCAGTCGCTAGCCTTGCATTCGCGGAAGCTGCGAAAATCGTAGTTGCCCCCGGCACTGCAGCAAAGCCGGCAAAGCCGCCAGTACTTCCGGCCGATGACCATGCGGGGCCGTTACCCCCTGAGCCAGTTCCGGCCGCAAGCGAACCTGCTCCAGTACATTCGGTAGTAGTCCATCGCATAACAGATCCGAAACCAGAACTGAACGACGCGCTGGGGTTGCCATTTATGGCATATTGCCCCGGCGGGGCAGTCAGCGCAGGTATGCCATTTACAAACAAACCAGTGGCATTGATTGTGCCCGACCCTTGGCTACTACCCGTGGCTCCTGCCAAGAATACACCGCCATCGCTAGCTATCGACACACGCAATACACTATTTGAAGCTAGACCGAGCGTATTAGCGGAAGGTAGATATATGCCATTAGCCGGAGCTACATTCCCCGTGACATTTATACTCGCAAAGCTAGTACCAAAGCCGGAGTCTTGCTTACTATTTATAGCAGTTTGAATATTACCAAACTCTACGTCGTACGCGGCCCCAAAGATCGTTTTATTAGGATCAGTTGCCGGCAGCGTATCTTTCGGAGTGAAGAAGGTAGTCTGGGTGTAGTTACTCATTACGCGACACGTCCTAGTTTAACGGCGGCTTGAACCTGCTGTAGAGCGAAGACAGTGGTCACGCTCACAGTCATGCCAAATTGATAGTACTGGCCTCGGGCGCGCGAATCGTAGGTAACGAACACGGATGTTGCCCCGCCGCCATATTGGCCGATGCCATATTGACCAATACCGTACTGTGCATTGTTGCCAAAGCTGGCTAAATTAAAGCTAGCTGAATTAGTCAGATTAGAGAAATCCGTACCCCAAGTTATACCCACAACGGCATTACCACCAGTGAATATGATGGCCTTGTAGCGCTTCAACATCTTCAGATGCACTGAAAGCTGTGGCCCGCCCTGTTGCGCAAAGGATATCCAAGGAGAAATCCAACTAAAGTCGTAGGCTAGGGTTTCGTCTGTATTGCCAGTATATAGACCAACTTTGCCTGCTGTGCGCGCGATGTACATGAGGTTGTTATGGGATGTCATCATCGCCGTAGCGCGCATGCTCCATGTCGTTACAGGCGAGCACACATTACCTGTGTCGTCTTGATAGCGCCTGCGTTGATCGAGCGCCCAAACCGTACTAGATGAAGGGGCATTTAATATGTAAAACCCAGTCAGTGGATTATACGTCGCCTGTAGTGCGTTAGGCGTCTCTTTGGTAATCTGTGCTAACAGAGAATCGCGGACATACTTGCCGAGATTGTATGTAGGATTATTGCGGTCTGCTGTC
>Ga0137395_10000016_pt1 | contig 43511 bp, 79 predicted proteins | sample czobulk216metaG_FD_108283 | JGI IMG/M metagenome (GOLD analysis project Ga0137395, IMG submission 108283) | Vadose zone soil microbial communities from Angelo Coast Range Reserve, California, USA - czobulk2.16 metaG | ecosystem: Environmental > Terrestrial > Soil > Vadose zone | place: USA...
GCTCTCATTCTGCCGGCTGCGTGGAAAACCATGACTATTCGACCGTTGCGGCTGCTTTCCAACCGGCTGCCGATCGGCTTCCTTCCCAAGACCGCGCCCCGTAACACGCGCTTTCGGATTGACGCCATCGCCGCGAGCATGTGCGTTACCGGTCACAGATTCCCTGATCGCGGCTGCGTCGTAGTAGTACCGCTCGCGCTTGCTCAGCAGGAATAGGTACTCATGCGCCTTCGTCGGGCGGTCGGTCACCGACTCCGGCATGGGATTGGGCTTTGACCAAATGATGTCGGAACGGAGGTACCAGCCGGCCGCCTGGAGGGCGAAGGCCACGCGCCAGGGGATCCCCACGAGATCCTTCTCTTTCATCTGACCGTCAACGATCGACATCCGCGTGCGCCCTTCAGCTTTCAACTCGACCCACGACTTTTGTAGATCAGGCGAGTCGAACCCAAGGCTAGTCTGATGACTACTCTTTTGCGTCGCGTTACGGTTGTTGTAGCTGTCCCCCAAGTTCAACCAGACCGTTCCATCGTCGCGGAGCACCCGCCATACCTCCGCGAACACCGTCAGTAGGCTCGCCACGTACGCCTCGGGCGTCGGCTCGAGTCCAATCTGCCCAGCGTGTCCGTAATCGCGGAGGCCCCAGTATGGCGGCGACGTGACGACGCACTGGGCGCAGCCATCCGCGAGCGGCAACTGGCGCGCATCGCCACGCATCAGCATCCCGCGTTCACGCCGACGGCCGTCAGTGCCTCCTGGACCGTATGGACCACCGTCACCGGTACCCGGGCATGGAAAAACTCCTGATCCGCGGTCAAGCGCCCCCGCGCGGACTTGATCTCCATCAAGACGAACCCCGTGTCGCCGTAGACCAAGAGGTCGGGCACCCCCCGGCCGATGGAGGATAAGTCAATCACCACGGCCCCACACCGGCGGAGGGCGGTCATGATCGCCTGCTGGGGGCCGTCGGTACGACCGCGGCGTCTCACCGGCCGATCCGCGTTGGTTTCGATTTCCCAGCCGCATGGAAATCCGTCGGCTCAGGTTTTGGCTGACTTCGAAATCGCGCACCGGCTGGACACGAGCACGGCCAGCCGTAGGTGTGGGGACGCGAACACGGCCAGGTGCTGTTGTCCGCCGTATGGACGCGCGGTCGCCCGCAGGTTCTCGCCTCACCACCAGGACACTGCGCCATCACGAGCCCGTAGTCATCACACGCAGAACAGAGGTAGTGCCATTCCCGTGTCTGCGGCCAGGCCGCCCGTAAACTCTGCTCGAGGCCCCGTTGCCGTTCCTCGAGCGAGATCCCCTCCGCTTTCTGCGCATCCCATAACCGCATCGCCGCTCGATACGTCTGCGCGAGGGGCCCGAGTTGCTCGGCTGCCCGTGCGGCGCGGAGTTGTCGTCGCACGTGACGATGCGCCTCCCGTAACGCCTCGGCGGTGTCGGCCGCCGCCAATTGTTCCACGGCCCGCGTCAGGTCATCCGACTGCGAATCCATGTGCCACCTCCCACGCTTTCAAGCGATCATCGGCCCAGGAACATTTTAGCGCAAAGATCTTAAAACTCCGGTCGGTCTTCGCAATCCAGACGTCGTCAGTCGTCAGAATGATTTCGGCCAGTTTCGCGAGCGTCGCATCGTCCCAGAGTGCCACGAGTGAACAGGCATCGTGCCAATCGAGATGCTCCCGTTGCCGATAGCGCGCGCCATGCCGGAATTTCGTGTAGAGCGCCTGATACAAGCGCACGAGATTGCCAGCACGCTCGGCCTCCGCATCATCGACGCCAGATCGAATCGTCGGCCACGCGCGCACATCGGCGGCCACGTGCGGACGCGTGACCACCGGAGCCGGCGCAGCCGACTCGCCTTCCTTGCGATCCGAGAGATCCGAAGATCCCGAAGATCCCGAAGATCCCGCCCGGCTCGCCATGTCCTTGGCCTGTCCTAGGTCTGTCCTAGGCCTAACCTTGGATCGACCTTGGCCACGCGCGTAAATTGGTGCTGGTAAAACACTTGCGGCTTCGCGTGGGTGGGGATGCTGATGTGATTTGAAGGTGATTACGTGAATATACGACTTGTTTTTGACTTGATATCGAGTGATTAGCTTTGATTGTTCTAACGCGGTGAGCGCCGCATCCACATCTAGCTCTTCGGTGGGGAACAACTGGAGCTTGATCGCAAGCGGGCGATCCTCGAGCCGGCCTTCGCGATCGGCCAGCGTCCAGAGCCCCGCAAATAAGAGCCGCGTGAGCGCCGGCAACGCGAGGAGATCTTCGTTAGTAAAAAAGGTGGGATGGAGAAGACGAATCCGCGCCGTTCGCATGTGGGGCACCTCTCTGAAAGGTGAAGAAGTGAGCGAGGGGTCCCCGTGTTCAGAGCACGGCGACGTAAAGCAACGGCCGGCCAGCCGTCACCTCGCTCGAGATCGATGCTACAACATTTGGGCCGGGAAGACTGTACGCAACCTGACACTCGCCGTCAACCTCAACCCTACCATTACGGCTGGGCTGTGGCCCACAGGTACACCTCAGCTAGTACTTTCGTGTCGGCTTCGTCACTCGGTGGTTAGCTTGCGTCGCCACGGAGCAGACTGTGCAATAGTGCACACTTTCCACCAACGCCAAAAAAAGCCGGTTCGCTCGGGAACCGGCCCTCGACTGTTCGATCAGATGTGGCGGATCACCGAGTCAATGGCGCGCGTGCTCCGCAGGTCTAAGAGTTTCGCGCGGAGCCGCACGCTTCGCTCCTTGCGCACCTGTTGCTCGTGTTTGTATTTCTGCTCCTCGCGGGTTTCGGCCGCCTCGATCGCCGCCCGGCTAGCGGGATCGTCGCGCGATATCATCCGGCCCAGGAGACTCGCCATGATTTGACTGCCGAAATCCTTCGATTCCCACGCTTCGAGGGCTTCGAGCAGGACCGCGATGTCATCGTCAGTGAGATAGGCATCAGTCATCATGGGCTCCAAGGTGCCGCACTCTGGCGGCCGTCACGCCACTTCAGCTTCCCGGCTGGCGTTCACCGCCCGAGGTTAGCCTTCGTTCTGATCCGGCAAAAACGCGCCGTCCGTGATCTCCACGTCTCGCAATCGGACCGGCGTCGGGACTTTGTCATTCCCCACGCACAGGAACACCGGCGAGAAGCCCGGCATGTCCCCGATTTGAATGATCCGCACTTTCTCCCCGTCCACGCGGCCCCGGATCGCTTGCGTGTAGGGCGCCGCCCACGTCGTGCCCGGCGCAAGCGTCAACGCTCGACCCGCCTGCTGCGTCGCGATCTCTTCCTGCTGTTGGAGCACCGATTTCGCTCGAAGACCCATGAGACACCTGCCTTCCCTTCAGCCTCGCGCGGCGGGAATTCGTCGATTCACGGGCTGCAGGGGAAGGACGGAATATACGCGCATTTCTCCAAACGGCAAGCCCCTTTATGTGGTGATGCCTGATCTCAATCGGCAGTAGCTTTTGGGCGAATGCCGTTGATCGTGGTCACGTGGCGCTTCCGCCGCCGATTCGCCTTCGGTAAGGGATGCTCTTCGATAGCCATGACCTGAACCACAAACATCTTCCCGTCTGGCGCGCGCATTTCTGAGCGCGCGATAAGCGAGCCTGGTACATGGTTCCAAATCCGCATACGATCCACGCGGAAGATACCGTCCTCGAAACTCATACGTTCAGCCGGCCGTAGGTTTCGGGCACGTCACCTGGCGCGGCTCCGGGTCCGGCGGTTCCGATTGTTTCACGCGCTTGCCGTCGTCAATGTCTCGTTTCTCAAACACCGCGTCGTAGACGATGCCCTGCGTATATGAACGGTCGCCGTCCATGTGATGCGTCAGGTGCGCGAGTCGATAGCCGGCCTCAAGGTAAATGTTCGCGACCTGCGCGAAATAGAAGGACCATGCGCTCACGGTCACAATCGGTTTTCCCTCAGCCGCGGCGGCCGTGTGCCTTGATCGGCCCCAGTTGGCATCGTCAGCATCGGTCACGCCGGCTCGCCTTCTGGCGTCTCCGCGAGGACCGCCGCCTGCTGCTGATCCCAAAGCATGGCGGCGTATTCGAGTGTGGTGGCGACGTTCTCTTGCGTTTGTCTGGTGGCGTTGTTCCAGACCGGAATCGCAAAGGCGGGAGCATCCCCCAACCCCAACACCTCGCCGATCACGCCTTGGGCGGCCCGGAAGTGGATATAGTTCCGATGCTTCACGTTCAAGGCCTCCGTCGCGCAGCCAAAACAGATACGCGCGAGGGCGCCATTCGCACAGACATTGCGGTCGTCATCTTCGAGGACATACCGACACCAGCCTTTCCGCACTTCCACCGCCGCTTGTCGCAAGATCTCACTCGTGGTCATCACGTCTCGCCTCCTGACCGCTCACCGCTCACAGTTACGGCCATTCCAGTACCACATCCGTCGGATGGAGTGGCTGCGTCCATTTCCAGGAATTCGTATTCGTGATGATGCGATCCCAGCCGTTGCCTTCCATGTTGGACACCAGAATCCGTTCTTTCTCGGTGGCTCTGGCCTTCACGTCGTCGAGCGTCTCGATGGTGCCCCCGAGGTAGTAGAGCGGGCTCGTGGCCGTCACGCGCGAATCGAGGTCGCGTTCCTCGCGGCTGCGCGTCGTGAATTGGAAACCATACGGCGTTGCGGCGTGGCGTTCTTTGATGCCGCGGGCGATGCGTTTCGCCTCTTCTATGTCCCACGATGCGATCGGGCGGGTGGTCGCTTCGGCCACAAACGTACCGGGACTGAAGAGCGTCACGAAATGCGCGATCACCACAGCGGTCTTCTTCTTCATCGTCCACTCCCGTGCCGTTTCTGGTGACAATTCGCACAGAGCACGCGACCGTTTTTGGGATCGAACTTCAGCGCCGGACTGGTCGACCGCGGTTTAATGTGATCGACATGGCCGGCATCCGCCGTGAGCTCAATCGTCCGTTTCACGCGCCGCCCGCAGAACGCGCACACGTACTTGGAATCGCGCCACACGTGATTTCTGAACTTCACTTCCCGCTGACTGTCGGCTTTCCGCTGCGCGTCGCGATCCACAACACGCGCCTTGTCCTTCGGCTGCGGACGGCCGACTTGGTCCCCCAGAGTCGGGAGCTCGCTGAATCGGGTCACGGTTTGACTCGTTTCGACGGGAAGATTTCCGCTTCGATGCGTGGCAGCAAGTGACGCGCATCGGCCCGTAGCGGCTCGTGACTGATCGGCCAGCGCGGCGTGGTGAAGACTTGCCAGAGCGAGCGCGGACGGTTCTCTCGCGCCATATTGCTCAGCACGACATGGCAATCGCACAAGAGACACTGAAGCATCTGTTCCCGCTCAGTCATTCAGGCTCCCACGATTCTCGCGCGGTCCACGCCTCGGGAGCACAGCGCTTCTCGGGCTCACGACGGAAGTGTCGTGCTCCGGTCGCCCTGGAGGTCAAAAGGGTGGCTCTTCGTCTGGCAGCATCGCCCGATGTTCGTCACCCCAAATCGGTTCGTTGGTGCCGACGGCTTCATCTCTGATGTGTGTCCCAGGAGGCGGCGGATCCTTCGGCTTCGGTTTCAGTACGATCCAATCAGGCGCCTTGCTGCCTTCCGCTTTCTTCTGGTTGCGAAACACGACACACGGTTGCCCGTCGATCTGGCCCGTGAAATACGTGCCTCGTTGGCCGGTGCGTGTCCACAACACGCCGCGTTCGTTGGGATCCTTCGTGAATTCAGGCATAGACGGGCTCCGCTCTTTTCTCAAGGTCCAGAACCGTTGAAAGTTCCGCATCGATCATTAAGCAGCCTTCCAAATCCGACCGGCTCGAATATTGGAGATCGTGCAAGCCTTGACGCCATAGAGCGCCGCCAGCACAGCCGGCCGCTCCGACGACTGGCGAATCGCGCCGATGTCTCCCCATGTGAGCTTCGCGCGGGCGTGGCGTTCGCCGTATTGATGACGCCGCTTGCTCACCATGTCATGGGCATTGTCGCCGGCCGTTCCCAAGAACAAATGCGACGGATTGACGCAGTGGCGAACATCGCAGCGATGGCACACGCACGTGCCATGAAAACCTTTACCGGTCGGAATCGGTCCATACGCGAAAATCCACGCGAGGCGATGCGCGGCCAAACTCCGACCAGCCTTCCCGTCACTGAATCGGCCATACCCAAAATTCGTGATCGTGCCGCGCCACGGCCAGCACTCATCGGGGCCGCGTTTGTCCACATGCGTCATGAATCGTTCTTCTGGAGTGCCAACCTGAATCGCCGCGTTGTGGCCCCAGATGAAGCGCTGCGGCCCGTCCTGGCGTCGCGTGCGACTTCGCCATTGCGACCGGAGCGGTTGGCCGCAGCCGCACTCACACAAGGCAGACATCACGCTCTCCTTGCAATTGCCGCACGCTGTCTAGCTCGTCCTGAACTTCTCGCAAGAATTGCCGCACGAGTAGTTCATGGCTATCCCGTTCCGCCTGAGACATCGTGACGCGCACCAGTTTTACGCGCAGTGAGGCGGGAAAGTCCGGGTTGTAGGAGAGCCAATCACACCACGGCGCGCCCATGACCCACAGTAAATGCTGGATCTGTTTCAGATAGTCGCCCGGCACGATCCCGGTTTTCAGCGTATCCAGATGCGTCGCCGGCAGCGGACACTTAGCCTCCACCAATCCGTCGCCCACCACGCCATCGGGGGAGCCGCCCGCCATCAACGTGGCATGGGCGACAAACCCGATCCGCTCCACCAGCTCGCCTGTCACGGCTTCGTATTGGGCGAGGGCTTCAGCTTCCCGCTCGATGCCCTGCAACATCGCCGGCGACTGGTAGTCCCGCTCCTGACTGCGGCCTGTCAGCCGCTCGAGCACGAGTTGGACCCGATAATTCCGTCGGCCGGCCGCTTCCCCGCCGCTTTTGAGCGTCGCGAGCATGTCCGCGGCCCGGCTCGAGGTCGCCCGACCGAGTCTGGCCTGAAACCACGCCTCGGACCGCTGAGGCGCTTCACAGACGGTGAACTCACGCACGGCTGGCCTTCGGCCGCATCTTGGCGACGGCTTCCTCGTGGGCGAGCTCGGGACTGACCGGTGTTTTTGTCGTATCGACGAACGTCGCCCGCTCTTTCAGCGTGTCCACGGTCTTCGGCGCGGTCTGCATCAGGAAATCGCGCATCGTCTGGGGCGATTCCCGCCAAAACGCTCGCATCGACTCTAACCCGCTTTCGGCCGCTGTGGTGAAGCCGGTCAACCAGTCGCTATACCCCGGCGGCATTTGGGGCACCAGCACCGGTTTCTGGGTCTTGCCGTTCCCGCGGCCTTCGGCGGCTTCCCCGTCATCGTCGGTGTCAGGAGCCACGCCCACCATGGATGTCAACTGAAAACGCTTGAGATAGGTAATGCAGCTCCCCACCGCTTGCGGGCCCGGATCCTTCGCCTGCACCTGCAACACATCGCTCTCGATCCACTCTCCGCTGCTGTGGGCTAGTTTGGTGGTCAGGCGCACAAGCACGCCGTCCGTGGAGGGAGATTGGATGAACGCAATCTCGTTGGACGCGAGCGCGGCGCGACACGCGTCCATGACGGCGGTCAGGCTGCTATAGCGCGAGCTGTAATGTGGATTGCGCGAATCTTTCTCGGCGTTCTCGATCGTGCCCTGCGCTTTCGCCAGGGCCATGGCGATCTTGGCGATGGATTCAGACTGCGTCATGCTCAGTGCCTTTTGGTGAAGCCTTTCGGGCCTCGAAACTCGTGATTAATGGCTTTCAGGAGACGCTGGCGTTCCGCCTCGTGCTGATCCTTGTTGATCGTTTCGTCTAGATGGCTATCGCGCGTGCGGTACCCGCGGGTGCTCGCGTACAAGCCCACCGCGGTCGCCACGGCGATGATCCCGATCCATACCGCGTCACTGAGCGTCATCGCGTCCCCTCCGGTCCCCGCCGTTCATCGCGGGCGGCATGTTCGACGCCATTGCCCGAGCGGCGATCTCCGCCATCCCAGACCGGCGCTGGCGGGAGTTCGGCTTTCTCGATGGCAGCGCGAGCCTTGCCGCAAATCGTGTCATAGTGCTCAGGCCGATACGCCTGCATGAGCGGCGACAATTCCGCGAGCGTGTCCTTCAGCGCCTCGAGCAGCTCCGGCGCCGCCGCGATCAGGCGCGCATTGGCATCCCAGATCTCTTGGCGTTCTCCAGGCGAATGGCCGATGGTCAGCCAGATGCGGAAGTTTCCGGCGGCGATTTGCAGATCGGGCTGCAGGATCCACGGCCCCGGCGTGAACGCGCTCATCGGAGTGTCGCGTTTCTGGCGGCGACACCCATTAACGCCATTCCGCCGCCGTAGCCGATACACCGCGCCAGCACGGGATGCTGCGGCATCAACTGGTGGACGGCGAACACGAGCGCCGCGGTCGTGCCGAGCTTCACGGCGACCAATCCTGTATCGCCGCCATGTGAGAGAATCGGGTTGCCTTCCGTGGCACCGGGCACCGTGTGGAGCGCCACTAATGTCGTCGCAAGGTCCGCTCCGGAGCCGGCTAAGAGCGCGAGCGAGGGAAAGAGTGGTGACGCGTGACGGATTTGCACCGCCATTGGCGACTCGTCAGTCACCACTCGGACTAGCGGCGCACCGCCCGATCCGGGTGTCTGCTGTATTTGCACCAACGCGTCCAGCGACTGCGCGCGAACGGGAGCGGCCACGAGGAGCAGCGAGACAATGACAATGATTTTCATATTTGAACCTTTTCGACCATCGCGCGGTGACCGACTTCGGCCTCATCCCAGGTTGAATAGCGCTCGCACTCTTGATCGTGTGGACCGCCGAAGACCATGGTTTCAAAGAGCAACGGATCACCGCCGCTTTGGTCGAAACGGTGATCGAGTCCAATAAACACCGTGGACACACGCACGTCGTTGGTGAGCCAATTTTCGCCGACACGTCGATCAGCGTTTTCAAACCACCGTGCCCACGTCAGGAGATCCGGCTCCACGATCGCCGTGCGGCCATTGAGGATGTACTTCCGGATCATCGCCGTGTATCCTTCGGGCCGTGCGTGCGAAGCAACTCGACGACGCGTTGCGCGATCAGTTCGATGAGCGTCTTGGCATCGAGGGGCGGCGCAGTGTCGTCGTGGTTGTCGTTCAACAGCACGGCGAGCACGGCACGCGGTTCCGGCGCCTGATAGAACGGGCTCAAAGTAGGTCCTTTTGGAGTGTGTCGATGTGGTGTTCCAGCCAATTCATCTCGATTTCGAGCACGGCCTGATCCCCTGCTGGTCCCGGCAGCATCGTGAACCTCGCGCTGGAATAATCCACGCCAGATGTGAACAACACGACCCCGCCCAGCGTTTCGAGCGAAAACCCGTGGGGCTGGAGCGGCCGAATCAGTAACGGGTCCTTGGCGCTGAATAGAAACGGCAAACTCATCGTCGGGCGTCTTTCGGGCCGTGCGTGCGGTCCCATTCGGCCAGCGCATCGCGAAGGGCGGAACACGCATCGCACAAGTCCCCGACATCCTCGCGGCCTTTGAAGAACGCGAGTCCACATTCACGACAGATCGAGTTTGCGCGGACGTGGCCGAAGTTCAGCGCGTCCTGCTCGTCATCGCCGGAGCGGGTCTTGTAATCGTCGTATCCCATTTATCGGCCCTCCGCTTTCGCGATCGCGGCGTGCGCTTGTCCCCACCACACGCCGAGCGGCGGATCGGCGGCTAACGTCTCTTGAGGGATGGCGTCCACCAGATCGCGCAACGCCGTCAGCAGGTCGGCCTTCTCAGCGCGCAACTGGTCGATCAGCTCGCACGCGCGATCGATCGACATCTCCAAGCCGCTTAAATCGACACGTTCTTCGCGTGGTTCGTCTTCGCGGTCGAGCCGACGAACAAGGTTGAGATTGTGAGTGTCGCTCATCGCATCCTCCCGATGGCCAAGGTCGCGTCTCGCATGATCCGGCACGCCTCAGACAGCGGCACGGGATTGACGACTTCGTTCAGCGCCTTGACCGCGAGAAAGAGTTCAAAGCGGCCCCGGCTGCGTGTCTCGCTGAGATAGCGCACGCACGCGTTGAGAGCGTCGTAGACGGCCAGCCGTTGGTGATGACTCATGACTTCGTGCCTTTCATCGTCGCCACAAGCCTCGCTGTCGTCACGGCGCACGTATTCGCCAGCACGAGCATGCGCGCAAGTTCGGCCTCATATTCGAGGTGAATCGCCAGCCGGTCAGCTTGTGTCATGTGCGAAGCCTCCATAACCAGAAGTATATGCCAAGCGCTTGGCATCTGTCTACAATTAAATTGTGACATTTCTATGACAGGCGCGATGGTGTGTTTGGCAAAGCCAACGAACTGCTAAGGGTTTTGCGTAGTCATCGTGATGTGCTTCTGTGGCCACACTGCCACACACCTCACAGGCGGCCTTCACCAAGGTCCCGTTCTCATTGATAGCGACCATTCACGACGCGAGATTGACGATATCCAAGTTCTTCTTCGGCCTGTTTTTGTTGTTTCCTGAGCCACGCGGACACCGCGGCATTGCGCCGATTTGCCACGGTTTTTCTTGGGCTTTTGGCTTTGCCGCCCAAGCGCCCAAGAGCGACCGCGTTTGGATTCTTGCTCATGACTTGCATCGTATGCGGTTGGCATGCTACTGTCAAGCGCATGGCTGACACAAATCCTGCGGTGCATCTCGTCTGGATGCTCTTTCTCGTCGGCTGGTGGCTCACCTGGGCACGACCCCGCCTGAGTGTGGTCAACCGCATCTGGACGTGGCTGGAAACCATCGATGTGCGTCCCGCCCTTACGGGGTTCCTGGTCTATCTGCTGGTGCCGGCGGGGAGCGTGTTCGCGCTCGTCAAATTCGTGAAATGGGCCTGGACGTTTTAAACGAACGGCGCGCGAGCCATGAAACCAATGCGCCGGTGGCTTGTTGTTGGGCCTGAATACGGCACCAAGATTGATATCGGGCTTGACGATGGCACGGGGCCGCTGGAATATGGGTGCGATGTGGTTGTGATCGAAGCGGAGACGGCAGAGGATGCGCGAATCCTCGGCGTGAAAGCGCTACGGGCTCAACCCTATCTGCAACGGTATTCTGATGAGAATCCGTTTGCAGGCGTTCGCGTCAGTCCACAAGGAAGAACATCAGACTTAACATAAGATCCGTTATCAGACATAGGAGGCTGAAGTGAATTTCAATATTGGCGCCCACGGACCCGCGCAAGAGATGGCGAAGGCCACAGGCGGGATCGGATCCTACAAACCGCGCTCGCTCCGCGAGCAGATCCAGGACCAAATCGCGTATCATGGGGGCAAAATCGAGGACCTCATCGCCGCCAAGGCGGCGTTGACACCAGATGTTGAAAAGGCGCTCGACGCCTTACCGAAACTTGGGTAATAATATACTTGCCTAATCTGAGGCACGCTGTTACGGTTTCGGGGCGTGACAGGCCGTCGCTCTCGCCGGGCAGGTTCCGTGGTTTGTGTTACAGTTCAGGTGCGCTCAGGGGTTTGCAACCGCTAGCCCTTACGTCTTCTTCCGGACGACCAGCCGCCACGCTTTCCGTCCGTAAGCCGACGCATAGAGCCGCTTGCCGTTCCGGAGGGTAATGAAGGCCGAGTACACGACCTCATAGCCTTCCGGAACACGTTCGTCTTCCTTCTTCACATCGCTTCACCTCCAATCCGACGGGGCGTCCCGTCGGGCCGCAGCAACGGTCAGCCGCTGTCGGTGGCGATGAAGATGTGCGCCTGCGCGTCAGGAAAGCGGAACCCCCGAGCGCGGACACACTGTATCACGAATCCCCGCGCTCGTGTGGGGGATCTGATCTCGATTGCAATAAAATCCCCAATCCCCTAGAATCCCCTCATGGCCCTCAGGAAGGCAACCCTCACCGATTTACGACGCGAACTGCGGACGCTGCAAACGCAGTACGTGAAGTGGGGAGAACGGATTGAGGTCTTACAGAAAATCCTCGCGGATGACCGGCCGCGCGAGGCAAAACCGGCTCCCCCTCGCGCTGTGCCGCGAAGGCGTTCGCGGTCGGTGCGTGGGAAGGTGGTGACATCATCGGACGTTCTGAATGCCTTACGTCAGCATCCTGGATCGAAGGCCGCTGCCCTCGCGAAGGTCATGGAACAGCAGGGTTTCAAGACAACGGGACGAATGAGCCATCGGGTCTACAACGAATTGTGGAGGCTGGCGCGTGAAGGCAGAATCACGAAAACGTCGAACGGCCGCTTTTCCCTGAAGGAGGGAACGGCCGCATAGAATTCACTCGAGATCGAGAGGTGGGATCGGACGCGTAATCAGCACGTCCGATCCCAAGGTCACACCGCCCGACCGAAGTGTCCTTCGGCGAACTGCGTAGCCCCGTAGACCGTATTATCGGCCTGCCTTCGCAGAGCGTCAAGAACACACCTGAAAGTGGGCGGTTTCTCCAAGAGCTGTCTCTTCTGCGGCCCTGACAACTGCGGCGGCTTTACCTACGATCCAGAAGCTACGCTCTTGATGGATATCTTCGCCGACGACATCTAGGGCCCGCAGATCGCCAGCACCCGCCAGGTCATGGCGTGATGATCACGACCACCGGCGCATTCGGCACCTTGAACGTCTGCGTGACTTCGGCCGACCGTGGACTCGTCAATCCAGACGTATTGACGGCTTGCAGCACAAAGAAGTACGTCCCCGGTTGCGTGATGGTGAAACTGAAGGAGAGGACGTTGCCCACCGAGAAGACCGTCGTGTAGACACCGCTCGCCGTGCCGTACGAGAGCACGTACCCAGCGATGTCAGATTCTGGATTCGCGGTCCACGAGGCCGTCACCGCCTGCAGACGCGTCGCCCCCAGCACGAGCGCGAGGAGGATCGCGATGCACCGCCGTGTGATGGTCCTCATTGGAGTGGGCACGTCGCCATCGCCTTCCATGCCGTCCCCGTCCAGGATCCGGGAGCCAAGACCCACGCTACGGCGTTAGGACGATTGCCGTTGGGGCATTGGGGGAGGTTCCCGGTTCCGAGAAAGGGTTGGAGCCCGGTGAACTCGGCGACGCCCCCACGCTATTGACGAACGACGCGACCATCGTGTCTATGGCCGAACCAAACGGCAGCTTGGAAATGGGGCCATTCGTCCCGTTGTCCTTGAGCACGCACCACGGCCCGGTGAGCAGGCCCGTAGGATTGAGGATCGGATCTGGGACCGAGATGGTCCGAGGATTGAGCACGGTTCCCGATGGCGTCACGGGGGCGGGCTGATTACAGGTCCAGGCCGTGAGCACGGTTACGCTGGGCGTGCCCACCGGCGTCCCGCCCGTCATGGCCTGGAGGGTGATGCCAGTGATCGTCTGCGCGTGCGCGAGGGTGGGCACGAGCAGGACGGCGAGTATCAAAAGCAGACGTTTCATGCGATCAACCTTTCGACTCGGACACCGCCGAGACGGGAGCATTACTCGGAACGGAGCACGGGCGCGCATCGCGGCCATACCACGTGTCCCGTTGTTGCGTGGCCGTATTCCAGGCCGCCAAGCACGTGAGCAGGTACTGGGCGAGGATAAAATCCGGGGTGTTCGAGGCGTTCTCGCGGCTGAATCGGTTAATCAATGATTCCAGGCCGCTGGCAAAGGCTTCCTCCGCGGTCGGATACCGGCGCCCGCAGTGGAGGCAGTTCCCGCCAGCCGTCCACTCATGCTGCCGAGCGGTTCCTTTGTCGCACCACTCAAGACTCGCTGGCATCGCCATAGCTCACCCTTTCAGTGCCCGGCGCCAGGCCGGGGCGGGAGCCGAACTATGAACGTGGTTCAGTCCGTTGAATCACGCGCCCATCCGTCGCGACGCTGACCGTGCGCATTGTGGGCCATTCTTCGTGATCGAAATGTTCGCCCTCATGCCCTGCACGCAATCGACAGCGCATCCGATGATGCGAGGGACCGAACCATTGCCAGCACCAGGACGGCTTCCGGTCGGTCGGTTGCGCATCGTCTCGTGACGCACGCTCATCAATGAGTACTTCCGTTTCATTGAGACCACGCCGACAGGATGGGCACCCATCATCCTTCGCCGTGTCCACGAAACCACCGCATCCATGCGGACAGGCGATAATCGTCATTGCCCCTCACTCCTATTCAGCGCCCGGCGACCGGCCGGGCGGAAACCTGCTTCGAGAATGTCTTCTTGAATCGCTGACGCACCGACGCCGTCTCGCGGTCATCGCGCTCTGCGGCCAGATACACACGACGCGACTTCGTCAGGCGCACACTTATGACATGCACCAGCCCACAATCACAGCAGGCGAGCGCGTATCGGCGCGTGAGTGGCACTCTGAAGAACGCGCCATCCGTCCGCCAGGTGTAGCGGCGATCCATTAACTCACTCCGCTCGCCGTGCCGACCGGGCGAGGGGACCGCTGAGCGCGGAAGACGGTGAGCGATAGTGGTGTCGCATCTCCACGACAGCCGCGACACACCATGTTCTCGAGCGGCGGGGGGACATTGCCGGTCAAGATGGCGCAGACGTGGCCGCAGCTCAGGACAACATCCCACCAGCCCGGACGAGACGACAACGGCTCAATGGTCCGTACCGATCGCAGGAATCGGGAGGGTGCCTTATCGTAATGACTCATCAGTCTTCTCGTTGTCGTTCTTCGTCCTGTCGTGCCCGGCGACCGGCCGGGGCGGGAGACGCAGGGCCGGACAGATGACAGGCTCGTTTCCAACGAAGTCTTCGCACATCAACGACTTACCGTAGACAGATGCACGATCATTTCCGCACCATTTCAGCGCCCGGCGACCCGGCCGGGGCGGGAGCCGACAAACTTTGCGGGCCGTTGCCATCTGTTCACTGTCCCGTCGGTAACGTGGAGATTCCTCTTCCCTCAGAGTGCTCGGACGAAAGGGCCCCACCGCCCAGGAAATGAGTGGGTTGGACCGTATGTACGACGCGTTAGACAATCTGAGTGTTACCCCGGACACCGCCAGTTCCCAACGGGTTACCTGCGCCACCTGAAGGCTTGCACCCGCATGAGTTACGCCGCTGCCTGCCGCATCAACTGAGCCAGTTCGGCGCGCAACCGCTCCGCCGTGATCCGGTCCACCTCCCGATCCACGCGACGGATCAAGCGTTCGAGACGGGCATCGAACCGCCGATAATTTTCTGGCCGGCTCCGTCTGCTGGTCTTCTTCGCCTGGAGGGGACTGATTTCCCGGTGCGCGTCCAGCCGGGCACAGGCGGCCGCGCACCGCTCCAGGCTCCCCAACAAGCGATCCAAGGTCTCCCACCCGTAGCAGGACTGACGGACCCCGACGAGTTGAATCATCAGGGTGCTCGGCTTCCGCGTTCCCTGAGTCACGGTGTCGAGATCGGTCTGGTGTCGGCGATCCATTACCACTGCTCCCACCAGACGGCGATCTGCTCGCGCCAGAGACTCAGCCGAATGATCAGCGCCGCAAGGTAATAGCTCACGGCGTCACGACAATCGCGCCCGGCGTGTTGATCTGCTTCGTCAACTTGTTCGCGATATCGATCCCAGCCGTCAACCCCTCAGCGACGACAGCGTTCAACGTCGTCGGATCCACGAGCACGGTCGCGCCCGTCGGGTCGTGCGCGAGATTGGCCGCCGAGACCATATCGACGGCGAGATGCTGGACGTGCGCCAGCTTTTGCACGCCAGTCTCCGGGCCCCAGAGCTTTTCGGCTTCGACGACGCCATCGACAATCTGACTCGTGACCGGGACGAGGGTTGGTTTCAGCCAGCCGAGGATGCCGGGAAGAAATCGGAGGACGACGTCGAACCATTTCATGCGAGCGCTCCTTGATCGGGCCATGTGCGCCTAGTGCGGCAGACTGCGCAGATCCACGTCCAGTGCTTCGTGGTCACGCCAGGCGTCGGACCCCACTGCAACAACATCTGCCCGTGGCCATGCGGACAGGGACAGGGCGTCAACGGATTCGGCCAGTCCTCAGCCATGCCGCAACGCCTGCAGGAGCTGCTTGCCAATGAACGTCGTATACGCTGGCGGGATCGCCTGCGTGAGTTCGGCCGCCGTCATCCAGTCGATGCCCATTTCGCGCGCCCACACTTCCTTGCTCGAGACCAGCATCGGTCGTGAGCCTTTTCGCCAGGCGCCGCCCTTGCCGTGACAGTGCCCGTAGACGCCCGTGATGGGGTTCGAGTGATCACAGGGTTGTGGATGGAGCCCGAAGAGCGCCGGGGCCTCGAAGTGTCGATGCCGCTTCACGCCGAGCCCGAACATCGACCCGCAGAGGGTGAACGAGGGAACAACGGGCGCACCGGGTACGTTCTCGATCACCCACACGCGACCGGACCGAATCAACGCGTCCCGTGTTTGCGGCACGAGTTTCGGATACATCGCTTTCTTCGTGTGGTGAATCATGCCACTCTGTAAGTAGCCCTGACACGGCGGGCTGGCATGGATCGCATCGAACCCCGCCCCGAACGACTTCACGAACTCCAGCGCATCGGCTTGCACGAACTGAAACGGATACCGCGGCTGCGGTTTGATGTCCACGCCGACGATTTCCTCGAAGCCCGCGCGATGATAGCCCACCGCTGCCCCGCCCGCCCCGCAGAACAAATCCAGCAGTCTCATGGCCGCAACGCCTTGTCGATCTGCCGCTTCATCCTGAGTCGCTCACACGCCCGGACCCGACAGCGGAAACACCGCCAATAGCGTGGCGGCTGAGCCATCGGCTGCCGGCAATCGACGCAGAGACCGTCCGCCCGTTGCTGGTGATTCCAGGTGCGATGGCGGACACGGATCCGCAGGCGCCGATCGGCCTCAGATGAAAAGGGTGCCGTCCTCGTCATGGGAGTTTATCCTTCAACTCCCGAATCTTGATCAGCACATCCTTGGTGCGCTCTTGGGCCTCATGATGGGCGACTTCAGCCGCCTCCTCGATCCGCGTCAATTGTCCCTTGATCTCCTGCACAATGACGGCGCCCTCCGCCTGAGAACGATTCAAACGAGAGCGATCCACCCGTCGCAACCAGACCGTCACGATAGGAACGGCCAGGACAATCGCCACGAGCACCCATCCTAACACCTGACGCCACACTATCGGGCCCCCCGTCGATAGAAGAGTCCGAACAATTGGAGGGCCGAGGCGCCGACCACGCCATACCCGAGCGTCTCAATCCGGCTCAGCCGTTCGTTCATGGCGCCGATTTCGGTTTCGAGCACCGAGAGCCGATGCTCGTTCTCTAACACTTTGAACTCGACGGGTTGCGCGGCCGCCACAATCAAGAGCAGCCCGAACCCGATCTGGGCCGCGCCGACACACCAGAAGGCGAGCCGGCTGAGACCACTCATCGCATTTGCTCCAAGAGGGCATTCCGCTGCGCGGTCAGGGGGGATACCTGCAAATTCTTGAGGGCCTGAAGCGACGCGCGCCGTCTGGCCGACTCCGCCACCTGGCCTGCGGTCGTCGCCGCTTGATCCTCGTCGGGCACCGCAAAGAGCGGGGAGTCGGGATTGGCGTCTCGGAGCCGGCTCATCTGTCGAGCGTCCAAGCGCGCCCGCGCAGCGGCGACGGCTTCGGGCGACGGTTGATTCGCGGCCGAAAATCCGGCTCGCGGCCGGTACGCGGCGTTGGCGCTCGCGACGTCGGCATCGGTCGGGATGCGCTGGCCCGCTCCTGGAATCGCGTCGGCGCTCGTCAAGCCCAAGCGCGGAGGCGGTCCCCCTTCGGACTGGAAGACGCGGCCAAACCGTTCCTGCGCCCGTTCCTGGGCCACGGAGCGACCGCTCCCGAGCTGGTCTGAGAGATCGATTTCGGTCGCTGCGGGCGCGGCGCGCGGCGCGCTGGCGGCTGCACGCATCCCTTCCAGGGAGGGCGCCATCGCGGGCGCGGACGCAGGGCCGGTGCCGCCCCCCGGCTTCAGGTACGTGGCGACGGCCTGCTGCATCTGCTGCTCGATCGCGGCGTTTTTCGCCGCACTGGCGGCCTGATCGGCCGGGGCGGCGGACGTTGGAGGTCTCCCACGCGGATACGAGGATCCGGGGACTTCGGTGCTCCGGATGGGCCAGCCTGTCTCATGGGGCGCGTTGCTGCTCACATTCGGCGCTTGTCGGTAGACGGGAACACGATTCCAGCTGCTGAGGTCCGGCGCTCCGGCTGAGACATCCCCCGCAGTGGCATCCCACAGGTTCTTGAGGATCTTCCCACCTTTGGCGTATTTCCCGATGATCGGCAACTTCGAGGCGATGCCAAGTCCGGTATCCACAGCTTCGCTGCTCGGTCCGCGCAGGCCCTTTAAGGCTTGCCACGCGGCCGGGGCATATTGCAGCGCCTTGGCTCCCCCGTACGTGAGTGCGGCATCCCGGACTGGGCGATAGACCGCATCGGTCATCGATTGGGGCGCCTTAGGGTCGTCGCGCGCCGCTTGTAAGGCTTCAGCGAGGGCCGAGGCACCTCCAACGACGCCAGCCGCGACGGGAATCGAGGCCCCAAACGTCGGCAACGAGGCGGCGAGTCCTGCTGCGGTCACGAGTTTCGTTGGGGTCGCCGCCTCGCCGACGCCACTCCTGAGACCCTTCCACCAGGAGCTGCCAGGCGACTCACTATCCGAGAGTCCTGGATGGTAGCCGTCGGCGCTCGGGTGCGCGTGCAACACGTTGGCGAGAAAATCCAGCGGCCCTTGCGGGGCGGTATTCTGCGGTGTCGCTGGCGGCGGCTGGCCGCCCGCCTGTCCCGTCCGTTGATCGTGGAAATCACTCAACCGTTGCGGCATGACTTACTGCCCTTGTTCCGCGAGTCGAATCACGCTGAGCGCGTGGGGACCCAGTTGACCATCCAGGAACTGTTCGAGGTGCTTGCTCCCGCCGGCCTGTTTCCGCATCGCATCATACGCGCCGTGCAGGAGTTGCCCTTGCTGAGCGACGTACCCCTGGATCTGATCGTCCGAGCTGTTGGAGGTGATTCCGCCGCCCATCGATTGGCGCAACGCATCGGTGCCGCCTGTGCCAGCCAAGAGCCGTCCCATCTCGCTTTCAACCCCCACTTGCTGGAGCTTGAATTGCGATTGGCGCTTATCGCCCAAGAGGAGACTATCAAAGGCGTTCACGGCGGTGTTGACCGGCTTGCCACCAAAATTCACGTTGTTCAGGTTCTTCCCGAGCTTGTCGAGCGTGTACAGATGCTCCGCCGCCTGATTCAAGCTCCGCAGACGTTGGCTGAGCTCCCCAGAGGTCGCATCGACCCGCAATTTCTGGCCCGCATCGTATTTCGTCAAGTCGAACTCCGGGTCGATCTGCCGTGCGAGATTAGCGAGGTGGCTCCAGCGTGGCGATCGGGCCAGCATGTATCCGGTCATCGGCGTGTCGTAGTTCAGGAGGCTTTTGACATCGGCCTGACTCGCCGGGTCGAGTTGACTCATGATTTGTTGCCCGTGCTCGCTAGCGAGGGGATCCGCCGCGCCTGACGGCGATGATGCGGCGCCTGGCACGCTCCGCACTGACGGGGTTGGCGATTCAGCGGGCGCCGCCGTCGCCCCGCCTTGCAGGGGCGGCATGATCCCTTGCCCGATACCGGCGAGCCGTTCCTTGCCCGTCTGCTCACGATTCGCGAGAATCGATCCGGCGGCACCCGTGGCCGCGAGGTTCTCGCCCTGCCCCTTTCCATAGGCGGTCGCTTGCGCGGTCTGTCCCCCTTCTTTGATCTGCTGCTGGCGCATCGCCGCCACGGCTGGTGTATTATAGGTGGTCGTCTGAACCCCCGCGGCATCGGCTGCGTCTTGCTGCTGTTTCGCCCGCGTGGCGACGTTGGCATCGCTGTACGGATTCGCGTTAGCCGATTGTTCTTGCATCCCCAACAGCGCGCGGAGACTCGTGTTGCTCCGGTCCTGATCGCTGGCCATCCCCGCCGCCTTGCCCGGATCCAGGCCCATTTGCGAGACGGGATTCCGGAGCGACGTCGTCAGGGCGTCCTCGACTTCGCCTTGTCGTGCGGATTGCAAAGACGCGAGAGCTAAGCCAGCATTCGCGCCCCCCACGTCGCCCTGTCCTGGGAGCATGAACCGCTTGAGCGCGTCCTTGCCGTAATCGCTGCCAGCCACGGGTCGGGTCGTCGCCCCGCTCAGATCGTACGGTTCGCCTGGACCTGGATCCATCGTGAGGTCCACGAGTCGTCGCTTCGGTGTCAGCAGATCCATGAAGGCATTCGCCATTAGACCGGTCTCCGATTGGTCGGATTGATACGCCGCATCGCCTGCTCCGCGGGGGTCATCGGGGCGTCCGTAGTCGGATCCGCGGCGGCTTGCAACCCTGCGAGCGACGGTTGCGACGTGGAGGTACTCATCCCGGACGCCAATCCGCCCATTGACACGCGCGGCCCGAGCGCCTCGAAAAATCCGGGTGAGGCCACCGGATTCGCCTTCGATTGTGCCTGGGACCACCCTTTATTGAACAGGTCGATCCCGGTCAACGGGCCGTACTGTTCCCGATCGGCCGCATCGCGCAATTGCTGGTGCTGTTGGGCGCGCTGATTCCAGAATTGCGCATTATGCTCGGGACTCCACGCCGGTTGATCGGCTTCAAAGGCGGAGAGCTGACCGTGCGCCGAATCGGGTGTCGCGCCTGGGAATTTCTTGGGCATGCTAGAGCACCTCGAGTTTGAGATGGATGGCATACGTCATCCCGGCGAGATTCGACGCGTAATTCACCGTTTGGTACTGGATCGTCGTGGACGCCTTCACGTTGACCACAATCACGCCAGAGGACGCCGTTCCGACCGTGTTCGCCGTCAACGCGCCGGTCTGGCCAATCCCCGCCACGCCCAGAACTGGCGTCGCGTCCATCGTGATGCTCCCGCCCGTGTCGGTGTCCGTATACACGAGTTGCACATTCGGCAAGGTCGATGATAGTGACCCGGCCGTCGTTTCGACCACGTACGCAGAGACGCGGTACATCCCGGCGCCGCTCGCGGGCACGGCATACAACGTGGTCGCGCCCACATTCGCCGTCAGGCCGGTCGTGTCAATTGTCGCGTACTCGGCTGGTACGCCACTACTGACGGTCGCGACCCCGTTGTAGCTGGTGACGCTCTTGCCGATCTGGATCCCGCCGGCCGCAAGAATGCGCAGGCGTTCAACGGGTTGCGTCGCCGTGGTGACATCCCGCGTCCCGAAGACGAGATCGCCTTTCGTGTTCCCAGAATCAACAATCTCTTGATACCCGATGTACGCCGGAGAAAAGTTCGTCGAGACACCCGATGAATAGCCCAAGCCAATGAGCGCATAGCCATTGGCCGCAAACCCCAACCCGCCAATGTGCAGATACAAGTCTGCGTTCGTGAGCGTCGCGGGTAGTGCTCCGTCCGACAGCTTCGAGAGGGTCAAGAGTGAGGCAAACGTGTTGGACCCCAGTGCAACGGCGCCATCGTTGTGCACGCGGAAGAGACTGACATTGGAGGAATTCAGCAGCTGAAAAGCCGACGTCGCGCTGGTGGCGCCATCGCCTTTGACCGTCAATAGCGCATTATCGGCCGCCCCATTGAGGAGCAGATGCCCGCCCTTGGTCAGCGTCGCGCGCACGAGCCCATTCGTGAACAGCAGGAAATCATGGTTTGTGAGCGTCCCGAGCTGGGCATTGCCGGCCACGGCAATATAGGCATCGAGCTGCACCGTGCCGTCCGTGAGCCGCAGTTGCGGGACACTATCCGAGGCCGCGCTCAGGACCGAGAGGGGCCCCGCGGGGCTCGCCGTCCCAATCCCTAATCGAAAGGTCGTGTTATCCCAGAAGAACTTGGCGTTGTCTTGACTGTAGAGGCCGCTGGTGCCCGCGAACACAATCGACCCCGGCGTCATCACCGTCGAGACCCCTGTTCCGCCATTCGCGACGCCGAGAATCCCACTGACCGCGGTCGTGAGACTCACTTTCCCCCAGGACGGGGCGCCGCCCACGCCGCCACTCAGTAAGGCATTCCCGGTCGCAATATCCGCCAGCCGGTTCAAGGACGTCGTCGAATCCGCATAGAGGAGATCCCCGATCACATACAGCCCGCTTCCGGTGCCTCCGCGGACCACCGCGAGGATCCCCGTGGTGATTTGGCTCGCATCCGTCAAGGCTTGATCAATGAACAGGATCTCGAACATTTCATTGATGTTGGCGCCCAGCTCTGGCGTCCAGACCGGCCCGATGTGATACGGCTTCGATCGATAGAGGGCCATCGTTAGTACTGAAAACTCGCCCCCGCCCCGGTCAACCCCTGCATCGCTTGCTGCAAGAGACCCATCGACGCGAGCTGTTTCTGCATGGCCAAGGTCGCCGCCGCTTGTTGCGCTTGAATATCCTGTCCCCGCTGTTGGATCTGTCCGGAGTACCGTGCTTCCTGCTGGCCGATGTCCTGGCCTCTCGTCGTGATCGCGTTCTCGGCGGATTTGGTCGCCAGATCGCTACTCGTTTTCGCGAGGTCTTCGGCGCCGTGCGCGATGATGTCTTTCGTGCCTTGGACCTGGGCCCCCGATCCACTCAAGCCTTGACTGGCGAGTTCGTCATTCAACGAATTGACCGCGCCGCGGGATTGTTGCCCGACTTGGTCCTTCGCCGTCGCAAACGCCGCATTCTGGGTGGTCGTCGCGCTGTTCTCCGCGCCGCCCCCGGCCCCGCCGTCGCCCATGGTTGGCGATCCAATCGGCACGGGCCCGCCCGACGATCCCGATCCTCCGCCTGGCCAGCCGACCGTCGGGCGGGCGCCGGTCGTGCCCCCGCCCGCGCCTCCCGTCACTCCGGTGCCGCCCGCGCCGCCGGTCCCACCGCCTACGGCGAGTAGTCCGGCGAGCGGCCCTGAATTGTACGCCCCGCTCTGAAATTGCCCGACGCGCGATCCGGCATCGGTCGGCGTCCGCCCCACGAGCCGCGTTAAGGGATCGAATTCATAGCCCGACGGCAGCCGCTTGGGATCGAATCCAGGCAGATTCGGGTTGAAGGTCGGATCGAACTGACTATTCGTGACCCCGCCCAAGACTGGCATTAGCGTTCTCCGATCACGGTGTACGGGACATCAAACCCAAGCAAGGCAAAGTCTTCATTCAGCGTCGCGGTGTCAAATTCTAGCGTGAGGAATTTGCCGGCCCCGAGAATCGGCAACCGATGCCGACTGAGCGTCAGATCCCAGAGCATCGGACTTTGCGCCGTCGCGCCTTCGAGTTCTCCGACCGTCGGGACCACGTTCACCGTGCCACTGGGTTGAATCTTCCCGAAAATGGTCAGGTTACTCCAGAGTTTCTCCATCTGCTGCGTATCGTTCCCATAGGATTTCGTGCGAAGACTACAGACAATCGGGGAGAGGCCCCAATCGCTCTTGGTCTGCGTATCCATCGAGAGATAGCCCTCGAGCGATCCGACCATCGCGTACGGATGCCCATCGGCCCCGACCGCCGTGACTTTACTCGTCGGCGTGAAGGCGTCGGTCTTGTGCGGGCCCCACCAGGTCTTGGTCTGGAGGTCGTATTCGATCCAGCGATTCAACGCGGTCGTACCGGCCGCCGCCAGATAGAGCCGATACTTCAAGGTCTCCGGCTCGATTTCTCCGAAAGCGCGCGGAAACATGGCGCGGTTGAAATACGTGCCCGTGGTAAACCACGTCCGCACGGCCCCGTCGGTAATGTTCTGCACCCCGTTCGAGTCCCACTGATAGACGCCGTCGCGCCAGAGCCAATAGGCCGTGTCGTTGAAGACCTCGACCGATTCTTGCGAATCACACCCGACCTGTTCCCCGATGACCGACGGCATGAAGTTGGTCGTGGCCGTCCCGGTGACACTCGTGAGCGTGTTTTTCTTCGCGACGCCGAGCGCGTTTTTTCGTGGAATCAACGCCGTAATCCCGTACGCATCGGCGCCGACGTGCGCGATCGGCAACGTATTCAACGCCCCCCAGGCGTACATCGTCCCCGCTTCGGTATACCGGAGGTTATCGATGTCCGTCCGACCCACGCCCCAGAGCCGCCCTTTCCATTCACAGATGAGCGTTAAATCGGGGGCCGTGCCGAGCGTGGGTCCGCTCACCGTCGGCAGGCCGGCATCCGACAGATCGTCCTGCACCGCCGTGACCGTGTTGCTGTCGGTCGAGATCCAGCTGAAGTACACGGCCCCCGTGCTGGTCGTGCGATAGATGCGCGCCCCCGTCACCGCTTCCGGCGAGAGATTGATATTGGCCGCTTTCAAGTATTTCGCGGCAATGACGGTGCCGCCGTTCGTAATCAGCGGGCCGTAGTCACTTTCCGCGATCACATTCGCCGCCGGATCCAACACGATGTAGGTTTGCCGCGCGAGATAGGTCCCCGTCAGCGATCCCCCAGCCACGCCGGACAGCACGAGCGGCGTCGTCGGGGGCAGGGGCGTCAACAGTCGCACCGTGCCCGCCTGGTCAATACTCACCGGCCGTGAGCAACTGTTGACCATCACCAGATACTGCTTGAACCGCGCAAACCGGGGCGTATAGAGCGGCGAAACGGTGACGCTTGCGGGCAAGGTCAAGGGCGTACTGATGGCCCCGTTGCCATTGAGGCTTTGCAAACCGCTGCCGGCCTGGACGAGCGTGTAACTCATTTACGGCTGATTCATCCCGAACAGCACGGGAATCGAAAACCCGCTATTGGTGTACGGAAAATTCGCGCTGGCATCGGTAAACGTGATCCCGTCACTCGACCACAGGAACACGGGCCGCGCCGCCAGCGCCGTTTTGGTCCCGAAGGCGTACAAGACCCCGTTATCGACTTGCAAGGTCACCGGATGTGCGGTCCCCGCGGCGCTGCCCGTCCACGGTGTCGTCCACGTCGTACCATCAAAGCTATAAATTTTCGCCAGCGAGGTCGTGTTGTACCAACTCGCGAAGAGCTTGTTGTTGAAGACCACCATGGAGACAAAGCCGTTCGGCGTCTGCGCCCCAGCGGCATCCGTCGCTTGTAAGACCGAGGTCGAGACATTCAGGCTCGTATAGCTGTAGATGCGCGCGAAGGTGGCGCCATGCGAGACATCGCCCACATATAAGAGGCCATTGTAGACCGCGAGACAGCCGACGTCCCCGATATTGGCATCGGCAATCGTGTTCGTGAAGGCCGTGCCCCACCCGAGCGTAAAGGTGGGATCGGGCCGGAGTTCCGCGAAGGTCGCCCCCGCCGTGCCGCCGGTCCAGGCCCCGACCCACACCCGCCCGAGGAAGTTCGCCAAGGCAAATGGCACGACCGGCGTCCCACTCAACGCTCCGTAGCCGCCGAGCAGGCTGTTGAAGATCTCCGCGATCGTGTAGCTGCCGCTATCGAGGCCGGCGATCCGCAAGACGCGACCGTAGGATCCCGTCGAGACCCCCGAGGTCACGCTATCGAAGACCGCGCAGTACAGCGCATCGCCGTTGCCCGATTCGGTGATCATCGCGTTGACCGACAGCGCGTGACTCGGCATGGGCGTAATCGCGAGCACCAGCGGATTATCGGGAATCGTCGCCACGACTTTATCGGAGAGGCCATCCGGGGTGAGCCGTCGAATCACCGGCAACACCGGACTCACGGCCGGTGATGCGGTGCCTTGTGGGTAATAGAGCACGCCATTGGCGATGGTCGTTAATTGCCCGGCTGCCGACGGCGCGCCGAGCGCCTGCACTTGGGTGCCACCTGGCGGCCCGGCTGGTGTTTGGCCCGTCCCCGTTCCCGTGAACACAATCGAGGCGACGTCGGCAAAATTCGCATCGCTCACAAACCAGCTATTGCCGTAATCGTTGGTCGCTTCGGTCGTGTCTCCGCGGCCAATCACCACGAGCCGCGCACCATTGAACAACCGCGTTGGCGTGAAGATCGTCGGCGCAGGGGTACCGCCTGGCGTGCCGCCAGGTGGAGGCGTCGGCGTCCCTGGCGCCGCAATCGGTCCCCCGGGCGGAGGTGTCCCGGTCGGGCTGTTCGGATCGCTCACGGTTGGTGGCGCTCCTGCGGTGCCGACGACCGGCATCGCGAGGCCGCCCAAGACCGCGCCGCCGAGCGCTACTTGATTGAACCGCATCAATCCCGGCCGACAGCGGACCGCGCCGCCATAGCTCGCGGTCGCATCGTGGGACACGTTTTGCGCGAGCACCACCTGATTGTCGGCGATGAGGAGCGGGTCCATGTCGATATGGACCCCACCCATGCCAAGGGAAAGCACTTTGAGTGACTCGTCTTGTGACTGCGGATCCGACATGCGCTAGCCGCCCAGGAATAAATCAAAAGTACAGTTGCCCGTGTCGGGATTCAACGTCAAGGTCGTGATCCCCGCCGTCGCGCTCGTGACGGTGTGCCAGAAGAGCAGCACGCCGCCAGGCCCGAGCTTCTGTGAAATATTCGCCGCGCCGCCTTGCGGCGTCCAGGTCACCGTGATCACGGCCGTTGCATGCGTGTTTTTCAAGAACAGTTGCAAGACGATCGCGGTCGGCAACGTGATCGCGACAGGCGTCGCAATCGTGACGAGGATCCCATCGGTCCACTGGCCCACGACACCCGCAAAGGTGACGGCCCCGACGGTCCGGTTCAAGACGTTCACGCCCGCGCTGTCTTGTTGGTTAAGAATCAGCGAGAGGTTGTTCTGGGAGGCGCTCATAATTGAAAAAAGTCCTCAACGATTTCTGGCTCTTGTTCCTGCCGTGGTGTCATGCGGGTCAGGATCTGCTGTTTTTCAGTCGCATACACAGACAACCAGCCCGCGTCAGGGATCCGTTCCTTCGTTTCTTTCGCGCGCGCGTAACTGATGACCCAGGCTTTTAAGGCGTTGTCGCTCATCCCCGGAATCGGATTCTGATCCCCGCGCGTCAAGGACGGGTTATACACAAAGCGGAGCGGGATCGCCGTCGCGACGGGCGGCGCGGTCAAAATCACCGGAGGCCCGATCGGCGGCCCGACGTTGCTCACATCGTAGAAAATCTGCCCCCAGTTGCTCGCGCCCAGGTTCGTTTGGCTCTGCTGCCGTGCGTACGAAAAATCCGCGCTGTTGTATTTCCGGGGCGTGAAGATGGTCGAGCCGAACGCCCCGGTCGAGGTCGTGTTCACGGGTTCAATCAGTTGCACGCGGAAACAGTTATCCGGCACGCCGGTCAGTTGACTCATCCCCGGCTGTAAGCTGACATCGGTCGTATTCACGATGTAGAAATGCGCGGCGTGCAAATCGAGAATCGCGCCCCACAAGTCATAGGCGCCGAGCCAGAAAATGTCGGTGAGCTCTGAATCGGTCGCCGTCGTTTCTCCCGGTGACCAGAATTTCGGCGCGAGCTCGATCAACTGGCGTCGGGCCTGCGTGAGAATCGATCCGACTGTCGTGCCGGCCATCTAGCCCTTGCCCTTGTTGTAGTGCGGTGGACTGTCGGCCATCGGCCCGGTGGTCGCCGTCCCGGTCCCCGTGTTCGTGCCTTTCTTCGCCTTCCAAGCGTTGCCGTGCCCGCTGATCGCTTTGGCGGCGGCTTTCAAGCCGTGCATCGAGGCCCCACCCGCGGCGCCTTTCTGCTTGCCGGGAATCCCCTTGCGGGTGGTCGATTGCGCGAACGCGACCGGATGAAACGGCGTCGCGGCAAAGCCCATCCCGGTCCCCGTGGATCGTTGCTGTGTCCCGGTGGTCGAACCGCCGAACTGACTCCCGGACTCGCCTGGCCCTCGTCCGGAGCCGAGACTGTCCTTGTTGCCGGTGTTGCCGCCGCGGCCGCGTCCACTCCCGAACATGGTTAGCCTGCTTTCTTGAGGCCGCCGAGCGAGGGTTGCGATTCCCCGAGTCGCGGTTCCCCGGGCGGGTTGTCGATGCGAATCGACCAGTCCTGCCCGATATAGAGGATTCCCCCCGGATGCACATGGGGCCGGAGAAACAAGAATTCCGGGTTGATCTCGCCCCCAATGCCTCCGCCCGGATCGGCAATGCCTTCCAGGATCGTGGAGCCTCGCGCGTGGCCGACGACCAGATGCACCTGGGGAGAGACCACGAGGGCGCGCATCGTCGGGACAAACCGCGCGAGATAGGTGTTCAACGCTTCCCCATTCGGGGCCAGCTTGCTCGCTTTCTTGATCAGCTTCTTCAACTCCGGGAGGACGTCCACGACTTTCTGTCCCGCGAGATCACCCGTGTTCCAGTCGCGAATATGGGCGTCTGGGGTCGCGGGTTGGCCGATGATGTCCCCGATGATCTGGGCCGTGTGGCTCGCACGGTGGAGATCCGAGGCCGTGAAGGTCGCAAACCGCGAAGGAGGCAAACGGTGCGCCGCTTCGTGGGCCTGGCGGATCCCCACCATCGTCAACGGGGCTGGCAACCAGCCACGTAATCGTTCTTCATTCCCGCCTTTGTTCAGCGCAGTCGCGCCGTGGCGAATATAAACGAGGGGCGTGGTTACATCACTCCTTTCAGTCCCGCGAGGCTCATCGGCGGCATCCCGGATGGTCCTCCGCCCGCTTGGGCGCCAACAGGCTGGTAATAATTACAACAGCCTTTCGCATCGACTTGCCCCTGTTGCTCGTTCACGACTTGCGGCTGCGAACATGACGACGGACCACGGAAATACGTGCAGTGGTCACATTCAAACGGGCCTTGACTGGGATCCATGTAACTCGCCGGAGAGCCCGGAATCGTCTGGCTCAATTCGCGCCCGCTTGTGGCGCAATCACGCACCCGACGGTCACCTGGATCGGGGATCCCGTCGTCCGGTCGAAGCTCACGCTCTGAATGACGTATCTCTTCATGCACCGCTTGCAGGTCACCATCAGATTGAGACCCGCAATCAGGAACGGTTTATTCTCGGGTGAGCACTTACAGCGCGCGGGGACGACGACGTGCGGATCGAAACACTCGAACGGCTCGCCGATCGTCGGCACCCCGACGTGCGCGAATTCCGGCGGCAGTTCCATCCATCACCTGCTATCCACCGAGCGTGCCAGGCGTCGTAAAGCCGACGTTCGCGGAGCCGGGATTGCTATCCGGTCCGACGACGAATTCATGGCCGCGCACCGAGGTCGGTCCCGCGGGCGCGATGGTGGAGGCTTCAGACATCGCCATCGTCGAGGTTTGTTTGCTGTAGGCTTCCCACGTCACGGCCCCAATCGCGCCGCCTCCGGTAATCACGAGTTGAAGACTCGCGGCTTCGGTCAAGGGATACCCTTCCGCCCCGAGATCGATATCCGCGAGCGGGGGCGGCAAGGCGGCGGCGACGGACACGGCCGGGGTAATCGGCACGCCGGTACTGTCGATGAGTTGCCAGGTCGCGCCCGCTTGTGGACTCGCGACGACGAAATGCACCTTTTGCAACATCAGGCTGCGATGGACCTTGACGACGGTGAGCGTGAACGTCCCCGACAAGAGCGCCGTCACCGGCAAGGCGCCGCTCATGTTGCCGTAGATGCGTTGATTGCGACTGTAATCGCCCCCGGCCGCCATCTACTTCTCCACAAACCCGAGTTCGTATTCCATCGTCGCACCAGTGGAATATGTTGCCCCCCACGCGTGAATCGCCAACATCATGCCGGGCGGAATCACCAGCGGCGACGTGACATACATGATGTGCGCGCGGCTCGCGGCATCGACCGGCAAGCCCGATGGATCGACGAGTTCACCCGATCCATAAGAGAACTGATAGACATCGCCGATCACGCCGATGTTCGCGCCGACGGTGGTGGGCCGAAACGGTCGATGGCTGACGATCCGCCGATTGGCCGTCGCCGTAGTCAAGGTCACCGCACCCGCATTCACTTGGGCCATGGAGGTGGCGGTGCTGTTCATGTTCTGATTGACCGGCGTCAAGGCGTTCCCCGCGACAAACGCCGAGAACCGATTGCCCTGATCGAGCACGGTCGTAAACTGCACCATCGTGTTCCCGACCGAGGCTACGGTGACGGTCATCCGCAGATAGAGCGGATAGATGGTGAGCGCGCCCCCGTTGAACACCTGGAAGATGGCCTTCGTTTCGACAAAGGTGGTCGACACGGCATGCCCGAGCAGCCCCGTACCAGGCACCGTCGAGGCGGTATAGAACGCCCCGAGATCGGCCGCCACGGTATCGCGGCTGAGGATCGGCGCAACGACCGTCGCAGTCCCTGCCAAGCTCATCGCACGTCTCCCCTACTTCTCGATGTAGCCAAACTCGATCTCGAACGCCGGCGCCGTGGTCTGGCCCGTAGCCCACTGCATGACGAGCCACGTCTGATTCTGGCCAATCACGACCGGGGCAAAGCTGTACGTCACGTTACAGATCGCGGTGCCGGTTTCGACCAGTGACATCGGATCGAGCTGTTCGGTGGACCCGAAGTTGAACTGATAGACATCGCCGACGACGTTGATCACGCCGCCATTGCGGAAGGACTGATTCCCAGTGATGCGCTTGTTGGCCGTGGCCGCGGACGCGACAATCCCGGTCCCCGCGAGAATCTGCGCTTGGGAACTGTTGGGACTCCCCATGTTGACGTTGTTCTTCGTCAACACCCCGGCGGCGGCTGGGGCCGTGGTGATCCGGTTGCCCTGGTCGAGTTCCATCGTGAACCGCAGGACCGTGGCGACGGCTTGTGCCGCCGTACACGTCAACCGCAAGTAGAGCGGATAGATGGTGACGGGCGCGGAGGCGGAACTCGCATTGTAGACGCTCAGATAGGGCGAGATTTCCGCCTGCGCGAGCGTGGTTTCGATGGTGACCGTATTCGCGATCCCAGTCCCGGGCGTCGGACTGATCGCCACGTAGTAGTAGCCCTGATCCGCCAGGACGGTATCCCGGTTGAGGATCGGGGCCAGAGTCGTCACACCGGTCGTGAGGGGCATAGACTGAATCCTTTACACGAAGAACGGCGTCACGACAGTCGTGCCGTTGGGGCAGATGATGTGCCCGTCGACTTGCCACTGTGTGGCGGTGATCGCGTGGACGGTGAACCACGAGCCGATACTCCCGCCCGTGGTGGTGCCGTTCAGGGAGATTTCCACGAAGTTACTCGCCGCCACGGCCTGGAACCACTTCGGCCCCGGATTGGCCGCGGGCGTTTCGTTGACCGTCCCGATTTGCACCGCGCCAATCAGGAAGTCCGTGCCCTCGACCGAGGTCGAGACTTCATGGGCGAGCGAGGTGGGCAAGACCGCCGAGAAAAACTTGAACCACAACCCGACGGTAATGGCCGGCAAGATCGCGATCTGGCCCGCGGCGGTGTTAAAGACGACGGTGGAGCCGGACTGCGCGGCCGTGAGTGTGGTCGACGCGGCGGCGAGGGTGATGACGGGCCGGATGTTCGACCCGATGACCGTTTCGGTCGTGCCCGAGCCCGAGACAATCGCGCGGATCGAATTGTCCGAGCTGTTGTTGTAGATCGGCGCGGTCGTGGGTGTCCCGACGCCGTTCGCGGCGGCGCGGCGGGCGATCCCTTTGACAGACATGCGAGACTCCTGACTGATGACGAGGCGCCCCCCCCTGCAGGACGCCTCGCCTGTTACGCCAGTTAGGCGGTAATCAACACGAAGCCGTTGAACGAATCGGCCTTGAGACTCTGCGTGGTGCCATTCCCCGCCGTGACGGTGCCGACGGTGATCCCGGTCGCAAAGGGCAGCCCGGCTGACAAGAGCGTGCTCGCGGCGCCCGGCCCGCCGTAGAACTGAAAGAATTCCGTGCCCTGGACCTTGCCGTTGATCGACAACTGATCGCCCGTGCCCGAGAGGACGGTGGCGGAATTGTTGACTTTGAACCACGCATCCACGGTCCCGGCGCCGGTTTTTCGGGCGTAGATCGCGCGCAAGGTGCAGGCCCCCGAACAGACGACCGTCGCCGCGTTGCCCCCGTCCGATCCGTTCGTCACCGAATCGAACTGCACAAACTGCATGATCGGATTACCCTTGTCTTGGGCGAGGTACTTGCGGAAGGCTTCAAACGCCATGCGGGCGCCGGGCGAGGCGCCTTGAATCGTGCCGCCCGCCGAGCCGTCAAGGACGACGCGCACGCGCTGCCAGGTCAGTCCTGCGGATTCACCGGTAAACGCCATGTCTTAGACTCCGACGGCTGCCTGGATGACGTGCGGCGATCCTGTCCCAGCCGAGCGTGCAACAGGGGCCTGGAGTTTCGTCCGTTGACCGGTTCTCGCTTGATAACTGCGCCAGGCATCGCCAGCGCGATGCCACATGTCGTCGCGAATCGTGCGCTTGAGCTTCGCCCGGTCACTCACATCGAGTGCATCGGCCTTCTCGGCCATCTGCGGATCGCGCCAGGTGTCTCTGGCCCGTAAATCCCGCAAGAGGTTGTCGATCGACCACACCGGCCCCGTCTGAAAGATCAACGACACGGGCACATAGCCGTACTGGTGGCACATACTCGTGTCCGTCTCCCGTCGAAAGAGCTTCGCGGGCGTGGCCATGAACGACCGGCGCGCTTTCCGGGCGAGGACATAGGCATAGGGCCGCTGGCGCGACGGGAGTACCGCGAGGTCGGGGTCGAAGTGATACAGCTGTCGTAACCAGAACGCGGGCGGGGTCGCCATCTTCGGGTTGTCGGCGATGAAATTGACCCCGACCCACGAGTTCACGAATCGGCCTCGAACGATCCGACATGGGCGCGCGCTTCCCGCGCGCTGATCGGTTTCCCGCGCAGGACTTCGTGCTTTTTCTTGTCGGACACGAGATCCAGGTTGGCCAGCTCGCGATTGATGCGTGACGGTTTCCCGAGATGCGCGTACCACTGCTCCATCGTCAGTTCGGGATCGTCGTCGCCTTGTTCCCCGCCATTCACCACCGCCACGAGGTAGCGCGAGCCGGTGATCGTCGGATCGTCGGGATCTTCGGAGCCCATGACGGGGTTCTGTTGTTTCGCAAAGCGCACGGCGACTTTCGGAAACCCGGGGTTGTCGCCGGGGAGAATGTCTTGCCGGCGGCCGTCGTACTGGACGCGTAGCGTGACCTTCGCGGCCTTCGGCGTCAGATTCCGCAGCGTGACGGTTTCACCGAAAATCGACATGACGCCTCAGCAGGAAATCCGCGTGTGAGGCGTGAAGGAGGGCACGCACCACACGCGGGCAGTCACGATTACTCGTCTCTCACAACGACTAGGGTCTGCCCGGTCACCGCGTCCCAGCGTCCGTTGTAGCCGGGGTTTTTGCAGAAGTACTGCTTCCGCATGAAGTACGTCGCTTCGTACGCATGCCGCGCCGTGGTGCCGGTGCCTTCTCGCAGCCACACAGTCCCGTCCCGGTCCATGAACTTCCCCGGTTCGGCGACATACCGCTTGAAGCCCGATTTCTTGGTGTCGAGGAAAAACACCTGGTCGAGGCCGATGGTCCGGATCGCCTTGATCGGAATTTCCCCGAGCGTCAGATCGCCTTGCTTCATCGCGGCCGTGCCGGCATCCGGCTTCATCAGGTACGGCGCGCCGACGTAGCGGCGATCGTCCTGCACGAGCTTGATGTACTCCCGGCGCACGCTCGGATGCATGACGAGCAAGTCGATTTCGCCGCCCAACTTTTCGTAGCAGACATCCGCGGTCCGCTGCGCCAAGTCGAGCGAGAACGCGCCCGTCGAGGCATTCACGAAGCTCTGAAGATTCGGGTAGTCCGTTCTGGCCACACCGAAATACAGATCGCGGTTCGTCCCGTCGTCCACCAGCGCCGGAAGGCCCCAGAACGATTTCTCGTAACTGGTATCCAGAATGTCCGTGGTCGTGGTATTCGCCGCTTGGACAATGAAATCGGTCGCGAGCCAGCCCGATCCCGTCGTGGTGCAGGTGACGCTCGCGCCCGAGGCCGCGACGCCGGTCACGGTCGCCATGGTCGCGCGCAAGACGCCTTGCGGGCTGACGGCGGCGAGGATCTGGCCCTTGAACACGAACCGATTGCCGAAGCTCGTATTCGCGATATTGCCCGGGCCGTTCAAGGCCAAGGTCGTGGCCGTGTTCGGCGAGGCACCGGCCAAGGCCAAGACGCCGCGGCCATCGGTCGAGAGCGCGTACTCTTCCTTTTTCGCGACGTCATCGATGAGGCGGGTTTTCTCGTCCGTCATCCCGTTGCGAAAACTCGCTTCGCTCGAGACCAGATCGTTCATCGCCTCTTCCGTCATCCGGATCCGGGCGATGAGCTTCCGCATGTCGATGCGGCCCTTGACGTGCTGCTGGCTCGTCGCCACGGGATAGGCCGAATCTTCTCCCGCGAAAAACGGTGACTGGTTGCGCCCGACGTGCGCGGCCCAGACCAGACCGTCTCCACCTTTCCAGTCGACGGCTTCGGTCGGGAATTCCTTTGCGAGCGGAAACGAGTTGTTGACGCCTTCGGTCACGCCTTGTTCAAAGACGTCTTTGGCGAGCCCGGAGAGGGCGGTGGTGTCAGCGCCTGCCATACGGCATTACCTGTGGTGCCCGAATGTGCCGCCGTGTTCCGTGAAGGAAGCGACCATCGCGTCCTCGACAGCTTTCGGGTCGTTGAAATCGATTTTGGTTTTGCCAGTCGTCACCGGCTGCGTCGCCCGCCCGTTCGGGACTCTTCGCTGCTGGCCGACGGCGGTTTGGGTCACGCGTCTGCGGGCCGGCTCGAACCAATCCTCGACCCAGGCTTTCGCGAATTCCTGGATCAGCTTCTGGTCTCCGGCTTCATGCCGCGCGAGAAAGTCCGGATCCTGTTCCGCGTTCCGGATGTAACTCGCCACGAGCGCCGCTTTCTGCCGATCGGTCAGATCGCCCCCGAGTTCATCGCCCACGGCTGAGGCCAGATCGGTGAGCATCCCCGTCGCATGTTGTCGCCAGTAATGCTGCGTGGTCTGCTCGAGGCTCTGGCTCGAGTCGGAGAGCGCGATGATTTTCTCGATTTGCTGATCGCTGAGCTTCGCGAGTCCTGGAAAAAGCTGAGCGAACCGCGCCCGTACTTCCTCTTCCTGGGCCTGATCGGGCGACGGCGTTCTCGCGCCGGTCAAGGCTTGGATCTGGCGATTGCGTTCCTCGAGCTGCGCTTGCCACTGCTGGGCCTGCTGACGGTGTTGCTCGAATTGCTGCTGGAGCTGCTGCCGTTGCTGGCGTTCGCGCTGGAGATCCGCGAGCAAGCCTTTATCCGGCCCGGTGTCTCTACTCCCAGATTGAACAGGGCTGGGGCCCTGAGGAGACGCGGGCGCGGCGGGCGCACTCGGCTGAGCTGGCGCGGCTGGAGATTCGACGACGGCGGTGTCTTCGGCCATCCGGTTACTCCGTTGGTGACCCGGTGAGCGCCGGGATCGGTGGCATGGGTGTGCCACTGAGCGTGAGGGGTCGGACGGCGGGTGTCTTACGAAAGGCGTAGAATGAGGGCCATGGCTGACCGATTACGCGTACCGATGCCACGCAAGACGGGTTGGATTGGCGAGGACGATGTCCATGTCTCAAGCACTCAAACGCCAATGGTTGGGCGGCGATTTTCGATGGATATCAACGAAGATCTGCTCGCGCAGGTGGGCGCGAGAGCGCTCGAACACGCGATCGAGAAGCTCGGCCAGCACGTCGCCTATGAGCACCTCGGGGACATTCAACGTGCGGTGGATGCCTGTCTCATGGACAAGGCATGGATTCAGCCGATCCTTGAAGATGAGCTCCGCCGCTGCACCCGCGATTTTGTACTGAGCCTCTGGAGTGACGACGAAAAGAAGGCGCAACGCGAGTGGTTCGACGTGTTCACGAACAAATTCAAGCGCGCGAACGAGTCTCAGTAGGCAATATTTCCAAACATTCTTCCGCCGCATCCAAGAGCACGTCTCGCGTAAATTGACTCACCGTCTGGTGATTCGCCTTCGCGGCGAGCTTCACGCGCTCCCGTTCCGCGGGACTCATTCTGGTATTCGTGACCACGCTGACGGCTTCCGCCCGCAAGGGACGCCCGGTCGTGGTCCGCGTCGCGTCCAGCTTCATGGTTTCAAGCGATAGACGGGCGGCCATGATTCCTCATCGGTGCGTTCAAATCTGGCGCGATGAAACGACAACGGTGGGCGATCTTCCGGCTCACCGGCCCAGACTTCGACCGGCTCATCCGGCATCGGGATCAGCATCACCGGCACCAGATCCGACACCTCGTATTCCCGCACATGGCCGACCCCATCGATCAAGAGCACCAGCATCTACCGCGGCACCGACTTCAATGTCTTCTCGGCGATTTCCAGCTCAGGATTCCGCACCGCCACCGTACCATCGCCAAAGTCGCGAATGACGACGTACTCACGCGGAATCAGCCACTGGCCGTTCTTTTCGACCCACCCTTGTTTGAGTTGGGCCCGTGTCACGAGCAACCACGGCGCGATCGTCATCGCGGGCCGGCGTTCTGACTCCCCTGCCCGAGCCCATGCGGGACAATCCCGGTTGTTGTGGAATTCCGGTTACTGTTCGCCATCGTCATCGAGGCCCCGCCAGGTTTCCCGTTCGGCGGCTGCAGGGGCGGCTTGGGCATCGCGGCCAGATCCGCCGGGGACAAGGTGATCCCGGCTTGCTGCGCGAGCTGGCCCTGGCCATCGGCGGGCAAATCTTTGAACGCGATCGACGTCGAGGGTGGTTTCCCCGCGCCCCCTTGCCCGACGGCTTGATGCAGTTCCGTCAAATGCTGTTCGAGGAGCTTTTCGGCTTGCGGTTTCGCGCGCAGGAGTTCCCGGATGCGATCGGAATTCGCCCACTTCAGAAATTCCTGGAGGTGAATCGGCGCGTTGTACCAGGGGCGCCATTTGAGCGGCGTAAACATCAGCGGGGACGGGGGCGGCGGCAGATCCACCGGAGGGACGGGTTGTCCGAGCGGCATCTGCATCGCTTGCTGTTGATGTTGCTGCATCGCTTGGGCGGCTTGCTGCTGGAATTGCTGGACGGCCTGATCAAGTTGCATCATCGAATCTTGGACCGCCTTCGGGTCGGCCATCCAGTCCTCAAACGCCTGCTGCTTTTCGAGCGCGGCTTGGACGTTCGCCTCGAGGCCCGGCATCAAATCATTGAGGCCGAAACTCGCGAGGATCGCTTGTTGCGTTTCGGGATTCTGCGGATTGATGACTTTCAACTGCGCGGCGTGTTCGATCGAGGCCCGGCGGCCGAGCGCGGTTTTGGGCTGATTGCTTCCGGCTTCGACGACAATCGTCACGGAGCCTTGCAGCTGCGTCTTTTTGAAGTTTTGAAACGTGTACCCGCGCGACGAGGTGAGAATCGCTTGCGTGCGTTCGGCGGGTCCCCACGCGCGCTCCAATTCGAGCGCCACCTGATACCAGCCTTTATAGGCCTGCCCCCGCGATTCAAACGTACTCGCGAATCGGGACTGGGATTGCTCCACCAGGAGCTGCATGGCGCTGAACGCGGACACATCCGAGGGCCGATCGCCCTTCAGAATGTCGTACGTGCCCATGCCGTCTTGGATGTCTTTTTTGTAGAGCTCGCGGAGGGTAAAGAGTTCCGCGCCTGGCATCGTCCCAGGGACCCGTTCGGGTTTGCCTTGTCCACCGGCCGTCAAGGAATCCCACTTCACGACGAGGCCAGGTTCCCCGGTGAGTTTTTCGATTTCCGTGCCTTTCGTGACGACCCAATACGGGTTGGCGACGCGGTTCACGATCATCTGAAACATCGAGTCGAGTTGATTCAGTTGATTGTGCTTATCGATGACCGGATCGAGTGCGCCGGATCCCAGCGCCCGGCCCCCGACATGCTCATACGCCGCGTGCTGAAACGGCCAGAGCGGGCGCCCAGCGGCATCTTTGTACGGCATCGGCCCCGGGAGGGATTCGTCCTCCAGGCGGAGGATCTTCGGATTCGCATCGCCCACAATCCGCATGACGAGGCCGTCCGGGTAGGCGTCATCGGGTTGTTGCCAGAGTTCGTATTCGGTCGTGCCCTCTTCTTCCGTGCTACTCGAGGTCCCGGTCCAGCCAAACGGCGTCATCCCGAGATCGTTTTGCAGGGGCAACGCTTTGAAAATCTGCATCGTGCGGTCGTTCGGCGTTTTCTGCCACGGGTAGCCCTGCATCAGCTTGCTGAGGGTCTCGGAATTCTCGTAATAGCTCCGGGCGCGCCAGCGCAGCAGGATGACGCGCGGCACATCGCTAAAGCGGGCATAGGTGGGGGCGAAGGCAATTTCGAGCGGCGAGAGCGCGCGGGTTTGCCCTCGGCCGACGGGTTTGAGGTCCGAGAGCGGTTGCTGCGTCACCGGATCGAGGGCGGGGGTGAACGACGTGCCCTGACACTGCGGGCAGACCGGTTGCGCCCCGGCGAGTTGATCGGAGCCGGTGACGGTCCCGCAGCCGAGACATTGCTCTTGGTTGACCGTGACCGTGCCATATTTCGGATCCTGGTCCCAGTACGTGTAGAACCACGCATTGCCGCAGACGGTCAGCCAGTAATCGAAGTCTTTCAGCACCTGATCCATGTTGTGCTCGTCATGGAGCAAGGGCGCGAGTTCATCGGCGGTCGCCGCGGCCGTGACATTTTCCGGCGCGTGGCCATTGTGCCGGACATTCACGCCGGGTTTGGTGGCGGTGAGCATCGCGCGGATGGACTGGACGCCGATTTTGAGATCGTGATTGACCGGGCGGGGGATCCACTTCGCCATCCGCTTATCGGTCCATTCCCCCATGCGACTGTTGTATTGAATCCACTGTCGGCCGAGCACGTAATAAATATTCCTAATCCACTGGCGCTCAAAGATCCAGCGTTGGTCGAAGGCTTCGCGCTTGGCCTTGGTCCAGAGGTCCAGGAGCGCGGCGTCATCGAACCCGCCGGTCGTCGTGGGCGTTTGTGGACCGGTGGTGCTGGACGTTTTCCACGGCAAGCCACCCGCCGCCGGCAGTGAGCCGCTGCTCAGCGACGATCCGGAGGGGCCGGCCGTGCCTGGCGGAAAGGCCATGGATTATCCCGGGCGCCGCGTGCTTGGGTGATAGCGCACGATCTCGCCCGGCACGCCAGTGATGATCCCCGCCGCACGAGCGGCTGCGAGATCCGCCGGATTGGGCCTGTACGGATGCGCGCGCTTCCATCGGTGGCGGCGATACTGGGCGAGCAGATCGCTCGCAATGAACACGATCGGCCCCACATTGAGCACCAGCGCCACGCCGGCACCCACGACCGCGCTCAACACCATGGTGTGAATCATAAATACGTGCTTCTATTCCGTCAGTCCGCACGCCGTCAGGAGGTCGCGTCTGATTCGGTGGAAACGTGTGTCGAGCCTCTCAAACGCATGGTCGGCCGCCAGAGCGATGGTCGACCATTCGTTCGCCGCGAAGTGATGGAGATGACGCAATCGATTGAGTGGACACATGGGATACCTATCCGCTGGACATTCTCCGAGTTGAGGCGGCCCAGCATAGCGAATGGCCCCGTCGTGATTGAGGAACCAATCGCGCGGCGTCAGTGTGAGTTCACGTAGAAACATGGCGTAGTCCATTTACTTCTGGCTTTCTTCGAGTGGGAAGGGTTCCGGTCCCGTCGTAAACCAGTCGGGATGCGCTTTGAACGCCGGGTCGTCGTCCTCGACATGCCCGAAATCGGGGAGCATGTTCGGATTCGCCTGTTCGGTGGGCGCAGCTTCGATTTTCGGCATGGGCAGTTCGATGCCGGTCTTACTGTAGAGCACGGACGCGAATTGGCGCTCGACGTGATTGATGCGAACCCTGGCCCAATCGGCAAACACGACATCGCGGGCGTGTTGTTCGCGCAGTGTGCGATTTTCCGCGAGCGCCTGATTGAGTTCCGCATACAGCGTCGCGCGTTCATGCAGCGCATCACGTCGCTCGTTATTCACGGTGTCAAATGCTGCACGACTGATCCACATCACCAGAATCCTTCCTGCGCGCCCGGCCCGAAAAAATCCCCAATCGGGAACCCTTCATCGCCCACCTCGAGATCCACGCTCTTATCTTTCGCGTTGAAGTCACGCACGCGCTGAATATCCAGCTTCGTCCGATCGTCCAAGCGGTCCCAGCGTTCGCGCGCTTGCACATCCACGGGACCGACCGACGGCAGTTCAGGCCAAGCCATCGCGCTATAGCGGACGTCGTCGCAGAGTTCGTCGTCCTTTTTGAAGACTTCTTCGGTCTGCCGCTTCTGGCCGTCAACGCTGTAATTGTCGGCATAGCGGTACGCGAGCATTTGCGCGACTGTTTTGGGCACCAGAAAGATCACAAACCAGAGCTGTTTCGCGTGCAACCACGATTGGACGCGCTGGATCCCGATCGCGTGCTTGTTTTCGGCCTTGACCAGTCCGATCCCGCGCAAGCCAAATTCGAGCCGGAGTTGCGCCTCGTTTTTATTGGCGGCCCACGTCACATCGCGATGCGGCGAGCCCGGGCCGACGTGAAACTGCTGACAAATCGCCGTAAAATGGACCGACAGGGCCTGATGCCGCGCGAGATATTCATCAATGACGATGAGGCCGCTCGGCGTCACCACCATTTTGGTCGCGCCAAACGGGTGATCGGCACCGGAATCCAACCCAATCACGATCGGGCGGGATGGGTCGATGTCCGGCCACTCGGGAATACGTTTCTTCAACTCTTCGAGCGTGTGAATCGTCTGCTGCGTGACGAGTTGGCCATAGATCGCCCCCGTGAACGTGACATCTTCGCCCTCGTATTCCGCCGCGAACACATCCGGTGGTAAGGTGGCCCGCGCGAGGTCGATTTGCGCGCGCGCATCGGGGCGTTCGGTGAAAATCGGGGAATCGATCGTCTTGAATTTCATCGCCCAGAAGCCTGGGCGTTTGTCGAGGACCGCCGGCTTGTAGAACGTGTGATAGCTCCAATCGAATCCGGCCGGGGAGGTGGTCGAAATCACGACCCCGGCCCGGGTGACGAGGGAGGGACTTAAGACGTGCCACGCGCGCTCGAGAATCTTGGCGCATTCATCGAGCCACACGCCGTCCAAGTGGGGCCCGCGTCCGCGTTCCGGGTCGTCGAGCGAGCGCATCTGCGCCACGGCGTTGTTGATGAGAATCAATTCGAGGTTGTCTTGGTTCCAGTTCTTGACCCAGTCCGGGGGAATCAACCGGAGCAAGGTCGGCATCGTGGAATCGTGGAGGACTTTGAAGGTCGGTCCACAGACCCACCAGCGGGAATTGGGGACGAGGAGTTCTTCGCGGACGGCATGGGCGCCGCCTTTGGATTTTCCACTCTGGCGACCGGCCCGGAGATGCAGGGATTGAAATTGGCGCGGCGCGGTGATCGTCGAGTCGTGCGTGCGCCGGCAGGTCGGACACACGAACACGCCGGCGCCTTCGGCCATCGATCCGATCGTCTTGCAGCCGGTGCAAAATCTCAGGCGTCGGGCGGCTTGGAATGCGAGCTGATAGGGATTCGCGAGCAAGGGCTCGTGAATGTCGAGGCCGCAACCCGGGGGTAATCTTTTATTCAGGGCGTGTCCTGTTCGAGAAATTCTTCAGCCTGACGCCACGGGCAGGAGCGCGAACACTGATCGATGCGCTTGAGATGGCTGCCGGCTTCGTCGTAATGCTCGCTCGCCAGCGCCCCGCAGGACTTGCACGCCAGTTGCCCATAGCCGCGATCGTTCCAGCGAAACCCCAACAGTCGCCGGATGATGTCCTGGGCGGTGAGCGCCGCCGCTGGCGCGGTCATTCGGTGGTCTCTCCTTCTAAGAAGCGCGGCGTGCCGCCTCCACTGCCCTCTCGGATCGCCGTGACCGGTCCACTCGTTTCGATTTTGATGGCGAGGACGTTTGTGGGCGATTGGGCGGGGGCGTTCTGCTGATCGTAGGATTTGAAGATCGTCTCTTTCGCGACCTGGAGGCTCATCGCTTCCGCGCGGTCGGCGTCCGGACTATCCAGCGCCGTTTCGATGCGGTTCAGGGCTTTGGTCACCATGACGTAGTCGATCCGATCGCGCGCATCGAGGAGTTGTTGACTGGTGATGAGTTTGCGTTTCCCGGCATCGCGGAGGTACAGGTTCACGGTCGCCGGCTTGAGGTGCATCACCTCCCCGATTTCGGCGGTGGTCTTCCCGTCGAGTTTTAGGGCGAGGATCGTGAGGGCGCGTTTCCGGAGCGTGCGGTCTTTCAGGGGTCGATGCGGGAGTTTCGGGGCGGTTTTGACGAGCCCGCGGGCAAACGCCGCCCGGTCGGCGGCGGAGAAGCCAGACGAGGTATCGCCGGGCGGATCGGCCATAAAGTTGGACGGCTGCGTGTTCAACCTTAGCACACACTAGGGGTCGGGGCCTTGACTTTCTCGGGCAGAGGCCCCACGCTCAACACATGGAGGCGGCGCTGTGCGCCACGTGTGGTCGCCCGATGCCGGAGGCGTTTGGGTTTAGTCTTGTGCGCCTGCTCCACGCCGACGATTTCGATTATCGCGTGGACGGGCCTCACCCGTGGGCATGGTCCCTCTGTTCGGTCGGATGCCTCACGGAGTGGGCGTGGCAGCTTCGCGAAGCCCAGCCGAAGCTGTCGAAATCGAAACATGAGGACGCGCCTGACGGCGCGCCGATCTGATGGCGGACCCGATGGTTGTCACGCCGGAATTCACCATGGTTCATAATCCGCGTGGTGACGAGATCATCATCTGGACGCGCGAAAGTGCGGATCTCGCCTTCGGGCCGTCTATTCGGTTTCCCGCGTCGGCGTTGTCCGTGTTGCTCGCGAGCTTGCGCGAACTCGCGGACGCGGCGCGTCTGTATCAGGGTCCGCCCGTCTAATGCCGGACCTCTTGACGCGCGGACAGGTGGACGCCCTCGTTGAATCTGAGGCCTTGCGTGTCCGCGTGCATCTCGCGCTCCATCGACTCTGGACGCAAGCCGTGGGAACAGACGGCTACGAGAAACGACTCTGGTTGGACCTGGAGGCCGCGCAAGACGCGCTGGTGAAATTCGCGCGCGAGGTCATCGAGCATCCCCGTGCGTGACCGCCCAAGCGATCAGCATCGGACCATCGCCCAGGCCCAACCGGGCGAGCTCGTGCACCACGCCGACGAAAACAAAGCCAATAACGCGCCCGCGAATCTGCAAAAAACTTTCAGCCGCGGCGCGCACACGACCTGGCACAACACGCATCGCCCCCTCAGCCGCCTCCGGAAAAGCCTGCGGATGGTCGCCGAGCGCAAGAAGCTGTACTAGGGGCGCATCCAGCGCAGCAGGACCCACGCCACCATCGGCCAGAGCAGGCCGATGGCCAGCTTCGCCCAATCCATCGGCCTGTCGTCTTTCTTGTCGTCCGTCGCATGCGTGGCGATCTGCGCCAGGAACAGGAGCGCGGCAAAGGACCAGAAGGGAATCGCGCGCCCGCCAAGCGGCACGACAAACCACGCCCACGTCGGATAGAGCCACCACGCGCGCCACATAATGCCAAGGAGGGCAAGACCTAAGATCGCGGGAACGGCGACGACCAGCAGCCCGAAGAAGGCCAGCAGGTCGGTCACTCCTGCCCTTCTTCTTCGGGATGCGACCTCAGATATTCTTGCCGGGCTATCCGTCGCCGTTCGATCTCGCGGGGACTTAAGGGCCGGCCATTGTCGTGCTCCTCGCCCCACAGCTCCGACGGCGTGACGTGCGCGACCATCGCGCGCAGGTGAGCGACGGTTGGCTTCGGCCGGTTCGGCAGGCCCATCACATCCGAGAAGATCGGATCACCGTGGATGTCCCGAGGTTGCTGCAACTGCTCATCCGCCGTTTTCAGCACCGGTTCCCCGCCCGCCAGC
>Ga0137395_10000017_pt1 | contig 43451 bp, 30 predicted proteins | sample czobulk216metaG_FD_108283 | JGI IMG/M metagenome (GOLD analysis project Ga0137395, IMG submission 108283) | Vadose zone soil microbial communities from Angelo Coast Range Reserve, California, USA - czobulk2.16 metaG | ecosystem: Environmental > Terrestrial > Soil > Vadose zone | place: USA...
GAAAGCGGACAGACAGGAATGTCTGTCCCACCGCGCGAGAGATTGATTTTGACGCCATACCAGAAAACGATCCTGCAACGTGCGATGTGATCGCAGCCGGGCGAACGATGGGAGTTTTTCAGATCGAGTCGCCGGCCATGCGCGGCATGCTTCGCATGCTGAACGCGCGGACTCTCGGAGAAATGGCCATCGCTCTGGCGATCATCCGACCGGGCGCGGCGGAATATGGATCAAAAGAATTGTTTGTGAAAAGGCTGCGCAAAGAAGAAGAAATCACATTCGCGCATCCAAAACTCAAGCCAATCCTTGGTGACACGCTGGGCGTGTGTATTTTCCAAGAACAGGTGATGCAAATTTCACAAACGCTCGGGAGCATGTCGCTGGCGGAAGCCGATCTTGTGCGGCGGGCGTCCGCAAAATTCTCCGGCCGGAGCGACCGCGACCGGTTGCGCGGAAAATTCCTAAAAGCGGCAGGAATGATTGGGCTCACCAGCCGGCAACGCGAAGAGACCTAGATGATGGTGGAAAAATTCGCGGGCTTCGGTTTCTGCAAAGCGCATGCCGCGACGTATGCGGATATTTCTTATCGCATGGCGTATCTGAAGACGCATCACACGGCGGAGTTTCTGGCGGCGATGTGCAGCGCGGGGGCGGGGTTTTATCACGTGTCTGCGTACGTCGAGGAAGCGAAGCGCTGGGGGGTCGCGGTGCGGCTGCCGTCGGTGAATCATTCGCGTATGGAGTACACGGCAGAAGATGGTGAAGACAGGAAACGGGCACTGCGCGTTGGCTTGATGCAGGTGCGAGGGCTGCGCGTGGAAACGATCACGGCAATTCTGCGGGCGCGAGGAGAAGTCAACGAGTTTCGGTCGCTCGAAGATTTTCTACGGCGCGTGCCGGTGGAGCGCGATGAGATTGAGTCGCTGATCAAGTGCGGAGCGTTCGACGAAGTCTGTGACATGACACGGCCGGAACTGCTGTGGCAATGGAATTTGCTGCAGGCAGATAAAGGTGCACACACAAGGGCATCTGTAGCAATGGGAGTAGGACAGGCATTCCTGCCTGTCGTCTTTTCAACTGAAGAAAAAAACCGACAGACAAGAATGTCTGTCCCACAGTACACGATCGAGCAAAAATTGAAATACGAGCGCGAAATTCTAGAGGTGTGCGTGAGCGGCCACCCGCTGGATTTTTTGCCGCGCAACGGCGAAGCCTGGAGCGATGAGCTGCCGGGGCTGCGCGGAAAACGCGTGACGCTGTGCGGCTGGGTGGTAACTTACCGCCACGTCGGAACCAAAAATTACCGCAACATGATGTTCGTCACGCTGGAGGACCAGCGCGGCGTGTATGAAGTGGTGCTCTTCCCCGATGCGTACGACCGCTATGGCAGCCTGGTGTTTGAAACGCGCACGATGCGCGTGACCGGGCGCGTCGAGCAGGATGGGCAGATCAAGGGGGAGAAGTTGGAAGCGTTGAAGAAGTGAACAGTTTTTAGCTTTTCTGTTTTTGGCGTTGGGCTATTACCTCTGAGTTGTGATTTATGGTTTTTCGCTCCTGGTGGTGCGCGACAAATTCCGCACTGGGGACCGGCCGAAGACCCCGACGAAGGTGATGATATGAACTTCATGGTTCGTCCAAGAAAACAAAATCTGGCGCCGGTGGCGGAGCCGGAAACGGGGCGGCCAGCAGGAACAGGTGAAGAGTGGCTGGGGCGAAACCGAAGCAGCAAGAGGCGGCTTTGGGAGCGATTGAATCCACGCAGCCGCGGGCAGATTCGCATGATTGCGGAAGCGCTGGCGCTGCAGCAAACTCACGCGCAACTGCCGGAACCGTTGCGCGCACGACTGAGCGCGGCGGCCAGCGAAGTGGAGCGGCTCGCGAGCCGCTTGCGGGCGCTGCTGGCAGAGGTAGCACGCCGGACACCGCCCCGCGCGTGAAGGTTGCGGCCCAGATTGGGCGGCGGGATACTTTCTTTATGGCTGTCCCCAATACGCGCGGCCCCCTATTTCTGGCGTCAGTTGCCCTGGCGTTCTGCGCCATGGCGCTCCCGGCGCGGGCGGATGAGATTCGCCTGAAAGGCGGCAGGAAGCTGTACGGCGTGATCGTGGCCTATGAAGACAACATGTTCAAAATCAAGACCGATTTTGGATATGAGCTGATCGAAAAAGACAAGATCGAGTCCATCATTCCATCAACGCCGGCGGGAAAATCAGAGCCAGCGACTGGGAAGAAAGACGCCGCACAGCATCCATCAAAACCAGGCGCTGACTCGCAACCTCAAGCTGGGCCGGCGGTCGCTTCGTCTCCCGATGCCGCGGCTACACCAACGAACGCCAGCGCAAAAACCGTAAGCCCTGGCCCAACAGGGAAAGCAGACAAGACTTCACCGAAAATAACGAACACCGCTGTGAAACCGGAAGTTCCAGCAAACACCACGGCAAGCAATGCGGCAAATGCCACGGCTCCGGCAATCAAGGGGTCTCCAGCGGCCACGGCGGGCGCACCGGCTTCTTCGGCACCGCCCGCGTCGCCAAAAGAACCGGAAGTTCCGGCGAACCGCGAAGAGATCCAGGGTAATCTGTATACGAATTACACTCACGGCTTCCGCATGTACAAGGCACCCAGCTGGAGCTTGATCGAAGAAGCGCGCGGGGCGCTCCCGAATGCAATCGTGGCGATGGGAACATCCAACGAATCCACGCTGATGGTAGTGGGCGAGGAGAAAACGAAAGAACCTCTGGATACGGCGGCGGCGGCGGTGGAAAAGCGGCTGCAAGACGTATACGTCAACTACCAGCGGCTGGCCCAGCGCAAGACGGCGATCGGAGGATTGCCCGCCGTGGAGTATCAGTACCGGGGCAGGGCCGACGACCACGATTGGTCGGGCAAGCTGGTTGTTATTGCGCGTGGCAAGGACATGTTCACGGTGTTGGCCATGACCTACGCCGACAGCGACCTGATTCAGATTCAGGAAAATGTAATCTCCCGGGCCATCGCGAGCCTGGACTTCAGCGTGCGCTAGGCCACACGCTTCCAAATTCATGACAGCAGAAGGACAGAGCAAGGAACTCGCGCCCGGGTGTCGGCAGAGGGGTCGAGGGGGTGTACAACCCCCATTACATGATAAACAAAGGGCTTACAAAACGGGCTCCACGTAAATGATTGATTCTAAAGGACCGCGAATCTCGATGCATGCGGGAGCAACGTGTAAACCCCAATCAAAAGAAGGGAGTTAGGGTCGAAAGTACAGTTATCGTTCCACAGAAACAGGGATGGAATTCCAGATCAGGAGGGCGTAGATATCTACGAAGTCAACAATAACGTACTAAAGAAGAGTCAAGCGTAAACCGGGCAGTAGGTCAATTTGAATTTTGACTCCTATTGTCACGATTAAGAAAATTCAAACTGACACACTACGGGGAAATCGGACTTTCTTCCAAAAAGATAAGGCTAGCTGGCGGCGGCTTCGGCGGGCTCGGAGAGCTTGCGATGCTCGCGAATGATGCCGATGAGCGCCTGGGCGGCGCGCGGGAGGCTGCGGTCACGACGGTAGACGAGGCCAAGTTCGCGCCAGAGGTCCACGCCTTCGACAGTAAGCAACTTCACGTCGCCGGCCTTCACCTGGTCCTTTGCAAAACTCTCGCTAATGAAGGAGACCCCGGCGTCGGCGGCGACGAAGCGCTTGATCATACCAATGCTGGGAAGTTCCATGGTGACGTGCATGCGCGAGCGGTAGGGACGGAACAGCTTATCGAGCACCTGGCGAGTGAAGCCGGTGCGAGGAAAAATGAGCGGCTGCTCAGCGACTTCCGCGAGGGTGATCTTGGAGCGATGAGCGAGCGGGTTGCGCGAGCTGACCATGAAGCGCAGGCGGTCCTTGTAGATGTGGTGCATCTTCAAATTGGGCGACTTGATGGGCAAGGTGACGATGCCCACGTCCACAGAGCCGTCTTCGACCCGCTGCAGAATCTTGTGGCTGAAGTTGCGGTAGATGCTGATGTGCACCAGCGGATAGCGGCGCTGAAATTCCGCAAAAATATCAGGGAGCAGATAAAGGCAAGGTGCTTCGTTGGCGCCGAAGACGACCGGGCCCTGAACCACGTTGCCGCGGTCCGCGACGACCTGGACGGATTCGTCGCGCATGCGGAGTAGCTTTTCGGCATACTCGAAAAGAACCACGCCGGCGGGAGTCAGCTCAACGGACTTAGCAGAGCGGTCGAGAAGCCTGGCCTTGTAGGCTTGTTCGAGCTGGCGAATTTGGGCGCTGACAGCGGATTGCGAGCGGAAAACCTTCTGGCCAGCGCGCGAAAAACTCTTCAACTTGGCGACAAAGACAAAAGTAGTGAGCTGGTCAAAGTCCATAGTCAGAACGCCCGGCAGGGATTATAGCGAATTCTTCATGCCGGATGCGGAGTTAATGTCCTTCCTTCCTTGGGCATCCTTCAGGCGTGAAACGCGGCTTGTGAAATCGGCGCGGCAATCGGCGCCGGTAAAATTGTATGACGACGCTTGAGTTGGACGAGAACGGGGGCCCAAGTGGCCTCCACGCTGCCCTGAAAATGCACCGGCTGCACACGCATCAGCGGCAGAACCCCTCGCCGCGAGAGCAAGCGAACCGCGCGAGGACTTGCCGTAAAGTAGACGTGTTCTTCCAGGGTGCGCCGCAACCAGCCTTCTTCGTCAGAGTCAATTTCGACGAGGGTCACGAAATCGCGGTGAAGCACATCCTCGGCTTCGGCCCGCGACACATAAGCGAGGCCACCGGTCATGCCGGAACCGAAGTTCAAGCCGAGTGGCCCGAGAACGACGGCGACGCCGCCGGTCATGTACTCGCAACCGTGTTGGCCGACTCCCTCCACCACGGCAAGGGCGCCGCTGTTGCGGACCGCGAAGCGTTCGCCAGCGCGGCCAGCGATGAAGAGTTGACCAGAGGTAGCGCCATAGAGCACGGTGTTGCCGGCAAGAACGTCCCCGCGCCTGGAAGCGGCGAGGCTCGCGGAGATCGCGATGATCCCGCCGGAAAGTCCTTTTCCGACGTAGTCGTTCGCTTCCCCCTTGAGCTTGAGTGTTACGCCCTCGGCAAGGAATGCGCCAAAGCTTTGGCCCGCCGCACCATGAAAATTCTGCCTAATCTCTTCATCGCCGGGCAGGCAGTTCTTCCGCTTGCGCATCAGTTCTCCGCTCAGACCGGTGCCAACGCTGCGATCGGAATTTTGGATCGGCTGAGACTCATTCTGGAGTCCGAGAGCCGTATAGAAATGAAGCGATTCTTCAAGCGCGCCAACGTGGAGGGCAGGCTCCTGCTGAGGCGCGACGCGATTCGAGGGAGAGATTGGCACAACCAGGAACGGATCCACTCCCGAACGGGCACTGAGCCGGTCGTACCAGCCGGTGAGTTCGCTAAGAGAGCGAACGCCGAGCTGCGCAAGCCGATTGCGAACTTCTTCGGCGAGTGAACGGAAGTAGGCAATCACCATTTCGGGCTTGCCTGTAAATCTGGAGCGCAGCTTTTCGTCCTGTGTGGCGATGCCCACCGGGCAGGTGTTCAGATGGCATTGCCGCGCCATGACGCAACCGATAGCCAGCAGAGACGCTGTGCCAAAGCCGAATTCGTCCGCGCCGAGAATTGCAGCCAGGACGATATCGCGCGCGAATTTCAGACCTCCGTCCACGCGGAGAGAGAGTCGTGAACGGAGGCCCGCGCGAACCAGCGTGTCATGAGCTTCGCGCAAACCAATTTCCCAAGGAAGGCCGGTGTTCTTGATGGACGTCAAAGGCGAAGATCCGGTACCGCCGTTGTGCCCGCTGATGGTGATGACATCGGCGCCTGCTTTGGCGACGCCAGCGGCAATGATGCCCACTCCCGCGCCGGAGACTAGCTTTACACCGATGCGGGCGCGGGGATTTACTGCGCGCAAATCGTGAATCAATTGCGCGAGGTCTTCGATGCTGTAAATGTCATGGTGCGGCGGAGGCGAAATCAGAGGCGTGCCGGGCGTGGCGTGCCGAATGCGCGCGATGTATTCACTGACTTTCTTTGCGGGCAATTGGCCGCCTTCACCGGGTTTTGAGCCCTGCGCCATTTTGATTTCGAGTTCTTCGGCGTGGACGAGATAATCGGCGGTGACGCCAAAACGGCCCGAAGCGACCTGCTTGATTTTGTTGGCCGCGGCCGGCTCGAAGCGATAAGTATTGGGATCTTCGCCGCCTTCGCCGGTATTGCTGCGGCCACCGAGCTGATTCATGGCCATCGCCAACGTGCGGTGCGCTTCCGGGCTAAGCGAGCCGAGAGACATCGCCTGAGTGCTGAAACGCTTGACGATGGACTCGAGCGGCTCGACCTCGTCGAGAGGAACCGCCGTGTCGGGAACGGTGTCGAGCAAATCCCGCAGAAACACGGGGCCCTGGTGTTCGGCCAACTCTTCAAACGCTGAGTAGGTCTTCGCGCCGGGCGCGCGGACATGAGCGTGAAGCCTGCGAACAACCTCTGGCGAACTGGCATGAAGTTCCGCTCCCTTGCGGAAGCGGTAAAGACCAGAATCGGGGAGTTCATCGAATTCGGCGGAGTAGGCTGCCTTGTGCAAACGGAGATAGTCGGAGAGGAGGTCATCCAGTGATTTCTGGCCGGGATAATCGGCGGCGTCTTCAAACACTTGCGCGCAGAGATCCTCGGAGAGGCCGACGATTTCAAAGAGATGGCTGTTGCGATAGCTGGCCAGAGTGGAGACGCCCATGCGGGCAAGAACTTTTCGCAGACCGGCGTTGATGGCCGTGCGGGCCTTCTCCATGCCGCCCGCTTCGAGAGATTCCGCAAACTCATCCGCCAGGTAGGGCAAGACGGCGCTGGCACCAGCCGCTACAAGCAGTGCGACATGATGTGTGTCAAAAACCTGCGCTGACTCGACAATCAACGGCACATCTGACAATCCTTCGCGGACCATCGCCTTCCATACTGCCGCGGTCGCAAGCAACGCGGGCAGCGGCGCACGATTGGCGTTAATGGCGCGGTCAGAGATGAGCAGGAGCCCCGGGCGCCCGCTGCTCAGAGGGGTAGAAGAAAGCTGAGCAAAACTGCAGCGCGCCCCCGGAATTCCCGTGGCGGCAGGAAAAGTAATGTCGATGCGCTGCTCGGGGCCGAGAATGGCGGAAAGTTGAGAGAGCTGGCCTTCCGAAATTACGGGGCTCGGTAGCGTGATGCCGTCTTTCAAATGAACATCGAGAGACATGACGTGGGTTTCGCGCAAGGGGTCGATCGGCGGGTTGGTAACCTGCGCGAAGCGCTGCTTGCAGTAGTCCCACAAAGTTCTTGGGAGCGCGGAGAGAAACGCGGGCGGCGCGTCATCTCCCATGCTCCAGTCCGCTTCCTTGCCACGGGTCAGCGCGGAAAAGAGAATCTTGAATTGATCCTCGGTCCAGCCGGCAGCGGCCGCGACACGCTTTGGTTCGTTTATGTGAGTCGAAGGCGCGGCAACTGAGGCGGCCAGCATCCTTTGAGGAATGGCGTTGCGCGCTTGCTGGATGGCGAGACGCTTGAGGATGTCACGCCAGCGCAAGAAAAGCCCGGTGGCGGGATTGGCAAGGATCATCTCTCCCGGGCCAAGTCGCTGGCGTTCGGCGATTCGGGATTCGTCCAGATCGACTAGGCCGGTCTCGGAGCCGGCAATCAGCAGGCCGTCGTGCGTGAGCGTATAGCGCAGCGGGCGCAAGCCATTGCGATCCAGCTTCGCTCCCAGGAAATGGCCGTCCGAAAACACTAAGGCAGCGGGGCCATCCCAAGGCTCACTTTGCTGCGAAAGCGCGGTCAGCGCGCTGCGTACGTCCCGAGAAAGCAGGGGATCTTTTTCAAAGGCTGGAGGAACCATGGCGAGCATGGCTTCTTCCGAAGACCGTCCTTCGAGCAGCCGCAACTCGAAAGCATTGTCGAAACTCGCGGAATCGCTGACGTTTTCCTCGAGAAGCGGGAACCATGATCCCACGGTGAGGCGCGCGCGAAATTGGGCGGCTTTGGCGCGCAGCCAGCGGCGGTTCGAGACGATGGTATTGATCTCACCGTTATGGGCCACATAGCGGAACGGCTGCGCGAGATGCCAGGAAGGCTGCGTGTTGGTGGAATAGCGCTGGTGAAAAACGGCAAAGGTGGTCGCGAACGAGGGATCGCGCAAGTCTTCGTAGAACTGAGGAAACTGCCAAGGCGTGAGCAAGCCCTTATACACAATGGTTTGCGAAGAAAGCGAGCAGATGTAACAGCGCAGAGGCATCAGCGATTCCGCGCGTTTTCTCAAAAGCGAAAGACGCCACTCGAAACGCGCTGTTCCCCGCGCGGGGTGGAAGGGCTCGACGAAAAACTGCCAAATTTCTGGCATGGTTTCCAGAGCGCGGCGGCCCAAGGAATTGGTATTCACGGGAACGCGACGCCAGCCAATGACGCGCAGGCGCTCGGTGTCTGCGGCGACTTCAACGGCTGCGCGAGCTTCCTCAACGGAGGAAGGAGGAAGAAAGGCCAAACCGACCGCGAACATTTCGGGCAGGTCGATTCCCTGCTCTTGAGCGCGGGCGCGGAAAAAGGGTTGTGGAAGCGAAGTAAGTAAACCGGCGCCGTCGCCGCTGGCGCCATCCGCGTCAACCCCACCACGGTGGGTGAGGCGTTCTAATGCCGTGAGTGCAATCTGTATAATTTCGTAGCTGGGAGCGCCGCCAAGGCGGGCGATGAACCCTGTGCCGCAGGCATCATGGTCAGGGTGCCCCCAGTTGGGGTGACGATCTCGCGCCGAGCGGGGTCGCGCTTCGTGCTGACCGCCCTGGCCCCGACCATGCGGATAGGACATACCAGTTTATCGAACGGGAGGGGGGTAGTTGTACAACGCAGAATTTTGATTCTGTGAATTGATTTCTTGATAGGTGAGGGTTGAAAGGCCTGAATCGCTAAAATTTGGTCACTTCGGAAAAATGGAACGCGCGAACTTTCATGGCGGGGACGACCATCTCAAAGGCTTCTTCGCCGGCGGCGCGAACCGCAGGGCTGAGCAATTCGACGTTTTTGAGCATTTCAATGAGCGACTGATTGAAGCGGAAGTTGCGCACCGCGCCAGTAACCTGCCCATTCTCAACGAGGAACAGACCATCGCGGGTCATGCCGGTCATGACTTTTTCGTACGGATCGACTTCGCGGATATACCAGAGACGCGTGACGAGCAGGCCGCGTTCGGTGGAAGCGACCATTTTTTCTACGGAAGAATCTCCGCCGCCAAAGACGAGATTCATGGGCGCTTCGCCGTATTCATTGGGAAGAGCAAACCCGTGGCCCGTGGGCTGCTTGTGCGCGGCTTTGGCGGCAGCGCGCGAATAGATGAGATTCCTGGGGATGCCACGATCCACGAGCACGACCCGCTGACGTGGCACTCCTTCGCCATCGAATGGGGCGCCCTGCTGCAGCGGATGATAAACGTCATCGGTGATGCTGATATTTTGACCGAAGAGCTGTTTGCCCATACGTTCGTTCAGGCAGGAGCGCTTGTCCGCCAGGGCGGTGGCGGAAAAATCATAAAAAAGAAAGCCGACGAGATCGAGCACGGCGGCGGGTTCCAGGATGACCGTGTAACGGCCGGGGGCAAGCTCCCGCGCGTTGACAGCGAGATGCGCCTTTTCGCCGGCTCGGGCGGCGAGTTTCTGCGGATCGAAGGCGCGGACATTGGCGGAGTTGGCTTTGGCCCAGCTTGCGGCGGAACCCTCTTGCATGGTGATGGAAAACTCGGAGTGCGTTTCGCGATAGGCGGCAAAAAGGCCGCGAGAATTCACCAGGGCGGACTGGCTCTGGCCGTTCGAGAAGATTCCGGCGGCGACCTGGCCTTTCTTGACGGCCAAGTCGCAGGCGCAGCGAACGGCATCTGCCCGGTCTTCAGCGGAGAGGGCGGCGGTCTGTTTAATGAAGCGGTTTACGCGGCGATAGCGCTGCTTGCCGGGTATTGGAAGGAGGCGCGGGTTCTTCGGCTGGCTGTGCGCGAGGGAGAGAGAAGCTTCGATGGTGGCGCGGAGCGAGTCTTCATCGATGCGATTCGTGGTGGCGCGCGCCGTTCGGCCGTCGGTGACCGTGCGAATCGAAACCGTCAAACCATGCTCGGCGACGTTTTGGTGAATGGCGTTGTTGGCGAAACGCGTCAGCGCGTTGGCAACTTCGTCGACGTGGACTTCGGTTTCTTCGGCGGCCGTGGATTTCGCCAGACGGAGAACTGCGTCGGCAATGCGGCGAAGTTCGCGCTCGGGGAGAAATTCGCAAGCGACTGCGCTCGCCTTCTTTGATTTGGGCGCGGAGCTCATTGGTTGGAAAACGCCGTCCCGATGCGCACGTTGTGAAAGCGCGCCGGCGAAGCTCCGTGGCCCGTGCCCATGGTCTGCATGGGCTGGCCCTTTCCGCAATTGGGCGTGCCCCACAGAGTCCAATGACCGAGCTTGCAGATGGCGTCGCAGGAATTCCAGAATTCGGTGGTGATGCCGCTGTAGCTGGGATTCTTAAGCATGCGGACTTTTTGTCCGCCTTTGATTTCCCAGCCGATCTCCGTCGAAAACTGAAACTGGTAGCGACGATCATCGATGGACCAGGAGCGATTTGTCTCCATGAGGATCCCGTCGTTTGTGTCAGCGATGAGATCGTCGTAGTCCCAAGTGCCGGGAAGCAAGCTGACGTTCGTCATGCGAATGATCGGCAAGCGGTTCCAGCTCTCGGTGCGCATGGTTCCGGAAGAGCGGTCCAGGCCCACGAGGTGCGCCGTTTCGCGATTGGAAAGATAGCCGCGAAATTTTCCGGCTTTGATGATGTCCGTGCACTGCGCGGGAACGCCTTCGTCGTCGTAAGCAAACGTGCCGAGGCCCTGGCCGTGATCGAGCCGCGCGTCGGCGACAACGTTTACGATGCTCGAGGCGTATTGCAACTGGTTCAACTGATCGAGGGTCAGAAAACTCGTGCCGGCGAAATTGGCTTCCTGGCCGAGCACACGATCCAGCTCGATGGGATGGCCAATCGATTCGTGGATCTGCAAACCGAGCTGGCTGGCACCGAGGATGAGCGTGCCGATTTTCTCCGGGCATTGCGACGCGGAGTGCAGCGCCGCGGCTTCTTCGGCGATGATGGGAGCGTTCCTCATCAAATCAAGCGAATCCACGAGTTCGTAACCCTGGAGAGCATGCTGGCCGCCGAAACTATTGGGATAGGAACGCTTTTGAATTTCCTGACCTTGAAATGAAGTGGCGGCAATGCCACAGCCGGAAATCATTTTGCGCTGGTGAATGCGCGAACCGATGCTGGATGCAAACCAGGAATCGATCTTGCGGAATTGCATGTCCGTTTCCGTTAGCGTCACGCCTTTTACGCGGCGCATTTCGGCGTCGGCGGCAAGCAGCAGAGCGAGCGGGGTTTCAAGAGGGATTTCGAACGGATCTTTGCGGAACGGGCTCTGCCAACTATCTATATAGGCCTGCTCCGGCGCGAGAACAACTTCGCTGCGTTTCGCAAGCGCCGAGGCTTTCGCGATGGAAACCGCCCGCGCGGCACAAGCGGCGACGCCATCCCGCGTCAAGCGATCCGTGGAGGCAAAGCCCCAGGCTCCGTCGGCCAGCACACGAATGCCAAGGCCGATCGATTCGTTTTGCGAGAGGGTGCCAACCTGTCCGTTCTTAGTGGTGAGGTCACGCTGGCGCAAATGCATGACACGGACGTCGGCATAAGCAGCGCCGCGCAACTGGGCCGTATCAAGGGCGTTAGTGCAGAGATCCCACATGGGCGTTCGTCAAGCTGAAAAAGATATCAGGAAATGCGAACGGGCGCAGTATCTGTTCTGACTCTGCCGGACGACGCCGCTGGGAGAAGGAAAAGCGGCGGCCTTTCGGGTAAGGGCCAGCAGAGCCGCCGCACTCCAAATTACGTGCCTTCGTTCCAGGAGGCCAGGTAGTGCTCTTGCTCAGGGGTTAGCTTGTCGAGCCGGTGGCCCATGGAATCGAGCTTGAGACGCGCAATTTCCTTGTCCAGGTGCTCGGGGACGACATACACCTGCGGCTTCAGGTTCTTGTGATTGGCGCGCAGGTATTCGGCAGAAAGCGCCTGGTTGGCAAAGCTCATGTCCATTACGGCAGCGGGATGCCCTTCGGCGGTCGCAAGATTGACGAGGCGACCTTCGCCCAATAGGTAAACTTTGCGACCGTCCTTCAGCTGATATTCGTCAACGAGCGGGCGCACTTCGCGCTTGCTTGTGGACATTTTCTCGAGCGCCGGGATATCGATTTCCACGTTAAAGTGGCCGGAGTTGCAAACAATCGCTCCGCCCTTCATTTTTTCGAAATGTTCAGCGCGGATCACGCTCTTGTTTCCCGTCACGGTGATGTATACGTCGCCTTCTTTCACCGCTTCGGCCATGGGCATTACGCGGAAGCCGTCCATGGCCGCCTCGATGCCCTTGACCGGATCGATTTCCGTGACGATCACGTCCGCGCCAAGGCCTTTGGCGCGCATGGCCACGCCGCGGCCGCACCAGCCGTAACCGGCGATTACAACTTTGAGGCCCGCGAGGAGCACGTTGGTGGCGCGAATGACGCCGTCAATGGTGGATTGCCCGGTTCCGTAGCGGTTGTCAAAGAAGTGCTTGGTCATCGCGTCATTGACGGCAATGATCGGATACTTCAGGGTGCCGTCCTTGGCCATAGCTCGGAGGCGGATTACGCCAGTGGTGGTTTCTTCCGTTCCGGCAATCACGTTCGGAACGAGATCGGTGCGCTTGGTCAGCAGCATGGTAACCAGGTCAGCGCCGTCGTCCATGGTGAACTGCGGCTTGTGCTCCAGCGCCGCGCTCAAATGCGAATAGTAGGTGTCGTTGTCCTCGCCCTTGATGGCGAAAGTAGGAATGTTGTAATCGCGATTCAGCGAAGCAGCGACTTCGTCCTGCGTGGACAGCGGATTGGAAGCGCACAGCACGGCATCAGCGCCGCCGTCGCGCAGCGCGACCATCAGGTTGGCGGTTTCGCTGGTTACGTGCAGACAAGCGGAAACGCGCAGGCCCTTGAGCGGCTGCTCCTTCACGAAACGCTTCCGGATCGATTCAAGCACGGGCATTTGCTGACCCGCCCATTCGATCTTGCGCTTGCCGGCGTCGGCAAGTCCGATGTCTTTCACATCACCTTTTTTCAGTTCTGCGATCGCCAATGTGTTGCTCCTCAATTTTGGATTTCGAGCCGGAAGGCAGTTAACCGAACTACCCCAGTGAAAGGCTGCCTGCTACCGGTATTGTGCTGCTCTGATTTGAAAGTTAGACGCGTGCTCCGACTTCTGCAACCGCGGCTGCGCCGAGGCCCGCGGCCTTGCGGAGAGCGTTGGCGCGGTCCGGGCGTTCCCAGGTGAATCCAGGTCCGCTGCGGCCAAAGTGGCCATAGGCGGCAGTGGCTTTGTAGATCGGACGGCGCAAGTCAAGTGTTTCAATGATGGCCTTGGGCGTCAGCGTGAAAAACTCACGGATCAGCGCCGTGATTTTTTCTTCCGGAACGACCGCCGTGCCGAAGGTTTCTGCCATGACGGAGACGGGCTCAGCAACGCCGATGGCGTAGGCCAATTGCACTTCCGTCTTGCGCGCCAGGCCCGCAGCCACGATGTTCTTTGCGATGTAGCGCGCCATGTAGCAAGCCGAGCGGTCTACCTTTGAGGGATCCTTGCCGGAGAAAGCACCGCCGCCATGACGGCTGTATCCGCCGTAGGTATCAACGATAATTTTGCGGCCGGTCAAACCTGCGTCACCCATGGGTCCCCCGATAACGAAACGGCCCGTCGGGTTGATGTGATATTTCGTTTTCGAATCCAGCATGGAGGCAGGAATAATCGGCTTGATGACGTGCTCGGTAATGGCGTCGCGAAGGTCGGTGTTGGACACTTTCTCGCTGTGCTGCGTGGAGATCACCACGCAGTCGACACGCACCGGGCGATCGTTGCGGTACTCAATCGTGACCTGAGACTTTCCATCGGGCCGGAGAAAATCAACTTTGTTGGATTTGCGAATCTCGGAAAGGCGCTGCGTGAGGCGGTGGGCGAGCTGGATGGGCATGGGCATCAATTCTTCGGTCTCATCGCAGGCGAACCCGAACATCAAGCCCTGATCGCCTGCTCCGCCCGTATCCACGCCCATGGCAATATCCGGCGATTGGCGCTTCACGGTGCACATGACCGCGCAGGTACCGGCATCGTACCCGTACTTCGCGCGATCGTAGCCGACACCGTGAATGGTAGAGCGAACGAGTTCGTCATAGTCAACGTGCGCGGTGGTAGTGATTTCGCCGGCGATGACTGCCAATCCGGTGGTGACGAGCGTCTCGCATGCGACACGGCCCTTCGGGTCGTGCTTCATGACCTCGTCAAGGACAGCGTCAGAAATCTGGTCAGCAATCTTGTCCGGATGGCCTTCGGTTACGGACTCCGACGTGAATAGGAAATTGCGTAGGGCTTGGCTCAAAACAAATTCTCCTTGTTTGTTGCGTTGTTTGCGCTTTGTGGCCCGCGTTCCGCGGCCTGTATTTCGCCACAAGTACCGCAGGGGCTTCCCCAAGTTCGAGGACTTCGTCTAAACCCTACAAAAATACCATTCGTTACGGGAAGAATCAACGCATTGATTTCAAAAAGCTTATTGGCGCATTGAACGGTCGAAATCAGGCCTCGAACGGCTATTTGCCGCATTTAACGGTAAAGGCTAAGCCGCGTCCGCATCGTCGTCGGGCTGGATGTCGAGCCTTCCCTTCGTCTTCTTGGCCATCAAGTAGGAACGGATGAAAGGGTCCAGGTCGCCGTCCATCACTCGGTCCACATCTCCTACTTCGAACTTTGTGCGGTGGTCCTTAATCAGGCGGTAAGGCTGCATGACGTAGGACCGGATTTGACTGCCAAAGGAAATGTCCAGTTTGCTTTCGTCAAGTTTGTCGGTGTGCGCCTGCCGCTTCTGGAGTTCCAGATCGTAGAGGCGCGAGCGGAGCATCTTCATGGCCATCTCGCGATTCTTGCCCTGACTGCGCTGGGCCTGGCACGCAACGACGATGTTCGTGGGGAGGTGCGTGATGCGGACAGCGGTCTCTACCTTGTTGACGTTTTGCCCGCCCTTGCCACCGGAACGGAACGTGTCCACGCGGAGATCTTCGGGCCGGATATTGATTTCGATGCGGTCGTCAATCTCGGGAATCACGAAGACGGACGCAAACGAAGTATGGCGGCGCGCGGCTTGATCGAAGGGAGAAATCCGCACCAGACGGTGAACGCCGGTTTCTCCGGCAAGGAGGCCGTAAGCATTTTCGCCAGAAAACTGAATCGTCGCCGACTTGATGCCGGCTTCTTCGCCAGGGGTCTCATCGAGGACCGACGCGCCCATTCCCCGGCGCTCCGCCCATCGCAGGTACATGCGAAGAAGGATGGAAGCCCAATCCTGCGATTCCGTCCCGCCCGCGCCGGGCTTGATGGTCATGATGGCGTTGAGGTGATCGGTCTCTCCAGAGAGCAGTGTCCTGGTTTCCAGTTCGGAGATGTAGCTATCCGCAGCATTGAGCTCGCGGTCCAGTTCTTTCAGCAGATCGTTCTTTTGCTCGACGTTGGTCTCTTCCTGTGCAAGGTTGATGTACGTCTCAATGTCACCGGAGATGGAGGTGAGCTTCGCGTCCGCGGCAATCTGGTCTTCGGCATGTTTGCGCTCGCGAAGAACGCTCTGCGCGGCTTCCTGATTGCTCCAGAAGTTCGGCTCGGAGACGCGCGCTTCAAGAGCTTTCAAGCGCTCGTGGTATTGCGGCGCGTCAAAGATAGCTCCGCACGAGATTAATGCGCTGCTTGAGCCCTTCGTAGCGATGCTGGAGATCCTCGAGGATCATGCTTGTTCTGGTAAGACGTCCGTTGTGGAACCGACGTTACTTTGCCTTTCGAAAAGTTGTGCCAACTAGAATAACGGAAACGAGCACGCAGAGCCAGGCGAACCAGTCGCCAAAGTGAGTGTAAATCGTCTCATCGGTTCGAAAATCGTAGGGGAGGTCAGCGGCGGTACGAATATCCGGCGGAATGGGCTCAAAGACGCGGCCGTAGGGATCGACGGAAACGGTAAAGCCGTTGTTCGTTGCGCGCACCAGCCACCGGCGGTTTTCCACGGCTCGCACGCGGGCCATGCGCAGATGCTGCTCGGCAGCGGCGGAGCGCCCAAACCAGCCATCGTTGGAAATATTGATGAGGAGCTGCGCGCCGTTTGCGGCAAACCGGCGCACTTCGCCGGGAAAGATAGCTTCATAGCAAATAAAAACGCCGAACGTGTTCCCGCCCGGAAGCTGCCCCACGACGTATTGGTTTCCTTTGTGAAAGCCGCCCACCTGGCCAGAGACCCTCGCGACAAGGCGATGGATCAACGGAAACGGCTCGTATTCACCGAACGGCACGAGATGGACTTTGTCGTAGACGAAGACGCGCCGGCCTTGCGCATCAAAAAGCAGAGCACTGTTGTAGGGGAGAAGACCACCGTGAGGCGCCGAGTCCGAAGAGTCTATTGGTGGCTTCCATTCGACGGCACCTGCAAGGAACGGGTGGCCGAAACGAATCGCCATCGTCGAGGCAATCTTTGCGAATTGCGCATCTTGATATGAAAACGGCACGGGCGCTTCAGGCCATGCAAGGAGGTCGGGCGTCTCCGCGGATGGGGCCAGGCTGATGCGTACGATCTCATCGAGGTCCGCGGCGTGCGCCTGAAACCAATCCGCGGAATATGATTCGACCTCCGGAAAATTGAGCTGCACGGCGCGCGCAAAATGATGAGCTTGTGGCTGCGGCACCAGGCGCGGGCCGCCCAGCGCGGCGATCAACAGAATTGCCGTCGCGGCGGCTGCATAGGTGATTCGCGCGCGCGGGGTCAGCATATTCGACGCGCCCGTCCATACAAGCAGCGCATTGAAACCCGCGGCAAGAAAGGACAGTCCATAGATTCCCGTGATGGTTGCGAGCTGCACGAGGCCCAGATTTGCGGCCGAGGGATAGCCAAGCAAATTCCATGGAAAACCGATTTCAGGCAAATGGGCCCGCGCAAATTCGAATGTCACCCAGAGAAACGGCGCACCCAGGCATGCCAAGTCGATGCTTTGGAGGGACAACCTGTGGACGGACCAGGCAAAACCGCCGCTAAGTATTCCCCAGGCAACAGCGATCAGCAGCAAGAGACCCCATCCGCCTGCCAGCGAGATGCCGCCGTGGACGGCGAGAACCGTCGCAATCCACGGCAATGCCGTCAGGACGAAGAGCGATCCGTGAATAAACCCGCAACCGAATGCCACGCGGGGACGCGCGCCGAACAGGGAAATAAGGAGAATCGCAACGCAAACCCAGGAGTAGATGCTGAGGTAGAAACCGGTGTAGGAGAGCGAAAGCGCAGCGCCGGAAACGGCGGCGACAATAAGACGAAAGCTCGTCGGAATTTCCGGACCGGCTTGCGGGCGAAAATAGGTGAGCCAACCGCCCCGAGGCATCAGTGTTTCACGATGGCTTTAAAACCTGCGTCCTCGAGGCCTTTCCTGGCCGCTTCGGCGGCCTTCGGATCAGCGTAGGGGCCGACTTGCACGCGATAATACTTGTCGCCTTGCGGAGAAACAACGAACGCGGGGATTTTTTTCTTCTGCAAACGGCTCGCGAGTTCCATGGCATCCGCTTCTTTGGTCAACGCCGCCACTTGCAGAGTGTACGAGCCAACTGGAATGAGCGGTGCGTTGGGACTTTTCGCTGAACTTCCACTGTTCCTCGGTGGCGCTGAGGATCTCACAGGTACCGCCGAGCTCTTTTTTGCCGGCGCCGCCGCGACAGCAATGGGCTTCAGACGGTCTTCGGTCTTCTTCTTGTCACCCGCGTGATAAAACTCCCAGTCCGAATTCGGCGGGGCCGGCGTGTTCGTCGGCGTCGTGGCAGGACCGGGATTGCTCGTCCGTTTCGGATTCACATCCGTTTTGGGAGGAACGGAAATCGACGGCTTCCTGAAAAAATCGGTCGCGGCGCGTACCGAGCCATCGTACTCATTGCGCCCCATGACGTAACCAAGCGTGAAAAATACGCCCGAAAACACCAGCATCAGCATGAATAGACCGATGACATGTCGACTTTCGAGTACACGCTCTCCGGCGCCCCCTCGTTTTCCTCCAGAAGCCATTTTTACTTTGACGGCCCCCCTAAATTCCTAGTCCACTGATTAATGATATCGATAGGCAGCGGAAACACAATCGTTGTGTTCTTCTCGACACCTATCTCGGTCAAAGTTTGCAAGTAGCGGAGCTGGATCGCGGAGGGCTGCGTTTCCAGAACTTTTGCGGCGTCGGCGAGTTTCTGCGAGGCTTCGAACTCTCCTTCAGCGTGAATAATCTTTGCGCGGCGTTCGCGTTCGGCTTCCGCCTGCTTGGCAATGGCACGCTGCATCTGCTCTGGGATGTCCACCTGCTTTACCTCGACTTTGGAAACTTTGATGCCCCAAGGCTCCGTGTCGGTGTCCAGAATGACCTGGAGCTTGGCATTGACCTTATCGCGCTGGGAGAGAATTTCATCCAGTTCGAACTGGCCGACGACACTGCGGATGGTCGTCTGGGCAAGTTGCGAAGTCGCGTAGGTGTAGTTCTGCACTTGCGAAAGGGCCAGGTTGGCGTCCACCACGCGGAAATAACAAACGGCGTTTACTTTCACGGAGACGTTGTCGCGCGTGATGATGTCCTGCGGCGGAACGTCGAGCGTCTCAATCCGCATGTTGATGCGGTATAATGTTTCTATCGGCCAAAAAACAAGATTTATGCCGGCGCTCTTTGCTTCCGGTATCAATCGGCCGAGCCGCAGCACGACGCCGCGCTCCCACTCCTTGATGATGTACAGCGAATTCCAGAACCAGATGAGCCCGAGGCCGACGATCAACGCTATTCCGACAAAACCAATTTCCATGTCTTCCTCCTGAACTTGAGAATCCCTATTTCGCCGCTGAAACAGCCACGTCGGCCGGCTCAACGTACAGCTTCAGTCCCTCGACACGCAGAATCCGGACGGGCTCGCCTTCCTGCACAGGACTCGAAGATTCAGCCCTCCAAAGCTCGCCATGCACGCGAATCATGCCTTCAGCGCCTGCCGGGAGCGGTGCTACCGCGACGCCCTGTGCTCCGATTAGCTCTTCCTTTCCCGTTGCCGTTTTCCATTGTCGCGAGCGCAATACCAGCCGCATGAGAACCACGGCGAGTATGGCGAAGGGCAGAGTTCCCGCAAGCGCCACGCCGATGCTTACTCCACCGGATGTAAGCGGCGAGCGAATCAGGAAGACCGCCCCCAGAAACATGGATACCACGCCGCCGAAGGCCAGCACTCCGTGACTCGGCGCTTTTGCTTCCAATATGAAAAATGCAAGCGAGAGCCCGATCAGAAACAGTCCCGCCAGATTCACCGGCAGAAAATGCATGGCATAGAGCGCAAGAATCAGGCAAATTCCCCCGATGACTCCCGGGGCAATTACTCCCGGGTGCGTAAATTCCGTGTAGAGGCCCAGGACGCCGAGAATCAACAGCACGAAGAAAGCATCCGGCTGCACAATCCGCGCAAGGAATCTCTGTCGCGCAGAAAGTTCGAAGGGCGCGCGCGAGGCGTTCTTCAACGACAGCGTCACTTGCGTGCCGTCGAAGCGCGTGATGGTTCTGCCATCCAATTGCCGAAGCAGATCCTCCGTCGAGTTCGCGACCAGATCGATCATCTTCGCATCCAGCGCTTCTTTTTCGGTAAACGCCCTGGATTCGGTGATCGCCTTTTCCGCCAGCTCCGGGTTGCGTTTGCGCTGTACCGTAAAACTTCGCAGAAACGCCATAGCGTCCTGGTTGATTTTCCTGCGAAATACTTCATCGATCTGTGGGACGTACCCGCCGATGACGATGATTGGCGAAGCCGCGCCTGCATGCGTGCCGGGAGCCATGGCAGCAATATCGGCGGAAAGCAGAATGTAGAAACCTGCGGAAGCTCCGCGCGCGCCCGTCGGCGAAACGTACACGGCTACAGGCACGGGAGAAGCAAGGATGTGTTGAATCATGTCCTTCATCGAATCACTCAGGCCGCCGGGGGTGTCCATGGTGATCAGTGCCAGCGCCGCGTGACGCCGCGCCGCGTCCGCCAACCCCACGTCTATATACGTAGCCAGGATGGGTTCCACTTCACCATCCAGGCTCAATTCAAGGACGAATGGGCCGGCAGAGCGCTCGTCGGCACGAACCGAAGGCAGCTGCCGGAGAATCGTGCCAGAGAGCAGCAGGAAAAGTGGGGAGAATGCCAGCACCATCTTCCATTTCCTGAAAGATGGGAAGCGCCTCATCGGCCGAGACCAATCGCTCATGGCGCACCTCCTCCTGGTTTTTTCTCGACGGGCTTGAAATTCCGCAAATGGTCGAGCAGTTGTTTGGCCTCGGCGTAGTTCGGCGCCAGCTTCAATGCTTTCTCGGCTTCCGCTCTCGCGAGATCGGGCTTCTTTTGCTCAAGGTAGATTTTCGCCAGCATCGTTCGAACTACAGCGGAATCCCGCGCTTGCAGCGATGTCTGCAATTCCTTCACGGCATCATCCATTTTGCCCTTGCGGTGGTCAATCTCAGCCAGCCCGCGGTGTGCGGCAGGGCTCGTGGGATCAGCGGCAAGCACGGCGCGAAATTCCTTCTCCGCGACGTCGGTATTTCCGGCGGAGAGCTCCTGTCGGCCGCGTCGAAGGTGCGTGACGGCTGTGTCAATCGAAGAAGCGGCGTCGCTTGCGGGGGGCCCCGCGGATTCGATCTCCGTGCGAAGAGCGGTCACGTCAAGTTCGGTCTTGATGCGACTCAGCTTCGCCACTGTTTCGTTCTTCGCATCCAGATGAATTGCCGGTAACCCGTTCGGACCAAAAGTTTCAGTCGCCGTGTCGCGCTCCTGGTCTGCTTCGGTTTTCTTATCCGCCTTTTCGAGGGAGAGGATCAGCAGCGCTCGATCCTCCGAGTTATCCGGCGCGCGTTCCGCGGCTTCGCGGAAATAATCTGCCGCTGCGGCGGCGTCATTCGCCTGTAGCGCGAGCAGGCCTAGATTGAACGGATAATCATCTTCGTCGGGTTCCAGTTCGGCCGCGCGGCGGAGATCAGCCTGTGCTGTAGGTATCTTGCCCTGTCTGGCCCTCGCAACCGCCAGGTCATTCAGAATTTCCGGCAGGTCCCCTGCTGAGACCGCATTGTTCTTGAGAGCTTCCTGCAACGAAGTGAACACTTCCTCCGCATGGTCTGGCTGGCCCAGCAGAATCCGGCAAACCCCTGTGGCGAAGACCGATTCCACATAGTGGTTGTGAGTCTTTGGCACTCGCGCGTACCAGGGAAGCGCAGAATCGCAATCGCGACGCGCGAAATAGACTTCGCCAAGGGCAAAAGCGGGTTCCGGCCACTCGGGTTCGAGGCGTGCGGCCTCCCGCAGTTCGCGCAACCGAGCATCATCTTCATTCGCCAGAAGCCCGCGAACGTAATGTTCAAAAGCATCGAGGCGCAGCGGACGCTGGCGCTTCGTGAACTCCGCAAGACTCTGGGAGTGCTTGTGGTCGTTGCCGGAAAGCATCCGCCAAACCAGGCGCGCATGTAGGTCCATCAGTGAATCCAGCGTGCCGGCTTCCCGTAATGCGGGGAGCAATCGCGCCGGACTCACCTTCAGGATTCGTGATTCGATGGTCAGCGAGTTCCCGCTCGCTCTGAATTGGCCAAATACCACAAAATCCGCATCGAGGTCTTCCCCCATGTGGAGCATGGTGGCCCGGCTGACCCTCGATGAGCGGAGCAGGCCGTTTCGTTCCAGTTCGGCAAGCCGGCCAGCGTGCGAATACACCTGCTCCCCGGCCGCCGAAAGGCGCTGGATGGTCAGTTCCTCGAGACCCTCGCTGAGCCAGTCCAATCTTGGCGACGCTCCTACGTTTTCAAAGGGAAAAACCAAATAGATCCCTTGCTGATGAGCAGCGGCCTCCGCGCGAGGCGGTGGAGCAGATTGCCCCCCAGGAACCGAAGTGGTTTCAAGAATGAAGAAGACGGAGAGTAAGACCAGATAACGCGCGCTAAAGAAATGGCGCCCCATGTCTGTTGCATTGTAACAGACGCAGCGACCCGTTTCGCGCCACACGTGCGGACCGCGTCTGAAATGCGAATCGAAACCGGTTCAGGGTTGCGGGCTGCTGGGAGGCCGCGGAGCAAGAACCTCTTGTATCCCGGGATCCTTCAAGACCGCCGCAAAAGAGGGATCAGACTTCACGGCTGACAATTCCTTGTAGCCCTCATCTTTGGCCTTTCGCAGATAAATCAGGCACCGCTCCAGGTTGCCTGCTTCCGCGAACGACTTTGCAAGCAGGAAATAGAATCGCCCTCGATCGCCAACGGAACGGTCCTGCAGGATCGACCCGCTCCTCGAACTATTGTGCTCGAAGAGCTGCGGATCCAACGCCAGCGCCTGCCGAAACGAGGAGATAGCCTCCTGGTACTTTTTGTCCCCAAAGTACGCATAACCAAGATTGCTGTGAAGAACGGCCATGTCGCTGCGAATGTTGATCGCTTTTTGATACGCCTTGATGGCCTTGCCAAACTTCTTCCGCTGATACCAAATTGTTCCGATGTTGTTTTGCGCATCGGCGTACGTGGGATCAACCTTTGACGCGCGCTCGTAATACTTCAGCGCGGCACTCAAAGCCGCCTGCTGGTGCAGGGCAATTCCTAGCTTATTCAGATAGACAGGATTCTGAGGGTTCCCGTCGGCAAGCCGCTTATAGGACATGGCCGCCTCTCGATACTCTTTGCGCGCCATGTACAGATCAGCAAGCTGCTCGTCGGTGAGGCCCGGCTTCACGACAATGACGGATGATTCTGCGGGCGATTGGGGCTGCGCCTGCTGTACGCGCGGCGCCACGGGAGCACTCGGAGTTTCAGCGAACGACTGACCTGCGGAGGGAATCGAAAGACTGAAGAGGAGAACAACTGCTGGAAACGCCAATCTGACTCTGATCATGGCGAATCTCCCTTCTCCGGCTTAGGCTTGGCCTTGTCGGGTTCCTTCTTCTTACCCCCAAAGATACCAAAAATCTTCTGTAAAGGATTCTTTTTCTTTTCCCCGGATTCCGCCGAGGGGTCCAGAGGGCCCTGGCCAGTCGCATTGGGTGGCCGGTTCGGGTCGTACGTTGTAATCGGCCGGCCATTTGCGTCCTTTTGCGGCGTTTTGGGATCGCCGCCACCAAAGACGCGGGAGAGGATGGAGCCAGTGGAAGTGAAAAGATTGTGGCCGCCATGGACCTCGCAGAATACGGTCGGCGCCGAACCTGCGACATAAACCTCCTCACGGGTCGTAGGACAATTGGGGGTCGCAAGCTCCAGGGTATCCGGATCGATGACCACGGATTGCACGCCATCCGGCATCGCAAAATCCTTCACGTCCCTGTATTGAGCGAGTGTCGTGGCGCGCGTCATGAAGTCTGCCCAGATCGGCGCCGCGACTGCCCCGCCAGTGATCCCCAAGTCGCGATTGTCATCGAAGCCGATCCAGATCACGCAAAGTAGATTCGAAGTGAATCCCGCAAACCACCCGTCGCGCGAGGTCCCGGTCTTTCCGGCAGCGGGGAGCGTAAAGCCGCGCGCGCGAACTCCCGCGCCAGTGCCCCGGTTTAGAACGTCTTTCAGCAGGCTATCAACAAGAAATGTGACTCGTGGATCCAGCGCGAGATGCGTCTGCGGCGCGAACTTTTCCAGCGGCGTCCCGTCCGCATTGACGACTACATGCAGAAACTGCGGCTCTGCACGCGTACCCATGGTGGCAAACGTCGTGTACGCCGCGGCGACATCGACCGGCGTCATTTCATACGCGCCGAGAGCGACGGCCGGCGTCGGCTGGATGTTCGTGCCGAGCCCCATCTTCCGCACGACTTGAACGACTCGGCCGTACCCGATGAGTTCCGCAACCTTGACGGTTGCGACGTTGAGGGAATTCGTAAGCGCGTCTCGCACGGTGACGCGCCCCATAAATCTTTCGCCATAGTTATTCGGCGTATATTCCTTGCCATCGAACTCAAAAGTCGTCGGCTCGTCGTCGATGGTTGTGGCCGGCGTGATGATGGGTTGTACGCCGTCAACGGCATTGTCGAATGCCGCGGCATATACAAATGGCTTGAATACCGAGCCTGGCTGGCGACGCGCCAGCGCATGGTTGAGCTGGCTCTGCCCGTAATCGCGCCCGCCAATGACCGCCTTGATCTCCCCAGTCCGCGGATCAAGCGCGACCAGCGCGACCTGCGCCTGCGGGATGGCCTCGTTGCCTCCCTTCTTGGCCTGGTCGCGTTTCCATTTTTCGTATTTCTTCGCCAGGAGCATGTCCACATTCTTCATCCCGGCATCGACGGCAGCCACGGCTGCGCGCTGCAAAGCAGGATCGAGCGTGGTATAGACGCGGAAATTCTCACTCAAGAGTTCGTTCTCGGAGTACTTGTCGAGCAGATGGTCTTTCACCATGTCGACGAAATAAGGCGCCTCGCTCCCTGACGTCGACGTCCGGATAATCTTCAGTTGTGCACTCTTGGCATCCTTGAGATCCTCGTCGTTGATGTACTTGTTATCGAGCATCTGCGTCAGAACGCGATCGCGAGCCTGCACTCCCCGCTCCGGGTGGCGGTCGGCCGACGAATAGTAGTTCGGAGCGCGAATGATTCCCGCGAGGTACGCGCATTCCGGCAGCGTCAGTTGCCTCAGATCCTTCCCGAAATAGGCGACGCTGGCCTCCGAAAATCCACGAATCCCAAAGCTCCCGCGGTTGCCCAAATAAACTTCGTTGGCATACAGCTCGAATATCTGCTGCTTGTTGAAGCGCTGCTCGAGCTCGACGGAAATCATGGCTTCGGCCACCTTCCGCCGCCAATTGCGTTCGGTCGAGAGGAAGAACGTACGTGCCACCTGCATGGTAATGGTGCTAGCCCCCTGGTAGTGCTGGCTGGTGTGCCGCAAGTCGGCCCACGCCGCTCCCGCGATGCGGATGAAGTCAAAGCCGCCGTGCTCGAAGAAACGTTTGTCCTCAGCGGAAAGAATCGCGTCCACCAGCATTACCGGCAAATCCTCATAGCGCACCGGCCGCCGTTTCTCTCGCGCGCTATCGAAAAGGTTGGTAATGAGTTCCGGTTCGATTTCCGCGGTATCAAGGTCGGTGCCGCCGCTAAGCGGCTTGATGGACCGAATGCTCTTTCCCCTGAACTGAACCGCCAAGGCATTGCTGCCTGCAAAATAAGAGAGCTTGGAAGGCCGGATATCGACGGTATTTTCTCGCACCGTGAATTGACCGATGGCGTTCTCATCCTGGAGGGGGCGGTATCCCACGCGCGTGAGATACCCGCTCAGATCTTCCGGTCCCCAGGCCTGACCTGCCGAGATGTGTTCCGGTGCGGAGAAGATCTGTGTAGTGTTCTGCAAGACGTTGCCGGAGAGACGCGCATCGATCATGCGCGCGTACTTCATGTAGTAGTAGGTAAAAACTCCGCCGGCGACAAGAAAGAGGCCGAAGATAGTGCCCAGAAATGCGAGGCCGATCTTTGAAGTGAAGAATCCCTGTCGAATGCGAATACGCAAATGTTAACTCCCGAGGGCTGAACTCTTATTATCTCGCAAAGACCGCACTCCGGGAAAGACGGCGTTGCCGGATGCCGGGTTGTCCATCAAGCACCGGCCCCGAGCAACCTCAGCAACGGTACTTCAGATAAGGGCCTTGTTCTCGCTGGACGGAGAAAAATGAAGGTCCATGTGGTAGAAGAGCAGGTCTACTGGGACACTGTATTCCATGCTAATTTTAACAATGGAATTGTTTGCTACGATCTTGATAGATTCGCGTTTCGCAGGAATATCCAAATCCTGGACTACCTTGAAAATATTGTCCCGAATCTGATCTTCCGTGTAGCGATTCACTACCGCAAAACGCGCCTGCTCCTGCATTTTGTCGGAAAGCTCGTACTCCGATACATAGACTGGCACGACTTTAACCGCGGAATAGATCACAAAAACCGCAATCGCTAGGTAAATGATGGCCTTGAGCTTGCCCTCCCCTTGTTCGGAATGGCGGTGCGCTGATGCGCGACCTTCTCGGATGGCCACAGGGTGCACTGGATTCATCTCCCCAGGTCCGTTCGCGCCGCAGTGTCACTACCGACGGGAACGGCGAAGTGTGATTTGTCGACTTCCTTAAAGCTAGCACCCGCGCGGACGCGTGTCGAGAATTTGGCGCGGAACATGTTCCTGGAGAGAAACGCGCCTAGTAGGCCCGTGCGAAGATGGCGCGCGCCGTGGCAGGCTGACCGCAGTAAACACAATTACCGCTTCCGCCCTCCTGCTCCAGCGGAATGCAGCGCATGGTGGCGCGGGTTTCTTCCTTGATTTTGGCTTCGCAATCGGCGCTCCCACACCAGAACGAGAGGGCAAAGCCATTCTGTACTGCCTTTTTCAGGTCATCGTAGGTTTTTGCTTCGTGCGTGTTGCTCTTGCGGAAAGCCAAAGCCTTGTCGTGAAGCGCTTGCTGGATTTCCGCCAGCAACCGCTCAATGGTAGCGGGCAGGCCGGCAAGCGCGGCGCTGACCTTCCCTTCCCTGCCTGGGCGGTCGCGGCGCGCAAGGACCGCTGCTTGTTTTGCGACGTCCTTGGGACCGAGTTCCACGCGCAGAGGGACTCCGCGCATCTCCCAATCGTTGAATTTCCAGCCGGGGCTATTGCCTTCCCGTTCATCGAGATTGACCCGGATGTTCGCTTTGACCAATTCGGCCTGCAGTTTGCGCGCAGTGTCGAGGACGGACGCTTTTTCTTCATCCGTCTTGAAGATCGGGACGATGACGACCTGATGAGGCGCCAGCTTCGGCGGCAGAACCAACCCCTGATCGTCCCCGTGGACCATGATAATGGCACCAATCATCCGTGTGGAGAGCCCCCACGATGTTGTCCAGCAGTGCTGCAACTGGCCGTTCTGGTCGAGGTATTTGACTTCGAACGCCTGGGCGAAATTCTGCCCGAGAAAGTGCGACGTGCCGGATTGCAGCGCTTTGCCGTCGCCCATCATCGCTTCAATCGAATAGGTAACGTCCGCGCCGGCAAATTTCTCGGCATCGGACTTTTTCCCCGGAATCACCGGAATCGCCGCATCGTTGACGGCGAAGTGCGTATAAATATCCAGCATCTGGCGCGTTTCCGCTTCGGCTTCTTCGCGAGTGGCGTGCGCGGTGTGGCCTTCCTGCCAGTAGAATTCGAGCGTTCTCAGAAAAAGTTTGGTGCGCAATTCCCATCGCACCACACTGTTCCATTGATTCATCAACACCGGCAGGTCGCGATACGACTGGATCCACCTGGACCACATGTGGCCGATGATCGTTTCCGAAGTAGGCCGGATGACCAGAGGTTCGGCGAGCTGCTCGCCGCCGCCAATGGTGACAACCGCAAGCTCAGGCGAAAACCCTTCCACATGGTGCTTTTCCTTGTCGATGAAACTGCGTGGGATCAGTAACGGAAACGCTACGTTCTGATGGCCGGTGGCCTTGAACCGGCGGTCGAGCGCCTGCTGGACGTTCTCCCAAAGCGCCCATCCGTAAGGACGCACAATCATGCAGCCGCGTACCGGCGCGTAATCGGCAAGTTGCGCTTTGACGACCAGTTGGTTGTACCACTCGGAAAAATCCTCTGCCCGAGTGGGAAGTTTTTCTTCGGTCATGCGGCGGTTTGTCCGTTCCTCTCAGACGCAATAACTCAAGCTGAGTAAACTCAAAAGCGTATCGGACGCGTGCAAGTGTGTCAACGCGTGCATTTAGGCGTACCTGTTCTTAAAAGGAGGTTGCTTCTGGGTATTGCAGGCCTTCCGGCCCAGCATTACAATGCCACTCGTTCTGCAGGAACTTTTTCTCGCCGTAACCGGCGGGCGAACTCTCTGAGGGAGAAATCGTACTATGAAACGCATCGCTCTGATTTCCTTGCTGATTCTTTGTGCCACGCAGGTTGCTTCGGCGCAGGATTGGGCCAAGGCCACTCTGGAAAAATCACCAAGGCACCGCGAGTGGGTCAGTATTAAGCACGATGGCCGCTCGATTGAAACGTTGGTCGTTTATCCCGAGTCGAAGAGCAAGACTCCCGTCGTGCTGGTCATCCATGAAATCTTCGGCATGACGGATTGGGTGCAGGATTTGGCGGATCAAGTGGCCGCAGCGGGCTACATCGCCGTTGCGCCCGATCTTCTCTCCGCCATGGGCCCGAACGGCGGCCGCAGCAGTGATTTTGCTGAGGGCAAAACGATGGAAGCGGTAAGCCACCTCAATCCCGACCAGGTGACGGCGGATTTGAATGCCGCGGCGGACTATGCACTCAAGATCCCCGCCTCGAACGGCAAGCTTTTCGTAGGCGGCTTTTGCTGGGGCGGCGGCCAGACCTTCCGCTTTGCCACCAATCGCGCCGACCTGGCTGGCGCTTTTGTTTTCTATGGCCCGCCGCCGGATAAGGATGCGCTGGCACGCATCAAGGCTCCGGTCTACGGCTTTTATGCGGGAAACGACGCGCGCATCGGCGCGATGATCCCCGACGCCATTGCGCAAATGAAAGCCGCAGGTAAGAGCTACGACATCGTGACTTACGAAGGCGCAGGCCACGGCTTCATGCGCTCCGGCGAAGCTCCTGATGCGAAAGAGGCAGACAAGAAAGCGCGTACCGAGGCCTGGACACGCTGGAAAAGTTTGCTCGCGAAATAGGCGCACATGGCAATCAGCATCGAGTGATGCGTACCGCGAGTCAGGCGAACCGCGCAGGATCTGGTAGTCGTGCACCCTCACCCTTGCTTCTGTTCGAGTTCCGCCCAACGCGCGTACAGCGCGTCCACCAATTTTTGCGCTTCATCCAACTCGCTTAGTGCATTCCGCAGGCTTATTCGGTCGCTGGTGATTGCCGTATCTTCTAGCGTGACGCGCTTGGCTTGAAGCACTTGCTCCGCTTCGTGGATACGCTCTTCCATCGTTGAGAATTCGCGGGCTTCCTTATAGGAAAGCTTCTTTCTTGCGGCGGCACGCGGAGATCGGTCGTCAGCAGAGCGGGGGCGCCGGTTTCCGTCCGCTGATTTGGAGACGACCGCCGCCGATTGTGCCCGCTGCCACGTTTCCCATTGCGAGTAATCCGCAAAACGTTCCGCCGCGCCAAGACCATCCAGCCCCACAGCTACAGTCGAAACGCGATCCAGCATGAAGCGGTCGTGCGTGACCAGCACCAGCGCCCCGGGATATTCGAGCAAACTCTCTTCCAAGATTTCGAGTGTGGGGATATCCAGGTCGTTGGTCGGTTCGTCCAACAGCAGAACATCCGCTGGCTGCAACATGAGCTGAGCGATCAGGACTCGCGCGCGTTCCCCTCCGGACAACCGCCCGACCCGCTGGTTTAGATTCTCAGTCGAGAACAAGAACCTTTCCGCCCACGAAGCGACATGAATCACTCGATCCTGATAAATCACCGCATCACTGTCCGGCGCGAGCGCCCGGCGCAGTGTAATGTCCGGATCAAGCTCGCGGTTCTGGTCAAAGTACACAATGCGCAAACCCTCGGCGCGGCGCACCTTGCCGGTTTCCGGTTTGATATCTCCGCGCATCAGTCGAAGTAGAGTTGTCTTTCCGCTGCCGTTGGGACCGACCAGACCCACCCGCATCCCCGACGTCACGCTGAAATGAATGTTTTTGAATAACGTGCGGCTGCCTACGCCATAGGAGACGTCATCAAGAGTGATTAGCTGCTTCGTTTTGCGATTTGTCGCGGAAAAATCAATTTCGGCGCTTGCAGTGCGGCTACGCGCATTCATCTCCGCGAGTTCGCCGATCATCTCGTGCGCTTTGTCGATGCGAGCCTTGGCCTTCGTAGCTCGCGCCTTCGGTCCGCGGCGCAGCCATTCTAATTCCGAATGGACGCGGTTCTCCAACGACTCCTGCCGCTTTTTCTGCGCATGCAAATATTCTTCCTTGGCTTCGAGGAACGCGCTGTAGTTTCCGCTGACGCGCAACACGCCATCTTCATAAGCCGGGTTGAGCTCTACCATCTTATTCGCGACGTTTTCCAGGAAGTAGCGGTCGTGGCTGACCACCACGCACGCGAACGGCGCGTTCCGGAGAACCGATTCGAGCCACTGAATCCCGGCGAGATCAAGATGGTTGGTGGGCTCGTCCAGCAAAAGTATATCCGGCGTCTGCACTAGGGCCTCGGCGATAGCAAGACGCTTGCGCCATCCGCCCGAAAGCGTTGCGGCATGCGCATCGAGGTCCACGAAACCAGCGCGGCCCAGCGTTTCGGCAAAACGCGAGGCGCGTTCTGCGTCAGGAACGGCCGCTCGATCGAGGGCAGTCTCGATCACCGAACGAATCGTTACGCCCGCAGAAAACTCCGAAATCTGTGCCACGGAACTGAGCCGCGTCCCCTTGCGAATCGCTACATCCCCGCTGTCCGGCTTGACGCGGTCGATCAGCATTTCCAGCAACGTCGACTTGCCTGAACCATTCGGGCCGATGACTCCGATGCGATCCCCTTCGGAAACAGTAAACGAGATGTTCTGGAAGAGCGGCGCAGCGCCGTATCTCTTGGACAATCCCTGTGCGCTGACAATTGGCGGCAAATTCTTCGGTCTTCTCCCGCACATAGTTTAACCTTGAGAGTCGTGGCGGCGGAAACTCGCCAGACTGCGGCATTCCGCCCAAGCGAGATTCATTCTTGATGCGCAAATTTGACGTCCTTGTTCTCGGCGCAGGCGCAGCTGGACTCCTCTGCGCGATCGAGGCAGGAAAACGCGAACGGCGCGTCGCGGTGCTGGAGCGTGCCGATCGCATCGGCAAGAAAATCCTGATCTCCGGCGGCGGCCGCTGTAATTTCACCAATCTCTATTGCCGCCCGGAGAATTTCATTTCCGCGAACGAACATTTCGCGAAATCCGCCCTGGCCCGCTACACACCTGCGGACTTCATCGCCCTGGTCGAAAAGCATCGCATTCCCTATCACGAAAAAACGCTCGGGCAGCTCTTTTGTGACCGCTCCGCGCAAGACGTCATCGATTTACTCGAATCAGAGTGTCGGTCCGCGGGAGTAGAGATTTTTCTGCAGAGCCGCATCCTCGAAGTGCAGCGCACTACGGAATTCATAGTCTGCACCGAATCCGGCGAATTTCGCGCGCCGGCCGTAGTGGTTGCCACCGGAGGACTTTCGATCCCCAAAATAGGCGCAACGCCATTCGGCTACGATCTGGCGCGGCAATTCGGATTGAAAATTGTGGACACCAGGCCCGCCCTTGTGCCCTTCGTCCTGGCCGGCAAAGATCGCAGCCGCTATTGCGACTTGGCGGGCGTTTCAGCGGAAGTGATCGCGAAGGCCAATCATCACGCTTTCCGCGAAAAAATGCTGATCACGCATCGCGGCTTGAGCGGTCCCGCGATCCTGCAAATCTCTTCGTATTGGAAAAAGGGCCAACCCATCCAAATCGATCTCGCTCCGGATCGCGAAATCGCGCAATCGATTCACGAATCGAAGGTTCGCAATATCGCGGCCGCGCAAAAAGCCTTTCAAGGAATCCTCCCGAAGCGATTCGCCGAACGCTGGTTGGAAAATCATGCCCCCACCGCATGGAGCAATGATGCGCTGTCAAATTGGGAAAAGCCCGTGCACGACTGGGTGATCGAGCCCACCGACACCGAGGGCTACGAGAAGGCAGAGGTCACGGCAGGTGGCGTCAATACCGCCGAATTGTCCAGCAAAACGATGGAATGTCTAAACGTCACAGGATTATTTTTCATCGGCGAAGTCGTCGACGTCACCGGCCATCTCGGCGGATTCAATTTTCAGTGGGCGTGGGCCTCGGGCGCGGCGGCCGGCCGTGCTCTATGAGGGAACCGAGGCGCGCCGTGCGCCACCAGCGCGTGCTGGGGCCGCCGGGCCTTGCGCCGCTCTTGCTTCTTCGTAGGCCACGAATTCTTCGTAGGTTCCCTTGAAATCCTCAATCTTGCCGCCATGGAAATGCCAGATGCGCGTCGCGACTTCATCAATGACGTCGTGGTCGTGCGTCACTAGCAGCACCGTCCCGTCATACCGCTGCAGCGCGATGTTCAGCGCATTGATAGACTCCAGGTCGAGGTGGTTGGTCGGCTCGTCGAGCACCAGAAAATTCGGCTTCTGCAGCATCAGCCGGCAAAAGATCAGCCGCGCAGATTCGCCGCCGGAGAGTGCCCGCGTTGGCTTTAGCGCATCTTCTCCGCTGAACAGCATCTGGCCCATCAGGCCGCGCAATTCCTGTTGCGAAGCAGCGGGATCGAATTGCCACAGCCAATCAATGGCCGTCATGCCTTTGGTGATGGATTCGCCGTGATCTTGGGCGAAGTAGCCTACCGCTACTTCATGCCCCCATCTCACTTCGCCGCCATCGATCGGAAATTGCAGGTCCTTGTCTTCGATAAATCCCGGCGCGTTGCGAACCAGCGACTTCAGCATTGTCGTTTTGCCGGCGCCGTTGCGGCCCATCAGCGCGATTTTTTCGCCGCGCACCACGCTCGCCGAGAACCGCGGAATCACCTTCAAGTCGTCGTACGATTTCTCAACGCTGCGAATTTCCAGCGGATGCTTCCCCGAATTCCGCTTCATATCAAATTTAATGTACGGCCGCTGGATGTTGCTCCTTGCCAGCTCCGTCGTCTGCAAGCGTTCGACTTCTTTCTTCCGCGAAGTCGCCTGCGCGGAACGCGTGCCCGCGGAAAACCGCGCGATAAATTCCTGCAGTTGCGCGATTTTTTTCTCGCGATTAGCGTTGTCCGCTTCGATGCGCCCTCGAATCTGCGTCTTGGCCACCACCATGTCGTCGTACCCGCCGACGTACATGATGATCGTCTCGTAGTCGATGTCCGCGGTATACGTGCACACGCTGTTCAAGAAGTGCCGGTCGTGCGAAATGACAATCAGCACGCCTTCATACTCGCAAAGATACCGTTGCAGCCAGTGGACGGAATCCAAGTCCAGGTTGTTCGTCGGCTCATCCAGCAGCAGCGCCGTGGGGTTTCCAAACAACGCCTGCGCCAGCAGCACGCGCACTTTTTGCCCGCCCTGCAATTCGCCCATCTTACGCTCGTGTAGTTCGCCTTCGACGCCCAGGCCGTCAAGCAGCACCGCCGCATCGGCTTCCGCCGTGTACCCGCCCTCTTCCCCAACAATTCCCTCAAGCTCGCCCAGGCGCATCCCGTCCGCGTCGGTCAATTGTTCGTGCGGTTTGGCGTACAGCGCGTCGCGCTCTTCGAGAGCCTTCCACAACGCGGCATTCCCCATGATGACCGTGTCAATGACGCGGTATTCATCAAACGCGAACTGGTCCTGGCGCAGAACGCCCATCTTCTTCGGCCGCGTGACCGAGCCGCTGGTGGAGTCGAGCTCCCCAGTCAAAATCTTCATAAATGTGGACTTACCGGCGCCATTGGGCCCGGTGATGGCATAGCGGCGCCCAGCCATAAACGTGCAGGTCACGTTCTCGAACAGCACGCGCGGGCCGAACCGCATAGTGACGTTGTTGACAGCAAGCATAACCCTCCAAGTATAGCGTGAAAAGGGCGTTCGCGCTCGTCGTCATCAGCAGCTCAGTTGTTCTAATTTTTCAGAGGGTTTTGAGACCCCGCGTTTTGCAGCTAAATGACGTCAAAGGAGTTCGATGTGTACCATCCTGACCGGCGCGTCACGGCAAACCAAACGTGAACAGCGCCGATCCTGCCGCAACCGCTACATATTGTTTGCCGTCAATCGCAAATGACATGGGCGAAGAAAATACCGACGCGCCGCACTGAAAGTGCCACAGCACTTTCCCGGAAGCCGCTTCGAGCGCAATGAAGTTTCCTTCCGCGTCTCCCGTAAACACCAGCCCGCCGGCCGTGGAAAGCACCCCGGCCCACGTCGGCGAGGCATGCTTCCATTCCCACTTGAGCTTGCCCGTGGCGGGATCGAGAGCCCGGAGGGCACCCCAAAACGGCTGCGTGTCATCATTGGGAAAATAGGCCGATCCATAGTACGCGTGCCCTGCTTCATAAGGTTGCGGCGCCGTTGCAAAAATGTCGCACTGCTCCCGGGCCGTCACATAAAACAGCTTTGTCTGCGGGTCATACGTCGGCGACATCCAATTCGTCGCCCCGAGCGCACCAGGGCACACGCGGTTCCCTTCCGGCGTAGGCGCTCCAGCCTTGTCGGGCACGGGCCGGCCCGTCGCGTCCTTCGAAGTGCTCCAGGAGACCTTCGCGTAGCTCGTGGCGGAGATTAATTTTCCATTTGTGCGGTCCACAACGTAAAAGAATCCGTTGCGGTTCGCCTGCGCGATCCATTTGCGGTCCCCGTCATCGATCATCACGGGAACCTGCGTCGCATCGTAGTCGTGTTCGTCGTGCTGCGTGAACTGGAAATGCCATTTCAGTTTGCCAGTGTCCGGATCGAGAGCGAGCAGACTATTACTGTAGAGATTGTCGCCCGCGCGGCCTTCGCCGCGATTCGAGGGTGAAGGATTTCCCGTCGTCCAGAACGTCGTGTTCGTTGCAGGATCGTAGGTACCAGTGATCCACGCTGGCGAGCCGCCGATTCTCCAGGAATCTCCTTCCCAGCTTTCGTGCCCAGGCTCTCCTGGACCGGGAATCGTGTAGAACCTCCATTTGCGCGCGCCCGTTGCCGCGTCATAGGCGTCGATAAATCCGCGGATGCCGTATTCGCCCCCAGATATGCCCACGAGCACGAGATTCCTAATCACTAGAGGGGCCAGTGTGAAGCTGTAGCCCTTGGCGTGCTCGGCCGCCGCCGCGTCCCAAACAACATTTCCCGTCTTACTGTCCAGCGCGATGACATGCGCGTCCAGCGTCGCCACAAAAACCTTGTCGCCGAGGATTGCAAGCCCGCGGTTGACTCGCCCACAGCACGGGCGGATATCTGCCGGCAGCGTCTGCTGGTACTGCCAGATAGGCCGCCCCGAGCGCGCATCCAATGCGTAGGCGCGGTCGTCCTGTCCGGTGCCATACAAAATTCCGTCCACCACAAGTGGCGTCGCTTCGAATTTGCCGCCTGCCATCGTTTGATAAGCCCACTTGGGCACAAGCGTCGCCGCGTTCGCAGCGTTGATCTGGTCCAGCGCGCTGAATCGATGCCCCGCATAGTCCCCGGAGTACATCAGCCAGTTCTGCGGCTCTTTGGAGGAATTAAGCAGCCGCTCGGCAGTCACCTGTCCTGAAGCTGGCGGCGCTGAAAGGCTCAACGCCGCCGCAAGCGCTGCAACACCTAACAATTTAGCCGTGCCCAAAACTGTCGTTTCAAGCGGAGCAGGCCGACGGTTTTTCTTCCCTCTCGCTCCTGCGAGCATTCGGCCTGCGCAGTCGAGAAATCTCTTTCCGATCCTCGCGTCTCTCAGTGGAGTCCTCACTGCCCGCCCCCCTTCTCGCTCGCCGCCAGCAGAAACGCAATCAGGTCCTTCAATTCCTTCTCCGGAAGCGCTTTCGCGTCATACGCCGGCATCAACGACTCACGCGTTTTCACGTACGATCGCAGCTTGTTCTTCTCGAACGCGTGCAATTGTTCCCGCGTGTCCAGCATTTGCACTGTAAAGCTGTCTTCGTTGAGCACCACGCCTTGCAGTTTGGTCCCATCGGAAGTCACCACTGTCACCGTCTCGTATTCTTGCGAAAAATCCTTTAGCGGCTCGGAGATTCCTTCCGCCAAGCGCTTGCTCGGATTGCGAAGCGAGTCCGTTAGGTATTCAACGGAGCGGGAAGCCCCCGTCGAGGTGAGTTCCGGCCCCAGGCGTCCGCCTTTGCCATTCACCATATGGCAAGTCCAGCACCCCACCGGGCCATAGAAAAGTTCCTTTCCATGAGCGGCGTCTCCTGTCTCTGCCGCTGTGGCTTTCTTTTCCACGCTGCGAATATAAGTAACCACCTGCCAGATCTCTTCGTCAGACATGCCAACACCTATGCCTCCGTTCGTTGCCGCCGGCATAGCTGTTCCCGCGATTCCGTCGTGGATGTTGCGGAAGAGTTCGGCGTCCGTATTGCCGTGATGTTTCTGCGCACGCGTGAGGTCCGGGCCGCGTCCTCCGCCCCGCGCGCCCAGCCCATGGCAAAAGGCGCAGTTGGAGCGAAACTGGTATTCGCCCAGCTTGGCCACCTTTGCGTCCCCCGCATACGGATTTTTTTCCTGCGCTTGCATCCTCAACCCCCCGGCGCAGAGCAGCGCCAGGACAATAACTCCGGCGGCAATCACCGGCCTCTTCTGCCTTTCACGTGGGAGTTTCAAAAAATTATCGCGCCTCGATGCAAACATGTTTTCCGTGACGCTCCTTGCGCTTCAGATTTCGCATCTCACGGCAATTTCATATCATGAACGCCCAAATCTCGGATTCCCGCAACTATACCACCCGTCGCCTCCGGCGAATCTCCGATGCCGGTGCATCGGCGCGCCTCATCATATACAATCCCCGCGGAGAAACCGATGACCGAGCCCCCGAGAGAATCGCGCATCGCCATTGGTTCCGATCACGCTGGATTCCTTGTCAAAGAAGCCATTCGAAAATATCTGCAAGCCGCGGGATACGCTGTCGATGACCAGGGCACATCGTCCGAGGAGTCCGTGGACTATCCCGATTACGGCACGGCCGTTGGCGAGCGTGTTGCTTCAAAACAAGCCGACTTCGGCATCGCGGTCTGCGGCTCAGGCATCGGCATTTCCATCGCCGCCAACAAGGTGCCCGGCATTCGCGCCGCTCTCGCTCACGATGTAACGACCGCACGGCTCGCCCGCGAGCACAACGACGCCAACGTTCTGGCTCTCGGTGGCCGCATCGTTACGGCCGAAGCCGCCGTCGAAATGGTACAAACTTTCCTCACCACCACCTACCTCGGCGGCCGCCACCAGCGCCGCCTCGACAAGATCACCCAAATCGAGCGCGATTTGCACTTGTCGTAAGCTAGGGCGCCTATGCAGGGTCGCGCTTCAGCGAGACCTGCCTTTGAATTTTCTGCCCTCTGAATCTCAGATAATCGATAAGCGCCCAGCCAACGAGCCGTCCCGCAACAGATAGATTGCTTCCACTATACTTCCAGCCAAGACCTCGAAAAGGAGACGGCCGGAAACCGGACGACAACAGGCCGCCACATGAAATACATGATTCTGCTGCTTGTTCTGGGCGTCTTCTTGCCGATGATCTTAGGTCTCTTCCGCAGCCTGTTCCGCAATCCGAGTAAGAAGGCGACTCCGGTCATCGAGTATGCCCAAAGGAAGGGCTACCGTCTGCTGAATCCTTCCGCTTCGCAAATCCCGGGCAGTTCTGTTTTTGAAATGTTGAAGAATCCGGCCCTGAGAAATCTTGTGGACGCGTCTTCCGACGTTGCCGATATCGACGGACTTGACCACGCAAGCGGAGGTTGGCTCGCCTTCACCAGCAATCTGCGGTCGAAAGAGGTTACCATTTTCAATTGCAGCACCGTCGGCTCGATAAATGCCAATAGCAGGCCTATTCCCCACAAGGTTGCAAAGATAAATGCTCAGGGTCTGCCACGGTTTTCCCTGGGAAAGAACTCGATTGTCAGTACGATTCAAGATGTCGTGGGCAAAATGGTAGGCGAACCGAAACTGGCCATCGATGTGGACCAGCGGCTGTACCCGGATTTCTCGGCGCATTATTGGATTAGAGGGTCGGACGCCGCCGCCGTTTCCGCGTTCTTATCCCCTGAAAAACTGAGATTCATTGAAACCGCAAAGCTGCCCGGCATCCTGTCCACCAACGCCAACTATCTTGTATATTTTGAAGATGGTACCCTCCGCACCGAACCGGATTTCGACTCTTTCATTGCCACCGTAGAGAAAGTCATCGCGGCCATATTGTAAGGCGTAAGCGCCGATACGTTTGGCGGTCGGTTTTTCCCTCACCGAGTTGAAAACCATACTGGCAGTCCGAGACAGAGGGGGAGCACCTTGTCGACACGTTCCCGCCTTGATGCATTCGAAGATCCGCGGCCTCGACGAGCAAATCAGGAATCTGGCATCCCTATGTGTCGCAGTGAACCGATTGTCAAAGGTATACCAACAATTCCTATTCCGGAACTCGTTTCGTCACACATCACCTCATTGGCTTTCCTTCGCCCCATCCGATAAAATCGCCTCTCCGCCCGCTCAACAAGCGCCGACGCGGCGGGCAAATTGAGGCTACTCCATGACCAAGACCACCACCGCCAATGACCGCATGAATCGCCCCCTTGATTCCATCGATCCGCAAATCGCCGACCTCCTCCGCGACGAAGCCAGGCGCCAAGCTACGGGACTTGAGTTAATCCCGTCGGAGAATCTCGTCTCCGAAGCAGTCCTCGAAGCCATGGGCTCCATCTTCACCAACAAGTACGCCGAGGGCTATCCCGGCAAGCGCTACTACGGCGGTTGCGAATACGCCGACAAGGTCGAGCAGCTGGCCATCGATCGCGCCAAGGAACTCTTTGGCGCCGAGCACGCCAACGTGCAAGCGCATTCCGGCACATCCGCCAACGTAGCCGTTTACATGGCCACGCTGCAAAAAGACGACGTAGTCCTGGGAATGAATCTTTCTCACGGCGGCCACCTGACGCACGGTCACCCGCTGAATTTTTCCGGCCGCATGTACAAATTCGTGGCTTATGGCGTGAAAAAAGAAGACGAACGCATCGACTACGACGAAATTGAAAAACTCGCCGCCGAGCACAAGCCAAAGATGATCGTCGCCGGCGCCAGCGCCTATTCGCGCATCATCGATTTTGAGCGCATCGGCAAAGCCGCAAAATCCGTTGGCGCGCTCTTTTTTGTGGACATGGCCCACATCGCCGGACTCGTCGCTGCGGGCGTTCATCCCAGCCCCGTTCCGCATGCCGACATCGTTTCCACCACTACGCACAAGACGTTGCGCGGTCCGCGCGGCGGGATGGTGCTGTCCAAGGCGGCTTTTGCCAAAGAGTTGGACAAACTGACCTTCCCAGGCACCCAGGGCGGCCCCTTAGTGCACACCATCGCCGCCAAAGCCGTTTGCCTCAAGGAGGCTATGGAGCCGTCCTTCAAGGAATACCAGAAGCAAGTGGTGGCCAACACCAAAGCCATGGCCGCGGCGGCTGCCAAGCAGGGCTTCCGTATCGTCACAGGCGGCACGGACAATCACCTGTTCCTGATCGAAGTACACTCCCGCGGCATCACCGGAACGGACGCCGAAAAAGCTCTCGACCGCGCCGGCATCACGGTAAACAAAAATTCCATTCCCTTCGATCCTCTGCCTCCCATGAAAGGCGGCGGAATCCGTCTGGGCAGCCCTTCCGTCACTACGCGCGGCATGCGCGAACCGGAGATGGAGCAGATCGGCAAGTGGATCGCCGAAATTCTCTCCAACATCGGCAACGCGGAAGTCGAGCAGCGCGTCCGCAAACAAGTCGCCGAACTTGCCGCGAAATTCCCCATCTATGAGTCCCGTCTCCGCGGCGGCCCGGCGCGCATCGAGCACGCCCACGTTTAGCCCGGCGAGAACTCCGGCACATTCAGCATGAACATCTTCAAAGCCACGGCCGATTTCGAGCGTTGGCTCGCGAACCGGCTCCCCATCATTCGCCAGGACGTCGCACTGAAGCATACCCACATGGCCGAAGCTCCCTTCCCTTTCTTCCGCGCCACCTTCTACCGCTGGATTCAGCTTTGGCCGGAAGTCTGCCCAGACTTGGCGAAAGCGCCTGCCGTTCTCGCGATCGGTGACTTGCACATCGAGAACTTCGGGACGTGGCGCGACGAGGAAGGCCGCTTGATTTGGGGCGTAAATGACCTCGACGAAGCCTGGCCAGCCTCCTACGCGTTGGACCTTGTACGCCTGGCCACCAGCGCTTATCTGGCCATCTCGGGAGAGCACCTGGGCCTCACCCGCCGCGAAGCCGCCGAGGCCATAGAAGAGGGTTACCGCGATGCCCTGGCCGCCGGCGGCAAAGCCTTTGTCTTGGCCGAGCACCACCAGTGGCTGCGGTTGCTGGCCTCGGGCAAGCTGCGGGACCCGGTGCGCTTTTGGGAGAAAATGCAGGAATGCCGGCCGCTGACCTCGAAACCGCCTCAGGAAGCTATAAGATTGATCGAGGCTTCCTTCCCGCAACCGCGAAGTCCCTACCAATTGAGGCGCCGCATCGCCGGACTAGGCAGCCTGGGACATCCCCGAATTTTGGCCTTGTCGGCCTGGCAAGGCGCATTTATCGCCCGCGAAGCCAAGGGCATTCGCACTTCTGCCTGGGCTTGGTGCCGCGGGATTTCATCAGAAGAAGTCTACGGCGCGAAGTTGGTTGAACGTTCTATCCGCGTCAAGGACCCCTTTGTGCGTTTTCACGGGCACTGGCTCGTTCGTCGGCTGGCGCCGGATTGTTCGCGCATCGAACTCGCTTCCTTGCCAGAAGAAAGAGATGAAGCGCGGCTGCTCTACGACATGGGATGGGAAACCGCGAACATGCATTTCGGCAGCCCCCATGCGATTGCCAAAGTGAAAAAAGACCTGGCCCCGCGCAAGGGCCGCTGGCTGCACAAAGCCGCGAAATCAATGCACAAAGCTACTCTCAAGGATTGGGAACATTGGCGCGACGATTGGAAGCGCTCCGCGCCGCGTTAGGAGCTCGCGGGGGACCTGTACTCGTTCTTGGCCCTCCAACTCCAGTGCCGCTGAACCAAGACTGTCCTCCGGGTCAGTAGATTTTGAACCAAACTGCGAGTAGCTTCAAAAAGCACTGGGATGGAAAGCTTACTCGCGACCGTGTTACTGGCTGTTCTGCTCACCGCCTGGCTGAGCCGGACAATTCTTCTAGATGCAGCAAAAATGAAGTTGGCGCGATCCTCGAACGCGCCGCGCGGGTTCTTCCCAACCTCCCGGAATTCCAATTCTCCTGCAACCCCGATGTGGTCGGGGTGGACGAGGTGAGCCGATGATGGATACGGAAGCCTTCCGTGAATTCAAAACTGGACTGACACTGTTGCGGGACAATTACGCGATGAAAGCATTGCCGCACATGCGGCGTGCCGTGGACCTCGACAAGAACAATCCCTATTACATGTCTTACCTCGGAGTGGTGCTGGCGCGCTCGGAACGCAAGTGGGGCGAAGCAGAACGGCTGTGCGACTCCGCCGTTCGAATGAAGCGGAACCAGGCGCAGCTCTATCTGAATCTCGCCGAAGTTTATGCCGCCGCCGGACGCCGCGACGACGCCGTTGATGCTCTGCAGACAGGGTTGAAATACGCGCGCCGCGATATCCGGCTGACGATTGCGATGAACAAACTTACGCCTCGCCGGTCTCCTGTGCTCAGCTTCCTTGGCCGCAGGAACCCCCTCAACCGGCAGCTCGGAATCTTAAGACATCGCGCGATGCGCCTGTTCGGGCAGGCGGCGTCTTAAACAGTTCTCTCCACCCCCAAACACAAGAACGGGCGTCCCAATCTTCTGGGGCGCCCGTTCTTGCTTTTATCGGATGGTTCGAATGGCCTAGGGTTTCGCGTTAACTAGCGCGAATGGCCGGGGCCAAAGTGATAGGTGTGCTGGATTCCCATTTCCATCAGGATCTTGATCCCGATGCCGAACATACCGGTCGGGAGCACGTCCCTTCGAACGACTTCGGCGAGGTACTCGCGGGCCATGGAAGCGGGATCTTTGGAATAGGGCATGGTTACGAAGAGCCGCATACCCACTTCGTACCCGGATTCGCTGGACTGGAAAAAGACGCCGGAGCGGGAAACGCTGACGGAGCCGCGCATGTCTTCAAAATGATCCTTGTTGGGGTCGGAAGGGCGGATGCGCATGAGCTGCGTAATCTTGCAGCGGCGGCTGCCGCGGCGCTCCGTGTTGGAAATCGGCTTTGTGGAACTTCCTGTTGGGAGTTTTTTCGTCATCAACTCTTGCTGGGTCGCCATGGGTAAACTATCTCTTCCGAGAACTGCTAAACACCACTCGAAAGAGTGTAATCCGAGGGCGACAGCCAAACCTATAGTGGGAACGTACCCGGAAGGAAGTGGGACGTTCCCAGAAAATCGTAGTACGGAAGTACTACAAAAGGGAAGGGAGGGACCTGTGGAAAAGGCACGCGAGAGGGCGATAACGGAAGCTTCAGGCGCGCAGATTCCAATAGAAAACGAACGGCACATAGAAGGCCAGCGCAGCTGCACTAGCGACGGACAGAATTGTTCTGTTGCGCCAGGCAAGGGAAATGGCAGCGAGAGCCAACAACGGTGTCGCGGTCCCAATCCATAGAATTCCTTTGAGCGGCAAAGGCAGGCCAAAGATCAGATTCTCTGGTCCTCGGATCAAAGCTGCACCGAGCCACCCAAGCGAGCGTAGAAGTGCCAATAGGCTGAGCCAGCGCAACACACCGCGGGCTCGCCAGGAGGCAACTCCAAAGAAGATGGTAAAGATAAAATAAAACGCGATATTCGCGTAGCCAGACTGGTACCAACCTATCTTCTCTTCCGTGTCACCAAGAAACCGGATGCGCCCGTCACGGTCTTCTTTGAACGAAACCGTTTCCGATCCATCTTCCTTTTCGAACTGAAACGGACCAGTCCGAATCCAGCGAGCGCCGCGGAAGCGGAGCGCTCTGTCACCGTCAGCCGTCACTCGGGTTAAGTCCAGGATGATAAAAGTCTTGGAAAGCTCGTGATGGGGATATCGCACGGTCCGATACAGCCCTGCGAAGCGAGAACTGCCTTCACGATCTGCCGGCTTTGGCTCAAGCAGGTGGGCATCGCGTGGAGTTTCGGAGCTAGTTGTCCCAAACTGTGCGTCCAAAAAACGCGTATAGAGTCCCCACGCCAGCCCACCGCCGTTCCCGCTCACGAGAACCGCCACGCCGAGATCATGTTCAGGGACAGCGGCAATAACGGAATGGAAGCTGCCCAGGTCGCCGCTGGCACCGATCAGTTGCTGACCGTGATCTCTGCCCGTCCAGTATCCGAGTCGATGGACCAATCCTGAATTCGCAGTCGGCGGGGTCGTCATCACTTTGAAAGACGGGTTAGAAATCACGCCTGCATCCTCGTGCAGTGTCGCAATTAGGAATGCGGCTATGTCGGCTCCCGTCGTTGCGACACCCCCAGCAGGTGCCGCATGCTGGTACCACCATTTTCCGGGAGCAACGAGTGAGACCAGGTCTTGCGGAAGTGGTTGTGCAAATGTACTTCGATTCATCTTCAGCGGTCGAAGCACATTCGCAGACATGTAGTCCTCGAAGCGTTCTCCAGTCACATCCTCCAAAACTGCGCCGATCAAGCCATAGCCGTAGTTCGAATAGAATTCGACATCGCTTGGAGGGTAGCCGCGCGCGGGCAGGACTTGTTGCATGAGCAACCGCATGGGAGGTTGCTCACCATTTCGAAAACCATCGCCAATGAAGCGGTCGTCCAGGCC
>Ga0137395_10000018_pt1 | contig 43088 bp, 62 predicted proteins | sample czobulk216metaG_FD_108283 | JGI IMG/M metagenome (GOLD analysis project Ga0137395, IMG submission 108283) | Vadose zone soil microbial communities from Angelo Coast Range Reserve, California, USA - czobulk2.16 metaG | ecosystem: Environmental > Terrestrial > Soil > Vadose zone | place: USA...
ACTAACAAGTATAGTATTTCCTAACAATAAAATAATTTGTAAAATTTATCTTTGTAAGTCACATTTAGAAAGTAAATTTATTCATAATTCAGTATTAATATATCTCAGAAAAATTGGATTACTAGGAAATAGTCTTGAACCAATTAGTTGAAAAAGATATAAAAATTCAAATTCGTGGCCATGGTCTTGATACAGCTAAAGTAATGCTTATAGCTGATGGTGGAACATCTCATGATCTTTCCGCTGGTTATGCTATTACTGGAGATGCTGAGCATAAACTACGAGGCTTTGCAAAAGATAACAATCTTTATATTGATGAATTTTGGCGTACTTGTCTTATTAAGGATAAGATAAATAACACCTCCGGAGCTAAAGCCATAAGTGAAAATTTAGCTTTACTTACTGATGAGTATAAAAATATACTTAATGATGAAATAAAAGCCATTAAACCAAATTTACTTGTCCCACTTGGAGAACTATCTTTTAACTTCATAACTACTCTTAAAGGTATACGTAAATATCGTGGGTCAATCTTACCATCCCGCGCCGACCTTGGAGAAGCTAATGGACCGCTTCGTGTTATCCCAATTCTTGGGCCAAATCCATATCTCTATGAAGATGTAAAAATGGAATTTATAACCCGCCTTGATTTTTCCAAAATAGCTAAAAATTATCATGAAGTTGGTCCAATTAAAGAAATAGGTAATTGTTGGGTCGCGCGGTCCGCGGAGAATGTACGAAAATTTTTTTCCCGTCATTACAGCAAAGCTGAGTTTGTAGTCTTTGACATAGAAACATTTGTAGATATTCCTACTTGTATCTCTTTCTGTTTTGATGGTGAAGAATCAATGTGTGTACCTTTAATAGATACGGAGATTCCTATCGACGATCGTGCACTTATGATGTATGAAGTAGCAAAGCTTTTAGCCTCTCCAATACCAAAAATAAACCAAAATATAAAATTTGATTGGAAGAAACTTGAGAAAGTAGGATTTTATGTCAATAATATCTGTGGTGATACTATGTTGGCTGCTGGCTGTTTATATTCTGAGTTCCCTAAAAATCTCGGGTTTCTCACAAGTATCTACACAGAAATGCCTTACCACAAAGATGAAGGTAAAGACTTTAATCCTACTAATAATAAGCGGGACAGCCTTTATCTTTATTGTTGTAAGGATTCTCTATCTACTAATCGAATCTATAAGGCACAGATAGAAGAACTAAAAGAGACAGGCACTGAAGAAGTCTATAATAAACTTATAGAAATCATGCCAATATATAAAGGTATGGAGCAAACAGGTATATTAATAGATAATGCTGTGCGATGTGCTTTGCGTGCTAAATATGAAAATATCTATGATATACAGCTTTATAAACTTAAAAAACTATGTGGCGAAGCCATAAATCCACTAAGTCCTAAACAATGTGATCGTATTGTATTTGATGAGCTTAAATTTAAGAAACTACGTGGCGTTACAGGAACAGACGAAGAATCGTTAGAATTACTTGCATGGATGGGGCGTAGTGAATCAATAACACATGGAGATTATGCAAATGAAATTCTTCACACGATTGTGGCATGTCGTAAAATACACAAAACACTTGAATATTTAGAGACTCCAACTCACCCTGATGGACGTTTACGGTGTGAATATAATTTATCAGGTACCGAGACAGGCCGAACGACTGCTGGAAAAACTACTGATTATCTATTGGTATATGACGGAAAAAAAATTAAGACAGTTAATATTGGACGATCATTTCAAACCATCTCAAAACATGGCTTCACAGTAGAAGGACTAATCTATGGAAAAGATTTACGTAGTATGTTTGTCCCTACTCCTGGCTATAGTTTTGTTGAGTGTGATTTATCTGGAGCAGAAGCCAGAGTGGATGCAATCTTGGCAATGGATTTTGATATACTTCCTATTTTCGATAGTGTGGTCGGTATTCATAGGGTTACTGGTTCTTGGGTTTTTAATTGTGATCCAACCGATATAAAGAAAGGTCTAGTTTTTAATAGTGCAGGTATTGGAGAAGATAGATATTATATCTCAAAGAGGGTCCGTCACGCTGGTGAGCGTAATATGCGAGAAGATCGTCTAATGCTGATGATACATAAACCACAAAAAGAATGTGCAGAAATTCTAAAGGTATTTCATGAAAAACAACCAAAAATCCGAGAAATCTTCCATTACGACATCACCAAAGCTGTCAGAGAAAAGAGGCAACTTATATGCCCTAACGGTAGGCGGAGAGATTTTTATGGTAGAATAGATAAGCATACCATTAATGAAGCCATTTCTGTTTTACCACAAGCTATTGTTGGAGATCAACTTAAATTCTCATTCCCAGAAACTTTTAGAGAAACTAAAGAATATGCAAGACTTCTTGTAGAAGCCCATGATGGTTGTCTTAATGAAGTTAAAATTGGCCGTGAAGTGAAGTTTGCTAAAATCTTTAAAAAAAATGTAGAGATACCAATAGATTTTAGAAAATGCTCACTTCCACGAGAATATGATCTTATAATTCCATGTGAAACACAATGGTCAAAAGAAAATTGGCAGAATTTGGAGGATTTACATTTATGAATTATTGTACAAAAGATGAGCATATATTTGATAATCAAGCTACTTGCTTATGTGGTATGTTACCAAATATTACTAGAGAATCCGCAAAAAGAGATCCTATAAAAGTTCGATATGATATATTATTTCCACCATTTTTAGATGCATTAGCAAAGATAGCCCATTTTGGTGCAGAAAAATATGGTGATTTTAATTGGACTAAATCTCGTCTTAGAGGTGAAAAATCTCCAATTAATCATATTTATAAACATTTAAGTTCATATATTTGTGATGAACATTACGATCACTTAGAACTAGGGACAGAGCGAAAGTGGCATCTAGCTTCAATAGCTTTTAATGCAATGATGGAATTTTATTATGAAACAGAAGCACAACTACCCTCAATTCAGGAAAAAAGCACCACCAGTAAAATTAAAATGTGAATGTAATAATTTCTCTGGTTCTTATGATTCCCGAAATCGCTCATGTAAAACATGTTATATACGACAATACATGAGAAATAGAAGAGCTGGTTATTAACTTTATGTCTTATAGAAAGCTATCAGTGTGCCGACAGACTTTATTTCTTGTTTTATGGAACATACAAAAAGTTACGAATCTCCAAAGTCTTTTTGGAAATGGTCCGCCTATGTCACTATCGCTTCTATATTACGAGACAATTGCTATAAAAAACAAGGAGATGTATTTACCTATCCAAATATATATGTACTACTTATCGCAGATTCTGCTGTACATCGTAAAGGTAATCCAGTTAAACTTTGTGAAAAACTGGTTACAGCCATACATAATACTAAAATTATTTCAGGACGCGCCTCAATACAGGCAATTCTTGATGAATTATCTCATGGAGAAACTGACAAAAAGACAGGAAAAACAATTACTGGTGGTTCAGCGCTATTCAGTGCCAGTGAATTAAGTGCAGGTATTGTAGGTGATCCAGCAGCTATTCAAATTTTAACGGATATTTATGATTATAAAGATGAATACGTATCTCGACTTAGAGGAACTGGAACTTTTAGAATTAAGAATATATGCTTTTCAATGCTCGCAGCATCCAATGAAGACTTGCTTGTAGATATCTATGATACGAAAGCAATCTTCGGCGGTTTACTTGGACGTACATTCCTTATAAAACCCAACGAGTTTCGAGCTGGAAATAGTTTATTTAATTTCCCAGACACCACAGAATCCCTTGCAAACCTTATAACAATGTTGCGAAGCATAGAAGCTCTAAAGGGAGAATTCGTATTTACTACGGCCGCCCAGACAGAATATGAATCTTGGTATTTACCATTTCGTGAATCATATAGAATTAAAAGTGATAAATCAGGTGTGGCGGGCCGTATTCATATAGGTGTACTTAAAATAGCAATGCTTTTAGCAGTAAATTATCAAAATACACTTATTATAGATAAGGAACATATAGAGGAGGCAATACTGGAATGTTTGGGACTTATCCCAAATTACAGTTCATTTATTATGTCATCAGGAAGATCACCAGATTCAGCTTGTGGGTCCATTATCATTAATCATATCTACGAAAATGAACAACATCGCGCCGCGCGGAAAGAAATTCTTTTTAAACATTTAAATGCATTCACAATTGAGCAATTTGACCAAGTTATAGATAAACTAATACAAGCAGGAATGATTAAAGAGGATATGATTGGTGAAGGAATTGCATATAGCCTTACTAAGAAATGTTTGGATACATTATTCAGTCAAGAGAAAGGATCTAAGGCTAATGGATAAAGAACATCTAGACCAAATCCGTAGTAATCCAAATATTATAAGTTATCGTTGGGTAAAGGAAATAGTATTTGAACTTTGTACTGAAATAGAACTTTTACAATCTAATTTAGTTAATTGCCAAAGAGATTTGGCTGAAGGGAATAGACAGGGATTATTAATGTTAGAAGAAATACGTATATTAAATCAATTAATACCAAAATGACTTTACGAATCACCTTTGAAGATGGTACAATTCGACATGTAAGATTACCAGACGATCACGGTAAGGTTGAATTAGTAACTATTAAACCATCCAAGCCACAAACACATTTTCATTCGGATGATTATACATACAAGGGCTTATGGATTACTGATACAAATATCTTTGTAGAAGTTATTTCCGCGCGAGAGGCTTATGTACTTAACACACAAGGTAATAGAGGTATAAATATAATGATAAACAAAGATGGAGTACTTTTTATTGATAGAATAAAATCTTGTAAACTTATGCAGAAAAAAATTGGGGCTGAGACTTTTGTTAAAGGAACTTTAATCGAATGGCCATAAATATAAAACTAACTGATCGAGAACAAATCGACTGGCTAGCTACTCATGTTATGGATTGGCACTGGGGAGGGCCGGTAACTAATTGCTGGCTTGATTCTCAAGATAATTTCCAGCCTAAGGATTGGAGCCCACTTACCAACCACAATCACGTAGCACAAGTACTGAAGCGGATTGGGGAATTAAAGCTCCAGCAGCGATTTGCACAGGAATTACTTGAGATATTTAACTACACAAAAGAAGTTGTTAGTATTTCTTACAGTTATGGGTCGGCTGAAAGTATTAGAGAGATAATCTGGGCTATCGCTAACGCTACACCGTACGAGCTAATGGCAGCAGTACGAAAAATATATAAATCTAATGAGGAGTCTGTAATTGTCCATCCTGAGAAACCTGAATCTTTTCTTTAGATCCATCTTCCTTCTTAAGATAGAGACTTGCTCCACGAAGACTATGTACAATTGCTTGAGAAAGTAAAGATGCTTCTGGTGCAGATGCATTAGTTTTAGTAGCCTGAAGTATCATTTGACCTAGCTGAGGATTACTTATTACTTTCTTAATAGCGTCTGATCCAAATATAATTCCTTCGGCCGCGCCAAATGGTACCCCCAATGCACGAAATGGTAAGCTAAGAAGCAATACTTTCCGGCCTTCTCTCCAACTCATTAGATCAGTAGCTTTACCAACACCCTTATCTTGTGCTGTCTTCATTAATGCAGTAAATGTATCTAATGCTGGCTTTCCAAATGCTTCTTCATATATATCTGGTTTATTTCCTAATTCATTTAAAATAGCTGTAGGATTAATTGTATCAGCTGCTTTATAATAATTGCGTGTAACAAGATCATTGGCAGCCATCTGGCGTATAAGTGTAGGATTACCTGTAGCTAATTTCATATTGCGGACCGTGGTTACATCTGATAACATGTCCTTTACAATTGGTGCTATCTTAGTAGTAGAAATTCCAGTTTGATTATATGGAACATTAAATAATTCATTAAGACTAGTTTCTGGTATATTTTGTTTTCCAGGTATGTTAGGTAGATTTTGCCGCATATTTTCAGCAGCAGTCTCCACAAGACTAGATTCTGGCATCATATATCCTTTGGCTTGATTTACAAGTTGAGCTATCTTAACTGCTGGAGCTGCCAAAGTTTTTGTACCAGGCATAGCTAACATTGCGCCACGAAGTCCACGACTAGCTATACTACCTAAAATAGATGGTAAAACTCCTTGAGATAAAATATCTCCACCATAATCAACAACCCGCTCTCCAGTTGTAACTCCAGGTGCACCAAATATAGATGGTGCTATGTTTTTAAGTGCTTGTCCTGTCGATGCTCCTACAGCTGCACCACCAATTGGTGCACCAATAACACTTCCTAAAATACTTCCTATCATTGCTAAACCTTGTGGTGTTTGTCTTGCAAATGCTCTAGCTGTACCTCCAAGTGAAGCTGGTTGAGAACCTTCATCATAAGATTCTCCAGGTTTAACATATACATCACGATTAGGACCTGCCCAACTTCCAGCTTTTTCTGGTGCAAATTTGGCATACTGTGATTCATTAGAAAAAGTAGGATGGTTTGGTTTCTTAAAAGTATCTGGCCAATGTCCTGTTTGTGGATCTGGTGTTAAGCCAGCTTTAAAAGCGCCACGTAAATCATAATCAGCTCCTGAATCTTTAGGGGCATATTTTTGTTTCCATGCTTGAAATTTGGTTTCATCTTGAGAAGATAATGGTGTATCAAAAGATTCTGGTATGTAACCATGTGGCGCGGCTGATTCTAATGTATATCCAGTAGGAGGAGGCATTATTGATTCACTGGTTGATTTGTAGTTGCATCTTTAAAAGTCTTACCATTATCTTCAGTATATACACGATGCCCTATTGAATTACGATAATATTGTCTTCCACTTTGCGGACTGTTTGGCGCTTCACTAGAAGATTCTTCAGGAAGTATATCTTTAATACCTCGATCCTGCAAAATAACTTTTACATCTTCTGGATTTATTCCAGAAAAAATGCCTTTAAGATTTTGATTAATAATCTTTATATGTTGATTTATCTTATCAAGGTTATCTTTAGTTGAAGATCGAGGATCAAATAAACCTGTTACTTGTCGTTTAATTTCTTGGTCACTTTTCCTATTCTGTTTATCAAAGAAAGAAGCAAGACTACCACCTAATGTTTCAGCAGCATTTATCTTAGACTTAAGTTCAGTGAATGGAACATGGCTTCCTCCAACTGTGTAAACTATACTAGAATCCTTAGCATCTCTACTAAAATTAAGTGCTAAATCTTTATACATCCCCATCATTTCTTCCATACGCCCAATATTATCTAAATAATCATTCTGTTGTTTTTGGTTAGTTGGAAGATTTGTTCCACGCTGACCTGCTAAATTAAGTACGCCAGCTTTAACTTCTTTAGGTAGAGCACTAAAACTAGTTTGCCCACCTAATACACCTTTATAAGCTTGAGCTACAGCGTCAGGATCAGTTTGTGTCATTAAAGCTGAACGAGCCGCGGCCGCATGTATTTTTGCAACTTCTATATCAAAGGCTCCTTTGAGCCTAGTATCTTTCTCACGAGTATCATTATCGTACTTATGTATAAACATAGCACGTTCAAATTCAGCAGTATCATGTCTCTCTTTTTCTGGTCCAGTAACAGATCCAACCCCGGCTGCTTGAGCCCTTGATTGATCGTAGATAATCTGATTCTGCTGAGATGGTGACCCGAAAACATTTGGATTTACATTACCTACTCCAGGTATATTTACTTTACCAGAACCAGCATTAGGATTAAGTATAGTTGGTATATCTATAGGAGATTGATAAGATTTATTGGGTGCTTCTCCTCCAGCAGATTGTCCACCAAACATTCCACCAACATCTCCACCAGTTTGTTGTATACCTTGTAATGCTTTAAGTCTTCCAATTTGTTGATCTTCTAATACACTTTGAAGCTGGTCATGATACATTTCAAGATGACGTTTATTAAGTTCATGTTCTTTCTCAAACTGAGATTCTTGCTGCTGTAGTTGTGATTGTCTAAAACCTTCTTCAGCTTTAGCTTGTCTAGTTTTCTCAGCCAATTCTTTAGCAGATTGCTGAGTTTGCGATGTATGAATCATCGCTTGAATGATAGGATTTATATATTGGTCTTCGTTAGCCATCTTAATTAGATTTCCTAGCTGCAACAGCTAATCCAATTTCTATCCCTATAGCTAAACTTCTTGAAAATTCAACAGCATAATCTTTATCTGCTTCAGGTTTTTGCATTAAAGCTATATCAACTAGAAATTGTGCATATTCTTCATCATCTAATCCATTATTTGCAGCAACACAAATTGGATAAAAAGTACTATATTGTCTTAACCAATCCAAAATTTCTTTAGCTAACATTTTATCCACCTAAGGTGCAGCCGGTCCATAACCATAACCAGGCCCAGATCCAGGATTAAATTGTGGCTGCGGTCCACCAAATCCTAATGATCTTAAAATATCTCCTAGATTATTTCCAGGATTACCTTTAGTTGATGGAGCACCTAATGCAGCACCGACTCCACTAAATAAACCAGCTAATGGATTACCACTTATAGCACCATTACCTTGAGTTGTAGCTTGGCTTGTTTGACTTCCTGTAGAAGTCTGACCATAAGGTTGAGTTTGGAAAGCTTGTTCTAATCCCTGTATTCCTTGTTGTTGCAATTGACGTTGAAGAAGAGGTATCTGTGATAAAAATTGTGATACCTGTTGAGACCTTGCTTGATCTTCCTGTATAGCTGCCGTAGCATAAGCTGGACTATAAGCTAATCCGCGGGCTGCAAGTAGATTTCGTGTAGCAGCATGAGATCCAGCATTAGCTTGATTTATATTTTCGATTCCACTTTGTGTAAATCCAGTAAGATCAGGAGCTTGGTTAGCAAAATTTATAGCTTTACTAGTAAAAAGTTGTGCAAGCTGTTGTTGAAATGGATTTAAATTAGGTGTGGTCGTTCCACCATAACTTTGGCTACCAGACGAAGTCTGTGAAGTTGCTTGTCTTTGTTGGGTACCACCACCAAATAACCCCGCTAATCCACTTATAAGTGGTAAAATTGCTGTTGCCATTTAAGTCTCCTGCCAAGTCGCTACTCGGCCTACACCTTTCTCTAATTCAAATACATAACCACGACCAGTGGAAGGTGGTGGAGGTATAACTGCTGTTATAGTAAAAAAGAAATGATGTAATGCATCTTTAAAAGTAGCCCCGACTCCATACCATTTAGTACTATCAGAGCGATATACAATTAATTCACTTTGACTATCTAAAGTTCTAGAAAGCCCACTAGATACTAATGGTGCAGTATAAACTATTAATGCTACGGCCGCGGTCCAAGTTAATCCATTATCAGTACTTGATGAGTAGTATATAGTACCAGAAGCAATATAATTTGTCTCACCATGACTAGTTGCAAATCCAGTTACAGCAGTCCACAAAATAAATAGAACACCACTTAAGTAAGTTAAAATTGCAGCACTTTCTCTACCATATTGGAATCCCCACATCTGTGTTGTTGAATCAAATTGTATAACAGTAAATGTTGGATTAACTGCATCTATTCCCCGTACAATATAATTTAATAATGCAGGCCCAGGAGTATATGTTCCGCTTGCAGGCGGTCCAGTCGTGGCGCTACCACCATTAAACGGTGCTATAATATGAATTACTGAACTACCATCAGTATAAATTAATGGCATTCCTGCCGAACCAAGTTGATAATTAGATAGATGAATATTTAAATCAGTAGATACTGTTTGTAATGTTCCAAAAGATCCATCATTAGTAATAATATGCATCCATAAATTAGTTGGATTACCACCAGATTGTGCAGTATCCCCCGATATTAAAAAGAAGTACAGGCGGCCGCCCGAAGTGATATCAATATGATAACATCCAAACGATCTACTTAATCCAGCCTGTCCAGGAATTAATGCCGGTGCGGTCCAAGTAGATCCATTATATTCAGCCCAATATACTCTTGTATAATCACTACCAGAAATAGTTTCAACTCCACCACAAAAAGCTAGGATAAGATTTCCATTAGCTCTAGTTGTTCCTCCAAAGTAAATATTTAAAAAAGCCCCATTTCCGGCTTCTACAGAAGCATGTACAGCAATTCCTGTATCGGCTTCAGTCATTGTATCACTAGTTGTATCAAATTTATGAAGCCAATAATGTCCTGGAATACGATCTAAATCATTGGTAAAAATATAAAGTAAGTTTCCACTTTTAAGTACGCTAAATATAAGTCCTACAAACCAAGGACCTGTATTACCGCCGTCACCAAACTGAGTCCATGTAGCGCCACCATCAGTACTTTTATTAACAAAAAATGTATTATTTCCACTAGATGCACCTTCATCATTGATAATTACATAACGATTAGCACCAAAAGTATAAGGTCCAAATTTTACAGTACCCATTTGGGCAAGAGTACCATAAGCAGTAGCTAATTGTACTGGAGTACCAAGAGTAAGTGTAGCGGGCATTTAGTTAATCTGACTCAAGACACCATTTCTAAATACTAAATCATGATAAGTTTGTCCAGCCACCGTGAATCCACCAGCTATATGTATTACTATACTCATCCCTTTAAGATCCTGTAGATCGATATTTATATTACTTATTTTTCCTAAGGTATCTTGTAGTTGTTGGTAATTTACATAATCACCATCCTGCGATGCAGAAGCAGCGTTACGTACTTGAAGACCATGTAAGTCTAATCCCGATGTCTCAATCTTAGATTGAAAATCAAGTAGCCCACGTAAGACTATCTGTACATCAGCCAGTGTCTCTATTCTACGCACAATCACACCAAACTTTTAGTCTATCACAAATTGAACATACTTCTTTTGGCGGCCGTGATCCTTGAGTTAAAAAATAATTACCATAATTAGGTGATCTAAGCCTCATCTGTTCATGTCTAGCTTTATCATAAGAAGTATTCTCTGGCCCAGGATTAATAGCACTATGCGAAGCAAATGAAGTCTGTCCTTTGTTTCTCCACTTAGAGCTTAACGAACGGGGATCCATTTAGAATCACTTTCCATACCACTCAGAGATACACGTATTTGCATATCATATCTATGAAAGTAATCAATCGCCGGACCAAGTACAATACGGGCTACTGTTGTATTTATTGATTTAGGCATCTGAAGCTCGTAGACATTATCAACTCCAACCACTACTGGTAGCGTTCCACTATAAATTGGAGTACCAATATTAGCAGGATCTGTAACATTTGCGTCACCATATATCGTTAAAGCTATAGGTGTAGCCCCGGTAGCCACTAATCGAGTTCTTAAATTAAAGATTTTCCCAATTTTGTCGAATCTGATTGGTCCAATTTGGTCAAATCGTTTAGGGACTGGGAGACCTTCAACATCCTCTTGTTGTCCAAATCCATAGAATTCAAAAGGCCCAGATGGGCTATATAAGGTCCCTCCAACATCGACTCCGAACATATCGTCGATAAAGAAGTGGTATACTGTTGTCTTTCTTGTTGTGTTAAATACGGTTGTATGTGATTGTAATATACCGTCCACAATAGGTGTATAGAGGACATCTTTTCCATTTGTAAGAATAACCAGTGGTATTGTACGAATACGCTTGCGGCCCGCGTAGCCGAAATTCTCTTGAGGAATAAATAGAAACTCAGCAGGTGTAGGAAGCTTCTCACTTACAGCCTCTTCAAGTAATGCTTGGTAAAATTCAAAAGGACCTTCCGGGTCTATTGATCTTAAGATTCCACCTATATCAGTACCTATTGTTTCCTGGAGGAAATAATTAACTCGTGTTAGCTTAACTGCCGTAGAAAAAATCTGAGGAACCAAAGCAACGTTATCCACATAAGGAGTAAAGCTAACGGAATTCCCCAGAGTATCAATAACAAATGGATAACTAGTAATCCGTTTTCTAGCATAAACACCTAAATTTGAATTCGGTATACGGAGATAATCAAGCTGTTCCGGCCGCGGATCATATTCAATCGTACTTTCGTACAATTTGAAGACTGTTACATCCGCCATGATATCAACAATCTTAAGTGCATAGCGGAATCCAAGAGTAACACCATCGAGTGGAAAATAGATAGTTGTCATTCCTGTAGCTTGTACATTACCTAAAGCTGTAAAAGTACCACGATCTTTAGCTATAGATACAGTAACGAGCGATCCACCAGTGTCACATACAAGTTTTAATGTAAAAGTATCCTTACGATTACGTGGCTGCGCGTTAGCGTCGAAGATGGTTTGGAAAAATAAAGGTAAACCGTATTGTATAAAGTCACTAGCATTTGTCACTGGACCTAAATAGCCTGCTAGGACTTTATCTGTCGGCGTGGTAAATAAAGATAGTGGCGCCGTTTGGCGTAACGTAAATGTCTGTGCAAGTAAATCGTAAACAAATAGTCTTCGACTGCCATCTTGTAGTGGTAAAGATGCATAAAGCTTTGTCTTACCTGCTGTGATAGGATAAGCTATATTAGCGTTTGGCACAATAGATATTGGTGGGACACCATTTCTATTCATTCCCTGAAAAAGTAATTTTAATTGAGGAGAAAGTAATGTTGAATGTGCCCCACGAGTAATTCGTATTCCATCGGACGCAACATAAAATATACCACCATTGACAGTCCATGCCTCGCGACCGAGTGGTGGGTAGGCTTCACCTATAGGAACAATCGTTATATCAATTGTACCATCTGGAAGAGTACCAAGCGTCCCCGTTATCTCATAAAGATTCTTACTTGTGCCTAAGCATAAAACATTGTTAGAAACTTTCTTAATCCATAAATTGCGTTCCAATGTATCACCAAATGTCTTTATTGTATAGCGAGTATCAACAGCATCTGGATTAAGATCATCACTAATATAGATAAACGAGTTAGCCATGTACAGAACCCTTGTCTGAAAAGGTTCTATATCATAAATAGTGTCAGTTAAAGCATTTGGATCTGGAGAACCCGGCCCGCCAACAAGTTGTAGAGTTAGTAAGAATTCATTAAGAATTTCGTTCTCTTCTAGAAGTGAGATATCTGAGCGGTTGTCAAAAAAGGAATCGTTAGTTGTTACGGCTACAAGATACCATTTACTTAAAAAAGATGTTGGTTGTACATCACTTGTCTGTACTGACTTACGGTATATATAATATATTGGTGGATAAATATCCCCCACAATTATTGGGGTACCCCCAGCACTTTGTAAACCACTTATAGTTATTGATCCATTTATAACTGTTATAGGATCACTTATTTGACCACCTGGCGATTTAGCTATGTATGAACCATATTGACGCCCGGACTGAATACGATATTGGTAAGTTCCATTAAGCTGACCTATAACTGTAAATATAGGAAGCGTAACATTAAATGTTAGATTCTCAATAGCTATAATAGTGATCCGTATCTGGCGAACCGTAGTCCAATTAAGTGTAGCATCAGTACCGTGACGAGTAAAATCTTGTCTACGACAGCTTAAATCTGTGGTATAGATAGTTTGAATATCTATAGGCCCATCCCACTTAAATGAATAGTAATTATTCCCAATAATATCAAGAAGAAAATCTACTTGAACAGAAAGTACTTTAGGTACTGGATCTGATACAAGTGTTATAGTAAATAAATCTTTAGATGTATCTCCCTGAAATCCACGAGTCGTATCAAATGGAAGCCCCGTAATATATGTACCAATAACTTGACTTATAAAATTAGTTCCATCTACAGTAGCTTGGTATCCAGCGGTTGTATTAACCCCTAAAGTACCAACAACTGCTACATAATTTGCACTAAATAATGCTTGTTGCTGAGATAATGCGTCAGTAAATGGAGTCCAAGGTGTAGGTATTCCAAGTCGTGTTCCACCATCATCAATCGCAGCCGTACTTGTTTCTTTACCAGAAGCTTTCCACCGGCAAGTGCCAGCGGTTATTAATACTTGACCTAAAAAATCATCAAATGCACAATAATCTGATCCAGGATTTTGATCTGCATTATTACCTAAAAAGAATGGTCCACCAGCCGGTCCATCCGCCCAGGTACCATCTTTTGTGAATACAATTAAAGATGTTCTATCCCCTAATGCGGCCCACTCAACTTCTTTATTCTCAACATTTTTTGAATAAAGAGATCGAGGATAATCTGAAAGAGGTTTTAAATCCTGTTGTTTCATTCCTCTAACAAGACCAAGAACATTGTTCTCTTCTTGTTGAAGATTGTCCATACGTAGAAGTGCATCTGGCGGCCCGTCTACGTTATCAGCAGATGGTATCCAACCCAAAGGCCAACTAGTTTTAGTTAAATTAGCCAACTTTATCCTTAAAATCCAAACTATCTCCAACAGCTATTTGGATATCTTTTATAAATAATTTCGTTAGCTCAGTTCCGCCCTCATGTTGATAATGAAAATAGATTATATCTTTCTTTATTTCATATTTCAGCCCTATCCATATAAAATGTGGTATAGCAATATAAATCCATCGAGGCTGTCCTATCTTAGTATAGTAACTTATCTTATCAATAACTTTAATTGTAATTGATATAGGATCACCAAGAAGTCTTGCTGTATGCAAGCTAGAATTCTGTTGAAAGGCTTCTCCTACTTCATACTCTACTCCAAGAGTAAGCCCAGCCTCTCTAGCTACATCCGTAGTAAATGCTGTTGGATTATTATGTCGATCTGTTCTAAAAGTCATGGCACATCATTTAAATATCTCCTTATATAATTTATAAATAATCCACTATCACCCATAGGTGGTTGAATCACTTGAATTGAATCACTAAGACTTAGAGTATCAACTGCGGTACGCTGAATATTTAAAATCCCAATATTAGTTATCATTAATCCAGTAATAAGATCGTTTAGACTTAGTGCATCAGTTACAATTCTTTGAATATCTAATATACCTAAATTCGTTACCGCTGTGAGAATACTATCAGAGAAACTTAGTGTATCATTTACATTTATTCGAATATCTCCAGATAATGCTAATGCAGCAATTGAATCATTAAGACTTAAAGTGTCACCCACAAATACACGAATATCAGATATAGGTGGGCCAGAAATTGCAATAGAGTCGCTTAGGCTTAGAGTATCTGATATCTTCAGTTGTAAATCTAATAATACATTTATGCTATCAGATAATTGTAGTGCATCACTAAATAATACAGTATTATCTGTAGTTCCAGTAATAACTTGATCTGTCTCTGTAGCAACTAATAATCCTATAATATTTAATGGGGTTGGATTTGTTGGAGCAGTCAATGGTATAGTAAAAGATACAGTTGCAAGAATACCACTAGCAATAATATTTGAATTATGCCCAAATACTAGCATATTATCACCAATAGTATCTAATTCTTTCCCAGCAGTAGTTCCGGCCGTGCCAATGGTTGCAGAATTAATAGTTAAATTAGCGTGGTCATATTGTAAGGCCCATTGAAGAGCAGAAGGAAAGGCATTGCCAGATACTATTATATGTATACTAACTATTACTGTAGCGCCAAGTGCACCGATAACTTGATCTATAGATAAAGATACAATTCCAGATTCAATTAATCCAATATTATTAGTAACTAATATAGCGTCAACTAAAGATAGCTGGTCAGATACATTTATTGGAATACTAATGACATAAGATAAATTATCACTAAGAGCTAAGCTGTCAACCGCAGAGCGAGGTACACCATTAGCTGTAGCAATAGCATCACTAAGAGCTAAGCTATCGCTAACAGAGATAGGGATATCAGTTGGCACTCTTTATGATCTCTACAAATGTACCATCTATAATACCACCACTTTGTTCTGCAAAATACTCTTTATCAACCATAGGAGCAATATTAATAGAAATCTTACTACCTGGTTTAACTACTCTCACCCATTCTAGATGTGGCCTTGCTAAAGCTAAGAACTGTGGTTCCGTCACAATAATCCAATCAAATTGTTCTGCATCAAACGGAAGACTTCTATAATCGACAGAATAATCACAAGGTATACCGTTATCAGAGCAATGCGTAATATCATAAGTCTCATCTACTAAATCTGTATAAGGTCCAAGTATAAGACATTTTTTATCTTTAATAACTAATTTCTGTCTCATTGGTAGGGAATCTTTAGGCAATTTATAAACACGTCCAGTATTTACATCGTGATGTTCACATATTACTGATGCATCGCAGTAAATTTTATAATCAGTTTCTTCCTTCACTTTCTTTAAAAAATAAAGATCCTCTGTCCAAGTTTCCGCCTGATTCACTGCATCCAAATAGTTATCAGTATCAACTGTCTTAAACCATGGTTCTTTAAGTTTTTTAAATATCTCTACCCGCAAGAGTGTGCAGTCCATACCTAAACCAGAAACCTCAAAGAACTCACCAACTTTCCAATCCCAGAATGAACCAGCACCATTTTCTTTAAATACTAATGGTGCCGGTGGATCTGATTTAGAGCAATAAACACCACCCACAACTCCAATATTAGGTATATTTTCCATCCTATATATAAGCTGCCTAAGAGTATGGGGAGGACACACAGTATCGTCGCCAATAAAGAATAAATATTTAGCATCTTTGGCTATCGCCTCTTTAGCAATTTCGTTACGAGCATCCGCCACTTGGCGGCCTTTAACTATATGGAAGATTACATTAAAATTTATAGGAGGGTTCATTCCTTTAAAATTAAGTGCCCAATCAAGAGGTACAGGACGGCCAAGAGTAGGTATACCAACAACTAGGCCCGGTCCAAGATTATTTTTAACTTTCATATTTTACTATTATCAATAGGGATTATTTTAGAATCTTTACCATTCAAAGTATTTTTTGCAGCTACTCTTTGCCCTACAGCAAATTGGATCACACCCAACATCCAAGCACCATATTGATTCTTAGGTACAGGAAAAGTATTTACTGCATGTCCAATAATACCGAGTCCAGTTGCTCCAACTATAACATCTAGCCATTGTATATGTGCTAAATATTCCATCATATTCCCTATCCAGACACAGTATAAGATACCGAAAATGTATTTGATGTAGCTTTAACAAAAGAAGCAAATGTCGCGTGGCCAAGCATCGTACCACCACCAGATGAATTAAAAAGGCCCATCTCAGCCAAAGTAGTATTAGCTAAATTAGTAGCAAAGCTAGCTTGTGCTTGCCAACTTGGAGGATTAGCAGTTAAACCAGTTGTAAGAAATGATGAGATCGCAGCACGAGTAACTTCTCCACCTAAAGCCGCATCACCCGTAACAGGCGCAACTGTAGAAGATCCAATAGCTAGGTGTGAAATAGTTTGGGATGTAACTTGATTAACTGTTTCAAGTTGACCCAACACCCAGGCGCGGCCTGTAGTCACAACTACATTATCTACATTAATCTCTCGTAGAATACGACCATTCTTAGCATCACAAAGAACTGCTCTAAGTGATCCTCTAAGTTGTATCACATTTAATTCTTGTTCCATATCTTCTCCTTTAGAAGATCACTCTCTCAAAATTAGCAGGTAATAATGGCCGCGACTGGCGGAAATTATCTATTGCTAAGCGACCGTCATCTATAGCATATTTCTTAGAAACAAAACATCCTTCATTAATCGCCCGAAATTGGTTAATTAAAAATTCATATTTATTCTTATAATAAGCTGCCGCAGTCAAAGACTGACCTTTACCTTCTGCTCCATATGCTTTCCAAAGTATCCATGCTTTACGTGTCCTACGATCTATATATTGTGGTAACACAAGAGTTGGATCAACATAAGATGTATCAGAAGTTCTCCAGCATGAAACTACACAAAATGGCTCATTTACTACTGGTCCATAAGGATCACCACCGGCTACGCCGAAGGTTTCATTTGGTGTTGGGAATAGTCGTATATCATATGGATTTGTAGGATGTAGGCAATAATAAAGTGGTCGTGATACAACACTATTAACATTACCAGAATTTCCTGTTCCTACAAATACTGTTGCAGGAGTAAGAAGAGTCATCTCTTCCCAACTTACCGGATCTAATTTCCGCCCGCGCCACGTAACTCTAAGTACTGATCTTACGTAAGATGGCAACGTATAAACCATCAAACCAGATGTAACAGCTAGATAGAATTTAAAATAAATAGCTTGCAAATCTTGATTGATTTGCTGTTCTGCGTCAATCGCTAACTTGTTAAGGAAAGTGTTAGACCAAATAGACATATCTTTTTATTTACTTCAAAGAAGGTAAACGATCAGGTAATCTCTTATTTCTCATATAAACTCTTAAACTTTCCAAGTCATTTATATAAGATTCAAGATGATTCCTCGCCTTAATAAATTCTTGATTCTGCTCAAATAAATCAGTTACACAATAATTCTCAAGCGCTGTTAAATGGTCGTCAGGAATAGGTATATTTGTAGCATCGACGAGAGTCGGGGCGGCCGCGCGGTAGAACACAAACATATTACCATAGCCGGCTGCGCCTGGTTTCTTATAGATAGCTACATATCTATGTGATATTGGTACAAAATAATATGGTGTACCAAGTGCCGTTTCCCAATCAATTCGATCTTGATCCAACTTGCGTTGTGATGTTGGAATAAGCCATCTTTTTATATTATTATTGAAAATAGCAACTACACCTATATAGTTAGGTAGAAGTGTTAGGAGATCATAATAACTTTTTCCAGCAGCAAAGTTGATTGTCGCAGATGCATAGATACATCCTGTAAAAGCACATATCTCATCTACACCATCTTGAATAGAATCATTCATGTCACCAACGGTGTAATAGGTGGGATTATTTAGATATAGTTGTATACTATTTTGAATATCTATTCGAGTGGACATTTCATTTCTTCTCCACTAATTGAGAATCGAGTAAGAAAGACACAGCGGATTCGTCGCAATGGTCCCACTATAGGTAATCGTAAAACTTGTTCCGGGAGTCCGTGCCGTAATCGCCATACCACCTACAAGCGTAGCAAGTATACTATTACAGGTCGTAGCTGCAATGATTAATGAATCGTCAGCCTGTAAGTGAATTGCGCTGTTAGCGGTGACTGCTGTAGTGTTCACCACTAATGAGACACTGGTTATTCCAGTCGGTAGCGCCACGTCTCCTGAAGCGGCATCAACACACATAGCCGGTGACCCTGCATCAGAGCAACGAGTAGCTGTGCCCCATAATGGAGAGGATGTAGTACCGAACAACTGTGTTGAAACGGTACTGCTATTCCCAATGACAGTCTGATTGCTGGCTGTGGCCGTCCCGTTGATCGCGATGATGTTAGTCAGCGGATTTCCCGTTGATGCGTTCACCGCCGTGAACCCCGACAACGTCGTCGAGGTCCCTAACACGACCGAGTTGTTGATGTCTTTATCCGTCCCGATCAACGTATCGCCGCTGCCATAGAACGCGGAGTTTGTTCCATCCCCAATGCTTCTGGCGGAGCGATAGCCACTGGCCAGTAGATAAGGTCCGGTATTATTTTGAGAGGACTCTTTGCCATTTACGGTGACGCCATTCCCTGTATTATTTTCTGCGGCAGCAAAACCAGATACAGTAACATCATTGCCGGTATTGGCATTTGCTGCGTTTTCCCCCACGGCTACGAGGAACCCACCTGTGTTATTTTGAGCAGCCGCGATCCCTATCACGGTTACATTCGCGTTGGTATTTGATGCCGCTGCGTTTTTTCCAACGGCCGTCAGACTATTTCCAATGTTCTGAGCGGCGGCGGAATACCCCATCGCTGTAACATAGCTTCCGGTGTTCGCTTCTCCTGCATTCTGGCCTAAGAAGCTACTACCGTATCCCGTGTTGTTTTGCCCGGCATAGTACCCAAAGGCACTGAGCCCGTCACCCATGTTGTTTTCCCCGGCATGATGGCCGACAGCCATGGCGTATAGACCGCCGTTATTTTTAAGGGCGTCATAACCCAGCCCCAAAGTCAAATCAGGAAACCGCAATGGTAAACTCAGATCCGTTTTAGAACTATTTGTAAGACTAATAAAAGCAGGGAATGGCGCGGAAACGCCGGAGGTATAGCTTTTCACCGAGACGGAAGCAAGCACCCAGCCATCTCCGTCCGCTAAGAAATTAATGGCATTTGAATCCATGATGAACGTGTAGGTACCTGGATTCACCATGGTGAAATAAAACGTCGTGCCGTTAGTTACTTCTAACCCGAAGCCAGCACCACGTGTGGCTAGAACTGCTTCTACCCATACTTTCCCCATCCCACTTATCGATTGAGACAGTGTTCCGCCCGCCATACCGACTGCTTGATTAGCGACGTTGGTCCAACTCATCGTAGGATCAACGGTCCACCCGGTTAGATCACCAGTTTGAAAAGTGCCGTTAGTTAAAAGTTCTGTGTTCCCAATTGTTGGGGCTAAAACAGAACTGACACTAACAGTTGTTGGAGAAGTCGTATTAACAGAAAATATTCCTCCACCACCATTTAATTGTGCTTGCCCTACTGAGCCTGCCGGGGTAGCTCCACCACCTAATGATATAATAACCCAAGCAGATCCATTTGATCTACAAAAATTAATACTACTTCCACCACCTACTGTACAGTCACTACTTGAAGATCCATCTTTTATAATACGTACTGTACCATTATTAGATGATGCAGATCCTAATCCAGCTACTGTATAATTACTTCTTACAACCGCTGTCGGTTGCGCCAGTAAGCTGATGGTTAAAATTAGTCCTATTAAATATTTCACTTTTCTCACTTTCTTATCTTACACAAGAAACGCCATAAGTAAGCGCGCCAGGATCATAAGCAGCACCACTTAAATTAGCAAGCATAACAGATATCACATCAGAAGCAGAACACCATGCAGTCATAATAACTCCGTCAGCTAACCCCGCGGGCCGTAAAGTAGCAATATAATCAGTTACACGTGCACCAACTAAAGCAAATGTCAAAATAGCATACGAACAATCATCTATTGAACCAAAATTTAAAGAAGCTGTGCCTGCAAGATTTGTAGGGCTACCAGAAGAAGAAGCTATAAGTGTCCAAACGCCTGCTGAGAAACAGCCGTAAAGTGCAGGACTTGTACCAGTAAGAAAGAAGAATCTATAAAGTTTAGCATTAGTTGGCAAAGTCTCACCAACAAGCATATATCGCTCTATAGTTCTTCCAGATTCTCCAACTTGATTCATCTTGCTAGTCCTAATTCACTTGTTAATACCATCTCTCGGCTTACCGGAGCAGGATCTTTATAGGCGCATAGAATAGTATTGTATGGTTCATTGTCACTTTCGTACCGAAACCCTACTCGGTAAAATCCAGCCGCCTCAAGAGTTTCCTTTATCTCATGAGAATCCATAGGTACAACATGGTAATCAGTGTCATAAAGCTGGCGGCCGTAGAGTGTTGCTCTCCAGAAAGTACGTTGATTATTTTCATTCTCAATAAATCTCCGCGCGCATTCTTTAAACTCTGGATAGGCAAGTGTCAACGACCCATTATCTTTAAGTACTCTAGTAAACTCCGCCAGGAGGCGACCCCACTTAGGCATCTCTATATGTTCAAGACAATGAATCATCCATATTTGATCTACAGAATTTTGTTCATAAGGTAACTGTTTATCAACAAAGTCAAGTACCAAATCTGGTTTAACATTACCAGCACTTACACAATCTATATTTATAAATCCATCTAACTTAAATTCGCCACAACCTAAATTTAGTTTAAGCACCTAGGTCATCTCCTGCATAACTGACTCAATATGTGCTTTCATCCGAAATTTAATAGCATCCTTTTCATCAAACTCCGGTTTGTAGAATTCTCGTAACTTAGATACATTCTCATCAGAGACAGCATCAGGCATAAGTAGATGGCCAGTTGATACCTTTGTATCCACATATATAGATGGTTCAGGTTCAAGCTCTGCACGGGCCTTTAAACAAAAATAAACATCTTCTGTATGCCCTGGTCCTGTTACAAAATAAGGTGGACTCATAGCTCGAATTACATCAACCTTTATAAGTACACAACTAAAACCTACTGCCCCAGTCTTAACTAACCCAGCTTCATCAATTTCTTCAGGGTAGCTGTCGTGGAAAGTAAGATTCTTACGTGTCTTACCATTCACGGGATTATGTACATCCGGTCCAAAATCCTTAAAGAACATTGGGTGAAAAGGATATCCCCGTACATACGTTAGCGCCAAGATGATATCTTTATCGGCCGTGCGGAGAGATGTATAAGTATTCGGTTTAACAATCACATCATCATCAATAAACATAAGATAATCACATTTATGGACCATTGCAACTTTTGCACAATCATTACGCATATTATCTATTGACATTCGATATGGAGTATAAAAGATAAATTCATCATCCGGAAAATCTCTTTTCATCTCTACCCAAAGTTTACAATGAGAAGAATAGACAAAAGAATTTACAGATTCAAGTGTATTTACACCAACTAATGTTTTCATAATTTTTTATAATGACAAGGACATAAACATTTTGTTTTACAAATTTTACAATTTAATCTACAATCCTTATGTTTCCCGTGTTGGCAATAAGTAGAAATATAAAGATGTTTCACTTCACTCTCCTAATTTTAATTAAATTATGCTCTTTATCAAAATCAGTAATTTTATATACACCAAGTTCATTCCATCTTCGGCCGCGCCAGTATTCATAAGGAAACCACTTTCCCTCTGGTGGCCATTTACCTAAGAATCTCATTATTAATTTAAACAACATACAAAAAATAAAGGCACCAGGTAGAATAGCCGCTCATAATCCCTGACTTTACCCACGGCTTTGGCCTTTTATGGCAATGGCAGATACCAAGAAATTACATAGCTCTCAAGAATGTCTTTAAAGCTGTTGTAATAGCAGTTCTAGAAGTTGTGTCAAAAGAAGAAGATTGTGAAGCAGTAGAAGTATATGCCTGGGCTGCAATTATATTTGGCAAAATTGCAGTTGCAGCACCTGCCGCAGATCGGCTTACGGCATCAGCCCCTGTCAGTGTATTGATTTGCAATACATCACCTACAACTATAGCTGTAAATGAATTGTAACTATCAGTAGATGCAGCCCGCGTAGCTGTAACTACACGAGTATTTTGGCAAAGCCCAAAAACTTGAGACTCGCCATATCCTTTTTGAGCCAATACAGATAGATTTGGACCTGATGGTGCAGCTACAATCCCGGCAAAAAATTCCTGATTTGCTCCTGCTGAGGCATTAGCTCCCTTTACATCAATACCATCATTCGTACCATTCATTACAAAGAAAATCGGAGCACCTATAGGAATATCATAGTTGTCCGCATTTCTTACTACAATGAAAGCCGCATCATATTTATTACCAACTGTTTTAAATCTCATAGATTTATCTCTCTATTCTCTTGTGTTTATCTCCACAAGTTATGGCGTCACTAAGGTACGGGCAACTTTACCAATAACACCTTGTTTACGTCGATTATCAGTAGTAAGATTACCCATCCAGGCAACATGACCAACGCGGCTGTCACCATTGACAGGTTTAAAGAAAGTACGTCCCTGATCGTCTTCAAGCATCTTAAAGTCAGAATCGTCTTCATAAATCATCTTGAAAAATTCAGGATTTATAAAATATCCACTTCCATAGGTAAGTGATGTAGTTGTTCCTGCACCAGCCACTAAAGTAGGTACTGTACCACTAAAGGCATCTGGTGTCTTATCATCCATTACAAAATGCGCCCCTTTATAGACAACATTCTCAAATGGATAAGCATCATCAACTTGTACCTGAGTATATCTATATTTCTGATACAAAGCATGAACAAAAAGTTGGTAAGTAACTTGATCCATAAGAATCAATTTAGACTTACCACCAGTGCCTAAAGAGCATGAGTTAAAGATAGAATCTACCTCAAGTAAGAATCCATCATACGTTGTAGCGGCCGAAGTAAGAGTTTTATTTCTCCACCAAGTATTTGTATCTTGCGCAATATTACCTATTGACGTAGATGTCGTAGGATCAAACTTAATAAGTTCACCAAGCGGTTCAATGCTCGATGACCCATTAATCGGAGATACATAAGGAGTAGCAATAGATCCCCCAATCTGATTGGCAGAACCAAACATAAGAGATTGAGAGAAAAATTCCTGCAAGCCCATCTCGGCTTGTTTAATACGTGATTTTACCAAGTCTACGATTTTCTGCTTATTTTGCTTAACTTCTCGCATCGAGTATGCGATAGCAGCAGCACATTGACGCCACTGATAAATACCGTCAGTAATCCCATCAGTCGGAACCGTAGAAAGCTCGTCGTAACCGTCATACGAGTCTGCATTTGCCAACGCATACATAAGTGGAATTTGAATATACGTTCCACCATCTTGCCCTTCATAAAGTTCCTTAGAAATAATCTCAAAGAAAAAAGCGTTAACTGCTCCAATATTGTCAATTAGCTCTTTGCGATATGCAGAGAGGCTAAGACCGAAAAGTGAATCTAAATTAGTAGTTACTTGCGATGGTGCAGAAGAACTACCAAATGTAACACCCATTTTATTTACCTAACTATTTTCTCGCGACACGAGATCCCTCGTCCGCTATTTGCTGCTGTGCCCAAGCGATTGACTCTTTAAGCGACATTTTCTTAGTAGGCAATTTACCTTCGCTTATAGACCCAGCAGTATGTAATCTTGATGGCGCATCAGAAGCATTCCGTCGCGCCTTATCCGCAATCTTTGCTTTATCTTGAGCGGCAAACTTACCAACAGTAGCTTGTTTATAAAGACCACGAATATATGTTTCCGCAGACGTATTTGCCCCAGGAAGAAATTCCTGTGTCAAAGGTACAATCATTTTACCTAATTGCTCAGTAGAAATTTTATTTTCTCTAGCAACCTTTTCCATAGCAGAATTTGTCATCTGCTGTATATTTTGTTGTTCTATTTCATTAAACTTTACAGAATGTTCTGCGCGAGCAGTTTCTAGAACAGCTTCCATCATTCGTGTCATTTGTGGCACGAGCATTTTAAACTCAGGCCCTAAAGCCTCAGTAACTATTTGTGATAATGATTTAACATTATCTTTTACTTCTTGTTTGGTTTCTGCTTTAAGCAGACCAGCTTGTTGTGCAAGAGCAGCAATTATAGCTGGTCCCTGGTCACCTTTTATTGCTCTATAAAGAGCTTTAGCTTCTTTAAGTGTTACATCATCAAAATCATCATCAGATGACTTTTCTTCATCAGAACCAGAAGACTCTTCATCTTCTGAATCCTCAGAACTTTCGGACTCTTGGTCCTCTTTTTTATTTTTTTCTTTAGATTCCTCACCTTTAGCGTCAGAATCCTTAGAATCTTTCAAAATCTCTTCAGTTGCTTCATTAATTGCTTTATCTACTGCTGTGGGCATATTAGTTTACTTCCTTATTATCAATTGATTCTGGAAAATTTAACGTTGCATAGCTACCATGATATTTTTTAGCAGCATTAGAGTTGTTTAATCTTATAGTTTTCATGAAATTCTCTCATACTCATAGCCGGCGTCACGTATATAAAGATTAAAATATTTTCCTCTCGAAGAGGCAAAATTTAGTTGCTGATATTCGTCAGGCGAAAAATCATAGTATACATATGTACCACGTTTGTTAAATACAATTTCAAGCTGCTGATGTTCTAAATCATAACTAAGTGATGCTATAGCTTCCGATTCCTGTTCACGTGGATTTAAGGAAGATGGACGTATAGCTATCAGCCCGCGGGCGGCCGCCCCCTTCGGATTAGTTGATCTAATTTTTCTTTCAGCCACCTATTGCACTACCCCTGGTTGCTGCCCTATTAACTGTTGTCGAATTTGTTCCATACCATTAGGAGTTTGTTGCGCCACGGCCGCTTGACCAGCATTACCATTTTCAGGCATCTGCAAACCAGTTTGTGCCTTAAGTTGCTGCATCCTACCCAATTCCATAAGAAGTGCCATCTTCTGCAATTCTTTTATGGCTTTATCGTTACGATAACCAACTCGATAAGCTGCTTCACGGACCAATAAAGGACTAAAGGATATAGCAGGATATTGAGTAAGTACAGCGAGAAATTCCAGAAATTTTTGTTTCTCATCTTGCTGCGCTGTTACACTAAGTGATGTTACATCTATATCAATACGGAAATCATATCCATCTTTAAGATCTTCAGATGTTATCCATTTAAAAGCCGCTTGTTGTTCTTGAATTGATCCCAGAAAATTCTCACCTTCAGGAGACATTTGTTTAATCCAAAGACCAAGCACAAATTTCTCTTGGGTAAGCATAAGTGCCTCGCGACCAATAGAGCTTAGCCAGAATACAATTCGGTCGCGGTCCGCATTCATTCTTAAAGATGCTCTTGAATTGACAATATTTGCTTGAGTTGCTGTTGTTCTATCTGCAACTTGTCGATCTTCTTGAGATGTTCCTGATATTGTGTTAATATCTGCTCCTGACGTTTGTACAGCTTCAGCCAGCTCTGGTCCAAGACTCGCATTTTCAATTGGAGATATTGCATTTTCAACTTTAACTTTGATAAGCGCACCATCTGGACCCGTTTCGAATTTTTCGATTTCCTCATCATCTGCGCGGCCTTCTACGATTTGAAATTTACGCACAAATCGACGCCGATGGGCGCGAAGCATCTCTCTAGTTTCATTTATTTCATCTTGAGGGGAAAGCCAATGGTAGGCAGGAGGAATAGGATAGAAACCATCTGTAATAAGTCGCTTGTCAGGCCGATAATCAAATAATGGTAAACGTTTGAATCTTCGTTGGAATATTGTGACGCTAGGAGTGTCAAGAACAAGAAGTTGTAAGCTTGCACGAAGATCCCAAAGTCGCCATATTTTTAATACATTACCTTTATGTATATTCGTATTACTTGATTTGTCACCAGTAGCGCTTTCAGCATCAGACGAAGTTCCCTGTGCAGATAGAATCTTATCTCGATTCATTAATCCTTTTAGCGACAAAAGGTCTTCTTTATTGACCCAATCAAAATAACCACACCACCCACATCTGTCGAGATATTTATGGTCGATTCCACCAACCCTGAATCTTTTAGCCGAGATATGGCGAAAATAGATTCTTTCGTTAGCTGGAAGTTCTTCGGGTTCCTGTCTAATTCTGTATTTGTTTGTTGCATGATTATCTGTGTCCTTAGCTAAAAGAGGCTTCTGCGCATTTGGGTTATCAATCCAATCCGCCGCATATCCTACCTCCATCAGACCAAATCTAAAAAAGCTATCCTTATACGCCATCTCTATTTCATCATGAAAATGGCGTCTCTCATCCTGAATATGACTATTAAGTACATCCTCTTTAAGTTGAGCAGATGTAATCGCCGATTCAAAATCGTATTGAGCATTAGCTGGCCGCGCAGAGACAATATACTTAGGAAAAGTAGGGATAAATTCAGCTATTTTAATTTGTATTGTCTCATAAATCTTATTTATTACATATGGGTTGTATCCAAGTTCACGTTGAGACTTCCATTGCTGCCCCTCATAATATTTATCTAGAATATCACACTTAAATAGCTTCTGCCAAGACTTATAATAATGATCTGCCGCTTCAAGACGATCATGCCAAATATTATCATCAATAATTTGTTTAGGCATCTTTAAGTTGAAGCAGCTACCAAAGCACCTTTAGACATTTTCTTTATCATATTAAAATACTTAAGTGTGTTTCGACTAACGGGACGGCTAATCTCCGTTTTAGGTGATCCATGCATTGCAACAAAGTATCTAGTAGGATCATACGCATGGTCAGTCACACTATCCTCGCGATCGTCACAGTAGATAGCTTTGCCTTCAAAATAACCAAGTAACTTACGCCGTTGACTTTGCAACTGTGTAATTGCATGATAGCAGCCATAAGGATTTTCAATAGATCGTTTAATGAAATATATTCCTGGTGCAGGGGAACTTTCAGTATAGGGATGTTTAAAACGGTCCGCGGGTCGTAGAAGCTCATTTATTCGATTACGAGTAGCATGTTCATTATTATCTGCTGGAAGCCACGCAATTGGAGGTGCATCGATTTCTTTCGTAAGGTATTCATCAGCTACTGTCCAAAATCCTCCAGCTTTTTGAGCTGTCTTTTTAAAAATTTGGGGATCTGCAAAGTTTGAGCTATATCGTTCCGCGCCGCTTAAGTCAAAAATTGCTTTTCTATGATTAGAAATAACTTCGTTGGGACAATAGTATTCTCTATAACAAATGTATACTCCGCGAAAAACTCCAAACCAGAGACAGCAAGTAGGAGACGAATCTCCATGATCCAAAGATCTAAACAAATTCCCCTTTGTTCGTAATTTTTCCATAAAATCTTTATCAAACTCAAGAGAGCTTTCAGGCAAAAGACGATGTATCTGAGCATTAGAAATTCCCCATTTACCTAATACATATTTTTCAATATATTCCGAACCCTTTTTAAGTGCATTTCTATAAGTTTCTTCAGATCCAAGACCAGGATCCCACTCACCTTCTGTAAAAAAATATTCTGGATCAACTGTAAGTGACTCAGGATGATATTTACGATATATATAATGATACTGTGTATCAGGATTTGTAAGTAGCATCATATAAGATGGAGCAATAAGACGACCTGTCTTAGGATTTCGTGGCCATTGCCCATTATGTGCTAATAATGAAGCTGGAATCTCAACATTATCCCAGCGGCCGATACGAGCATCAAGAACATCATAAACTTTCTCTTCTGTTTCCTCAGCTTGGTCTACTAAGACACTATTAACTTCCAAACCACGCAACGTATTTTCATCAACTTTATCTAAATGAAGCCAAAAAATTGTACTTTTATTCTTAAGTACCGTTAATCCATCTTGTTCATTGTGGCGCTCAATTAGCTCAGAAGGACAAAGTTTAAAGAAAGTCTGCATTGTTGTACGTTTAAGATCGGCATAAACCTGACGAGCAATAGCCATTCTATAGTTATGGAAAGTCGATAGTAGTGTAAAAGCCTTAAGACAACCTGCGTAAGTCTTACCATTGTTAAAACCTCCACTAAAGCACTGGTTTCTGCTATTAGAATAATAAAATTGACGTTGTTGAGGATTTGCAAACTGAATCTCTAAATCCATTAAGGCCCTACTACACAAGTACCACCAAGCGCAGCTGTAACTATACGTAATACAGTATTTACATTACACACACCTTGACCATTTATATTAGCGGTACATGGAATCTTACTAAGCTCCATATCAACAACTAACTTTACATCAAATATATCAGTTCGGCCATCTTTATTTAAATCACAGGCATAAGGTGTTGTAAAAGCTCCGAGATCCCATGAAGTATTAGATCGAGTGAACCCGTCAAAATCAAGTGCTGCTTGAACAATCGGTACGCCACGACCTATAGCTGGGCTATTTGCCTGTAAATGATAATTAAATATACCGGGATTTACAAAAAGTGGATCTCCAATAGTATTATTAGTTTGAGTAATAGTACCCAACCCACCTTGCGGATTTATACCAGTACATACATCTGGAGTAATTATATTTGGAAGCAATACAGTTATTGAAGAACCAAAGAGGAGATTATGGTCGAATAAGTTAACCCCAGTGTAAGTAGAATCAGGACAATCCGCAACTACTGCTCGCTGAATATTTCTAAATATACTATTACGTATTTTAACATTGCCTACAGTGTCACCATTACCATCACCAATTTGAATAACTCCATCTCGACAACCAAGACAAGCAGGACCATCGAAAGTATTATTTGATATATTATAATCAGTACCACTACCTATAGGTGTTATAGCAATAGCCCAACCAGCAAGAAGATCATAAAAAATACTATTAACTATAGTTACAAAGCTACCATTTATATATAAATTTTGGTCATGCCAATAAGCCTGACTACAAGGAGCCGGATTAGTATTACAAGGACTTAAACGACCGATATGATGAAATATATCACTGTCAAAAGTAATATTATTAGAACCATTTAAAACTAGAACGCCTACTTTCGCGCCGGCTGTGTTAGTTATTATATTTCCTATATTTCTAAATTCACAATGTTTAAAAGTTAAATTATTTCCTTGTGAAAATATTCCAGCCACATAAGTATTCTGAATTATAAAGCTATCTATGGTTATATATGTAGCAATATTGGAGATAAAGAAATAAGAGTGGCATAACATACCTGAGTCTAACGTAGCGCCACGCAGATTCTCAGCTTTTATAACTATAGGGCTACCCGAGGAGGCGGCCGTAGATATAGTTACTGCATAACCATCAGGGGATAGAATATTACTATTTTGAGGATCTGGTGCTGTAGTTGTACAGTGGCCTGCTCCTGGGCCATAAGTACCATTTTTAACTACCACTGTGTCGCCAGCAATTGATACATTTACACCTTTTTGTATAGTTAAATATGGAGCAGCCGCAGTTCCAGCATTTGTATCAGCTCCACTGGTGGCTACATAACGTGTTGCTGCGCAACCTATAACTGAAGTAAGAATAATATAGATAATAAATTTACGCATTAATCTTTAATCTTTAACCTTACTTAAATGTAAATTAGCTCGCTTCGCAGAAGTAGAGGCGTGACGTGTTCGCGCGGCGAGGATTGCTTCAGCAACTTTTCTACTATAACCTTCGGCTTGAATTTTACCTTGTACAGCTTTAAATCCTGGATGCGCTTTACGCTTAGTTGCTACACCAACTTCATCCCCGGCTTCGCCGGTTTTATTGGTAAGCTTGGATGCACTATATTTATTGTGGTGCCGCTGCACAGCGACCATTATATGTGCATGAAGACTCATAATTTATGCTTCCCCGTCGCAGCGGACCGTATATGCTCTGCCAGACCCCGCGTAGCGGTAGAGGCATAATTATGAAGTTGAAAATGTGACATTTTTAATACACCTTTATTTCGCTTATAGAGTTTGGAGGGATTATGCTCAGCTATAGCCATTACAATACGTTGCGCACGACTAACTGCTGGCATCTTTTAGTATCCAAGTATGTAAATATAAAGGTTATATACAGGATTTAAAGCCCTAGGTATAGTACATAATACGTAAAAAATAAAAAATAAAAGTATTAAATCAAAGATTAAACCAAAAATTAACACAAGAAGACGGCCCGCGCCTGTGGCGCCACTCATATATTAAGGTTTTGTATTAGCAGCTACAGCAGCAGCTAACTCTGAGCTTTTTTTCTCTATGGTTGTTTGTACATCAGTTATAGCCTGTAATTGTGCTGGTGTAGCTCCCGCAGCTAAAGCAGTTTCAACTGCATCTGCAATTAATTTTGGGATACCATTAATAAGTGTAACTGCACTATCGACTACTGTTGTTTCTGCTGTTACATCTGTTGTTAAAACTGCAATTTTATCATCTAAAAGTGACATTTTTTCTCCTAATTGAATTAGTAACTTTACGATCTTTTTATCATTAAAGATCATAAAATATTATTGTTCTTTCGGCGCCACAAGGTCAAAACGGCCGATACGACGTTCATCTTCTTCAAGATTACTTAAGAATGGTCGTACATTAATAAATCGCATATTCATAAGTTCACAGTGACGTTTTACACGAGATATTACAGTACGAAAATCACCTTTAAGTTCAAAATATTTCATCTGTGGATGTGGATTTTGTCCTTCACGGTAATAAAGAACATACATTGTAGATATTGTAGGATCTACAGATGGTAATCCATGTGGCAGACCGGGGGCTGTAAGATTTTGTTGTGGATTTGGGTTCTCTTGTCCAAGCCGTTGCGCAGAAGTTATATCTTTAAGAATTTCTGTAGAAGACATTAAAAATACTCTCTAAAAGATTCAAGATTTTCAGCAAGATATGTATTTTCTTCAAGTTTTTTAATTTTATCTTGTACTTTTGATAACTCTTTTATTAAATTTTCTCGCTGATATTTTAAATCTTGAAGAATTGTTGGTCGTTTATTCGTTAAACTAACATTAAGTTGATTTTGTGTTAAAGATTCTTGAGTTTTTATTTTTTGTTCTTCTTGTTCATACATAATTATTATTTACTTTCAACGGGGAATCAGAATAGGATTTATCTGTGTATACTCACTATCACGAATAATAATATTTACAACTGGCATGGCTACACCGTTATCACCAGTATTTAGCATTCCATTAAGTTTAAGTGCAAGTTCGGCCGCGCGGAGACGTGTAGAATCAGAATCCGCAATCATCATAAGAGATCGCAATTGTTCCAATACCTCTTCTGGAGTGAGATTTGATTTTTCTAGAAGATTTAATAAATCTGATGGAGACGTGGCGCCTGCGGCGGCCCGGGGGGATACCCCACTTGTAGATAGAACTTTATGTATTTGTGATGGATTTAAAAGAGGCATTTTCATCTATAATAGAATTATCTACTACATTTATAGGTTTTTCAAAAATTTCAGTTTTAATTAATTGAGTATCTTTAAATTTTTCAGAAAAAATTCCAATCTCAGAAATTATTTTTTTATTATTTATAGATACATGTAGTGGTGATGTAGCTAGTCGTCTATTAGCATATTCTTCCAAATCTGAGAGCGAAGTTCGCATCTTTTTATACCTTCATGACTGGATAGGATAACATATCGTGAAGCGAAAGTCAAGCGCTAAGTTGTTGAACTAAAAGTAGTTAAGAAGAAAGTAAAAATACTTAGCCCAGCTTTCATTTTTTAGCGAAGCTGATTCCTAATTCTTCCATTTTCCAGCGAAGTTGCGCCACATTATGAACACCTAATCGTTTATATAATAGAAACATAGAATTTTCTATATGCTTCTTTTTTGTATTAAGACGAAGGGCAATAGCGGCAAAGCTGAAACCTTCAAGGCGCAGCCGTGAGACTTTTATTTCGTAAGGGGTCATTTTTATCATTGCATAAGAAAATAGATATCTAAATTTTAAAGCATTGCTTGAATAGTTTGTATATTTTCTTTAATCCTTCTAATAATTTCATAAGGTCCTGGTTCAAAGCCAGGGGTTCCTTTTGTATCCCGCGCCATATTAATTACTAAAATTAAAGTATTTTTAAATTGTTGATCTGTTATCAATGTATCTAAAACTTGATATATTTTTTCAAAATTAGGTTTTTTCGTTTTCATAAAGTAGATTTAAAGTAGATGTATGATTGGTAGGGCGCCTTCCCTAGCCGAAGTACTAGTACTACTAGGGGAGTACCGGTGCCTTCGGCAACTATTTTACATAAGGTTTAAATTTCTGCAGAGAAAAATCATCAATATACCATCCAACCAGCGCACGCCGAATACAATGACGGCGATACGATCTAAAAAGTAGCCAGAGTATATGGTAGATCATATGTCCTTTTAACGGCATTGTCTAATTCTAAGCCATGACGTAAAAATCTTACGTAATCCACCTAATGCATAGGCTGCCCGTAGTTCCCAATATAGTGTTTTCATCTAAAATCTCCTCATCTCCAGCTTACTACAAGAGTCCGCTGGAGTCAAGAGACTTAAGCGGCCATTTTATTATCGGTACGAATTTCCCCCGATATCGTTAATGTATGGCCATTATTCTCAGCATGTTTCTGTGCTTCAGCTAATCCAGAGTTAAACGTAAAATCTTCAACTTTGAATCCGCAGCCGCATTGATATACAATTCGAGTGATATATTTATGTTTCACTTTGGAGCTCTCTCAATTCTGGTCTACCATAAGGCGAGCGTAAAGTACCGAGAGGATCTTTACAAATCTCCTCATAACGATTGTTGGGAGAATCTGCTGGAACCGTATGGAATTTACCATTATCAGTATTCAATGGTTGTCTACCAGCACAATGGCCACCGCGGTCGTAAAAGAAAACCTGTTCAGTTTTCATATTACTCCTCATCGTCCGCTTCGACCATCGCCGTTTCTTTAAGACCCGAAACCATTACAGGATTGGTGCGGATCATTTCACGGGCTTTATCCTTTGCAGCCTTTTTCTCCTCAGACTTCATCTCTTTCGAGTACTTAAAGATTGTCTTAGCCAATTGAAGAACTAAGGGATTCACAACCTTCTTACTCGCCGGCGATCCGGTGAAAGGCTTGAGTTCCTTTGTCTCTTCGTCATATTCCTGCCAAGCTACACTTGTGTCTTTTGCGAGCGCTGCTATTGCTTCAGTGCGAAGTCCATCATTGATGACTTTGATAAATCGCTCGGTGTCATTCTTGACCCGTTCGAGACCCTCAGCATAAGTAGCGACCGGAATGAAGGTCCCAACTTTACGAAGTATTACTTCCTCGAATGTGGTAAGATCGGTAACTGTGTCTTGCTTAATAATCTGCTGTGCGTCCATGGCTTTCGCCTTTCGTAGGCTCACTCGTCCCACCTTCGGTGTCTGTTTTGGTAGGATGATTGTGGCCATGAGCAAGTGTCGCATATAGTAATGATAGAGTCAAGAAAAATCTGACCTTCGATCACCTTCGGTCGAAAAAGTTCAACATTTTAATAAAGAAAAGGCGAAACTCTCCGGGTAGAAAACCTTCGCCTTTTCTTCAAAAGTATCAATAGATGGTTAGGAGGCGAATATATGGCGAAGCGCTCCCCCCACATGTCACAATGTTTTCACCATAATTCCATGATTCTAAAAGGGTTATCAGTTGAAGATATGAGAGTAGATTACCGTTCGTTCGCTCCGTCCATCCAGCCTCACAGAGAATGGTTGTAAGTGATTGATTTTAAAGTATTATAAAAAAAACTTATAAAGAAATATCCGCCCCTCCCGACGTTTTCGCCTTTTCTTCATTGTCCTTTAGAATGAGTCACTTACATATCTCTTCTAATGTCTCCCACAGGGCCACAAGGTTTCGCCAACCGGACGGGGCTTAGGACCTTTAGCCTTTACCTGATAACTCATTGACTCCATAGCAAATAAAACCCTTGACAGCCTCCCTACAGCGTGCTACGATCGACCATGGACCGACCTCAGACTCTTTACTCCATGCTTCATGAAGACAAGGCGAAGACTATCCGTCGGTCGAAGTCCTTTGCTATCAGCACCCCGAAAAAAGATGCTCAGATTCCATTCTCATTAAATGCTGAGTTTTTACCACTCGATAAACTATTAACTTCGAGAATTAAGCCAGCACGTATGAAACGATCTAGGCTAATACCTACAAAAATTCAAAATTCACGGCTAAGCGACACATCTTCGCCGCGATCCAAGGGAGCGTGAACCATGGCTGAAATCATGAGTCGAGCAGAACATATCGCATGGGCTAAGAAGCGAGCACTCAAATATCTAGAGTCCAACAACCTTAAGGATGCCTTTATTTCGATGTTGTCGGATCTCAAAAAGCACGATGAATTGAAGCATCATATTGGCATTGACTTGGGCTGGATTGAATTGGTGACCGGAATGCTTCAAGACTCTCATCGAATGCGCCACTGGATCGAGGGATTCAATTAAAAGTTACAATGGAATCATCGAAGAGGACAACATATGTCAAGCCGAAAACAACCACGTAAGCTACGAAACATTTGTCTATGGTATAAGTGTAATCGACTAATATCACCAAATGCTTTGCATTGTTCGGAACACAGAGTAATGGTAAAAACTCTGCCAGAAGATAAGCCAGTAAAAGGAGTGAGTCCAAATGTCAATTAGTGAATTACCATTTCCAAGATTTGAAGGATCAAAGTATACTAAGGAGATAAAACTTACAACAGATTTTTATCTTAGTCAGTGGATAGTACCAAAAGAAACAAAAGTCAAATTATTCACGACAAGAGATTTTGGTTATTGCATCATTCCAACAAATACGCAAGACGTTCGTGGATTCACGATTCCAAGAAGAATTTTCAAGTACTAAATTTATGAGTACAACTAACTGTCTAATCTGTTCTCTACCTCTCGGCGAACTGGAGATATCCGTAAATCGTAAGTGGCACTTTGACTGTGAGCGCTGCGCTATTTGTGGTGGAGAGGTAAGTGATTCTGTCATTAATGAGTGCTTAACTGATGAACGTGAGGTATCTCACAAACCATGTCACGACAAAAAGATGGCCACCGCGCGGGACGCAAGACCTGTAGAAGTGACACAAGGTCTCTTAGATTATCTAAATGAGATTCGATTGATGGTTGAACCACAATTACAGTACTCAATTGAGGATAATCAATCAACAGCAGAAAAAAAGTTTAACAACTATATTCACGAAAAGTCCATTGACGAAATATTTATCACACTCCGAAAGCTACAAGCTGTCACAGCATGTTGTAGCATTCTACTTAATGATAAGCAGAAAAAAGAAGTTTCTATTCGCATTAATGTCGAGGAGAAACGAAGGCGTGAAACTGACCTGCGGTCGAAAGTCACAAGCGCGGAAGATTATCGCAAATCTGAACAATATAAGCTTGAGCGCAAACGTGAAAAGCTAACTCCGGAGGGTAAAGCTATTGCACAGCTTATGAAAACATTTGGTTGGTCTGAGGATGTGGCGCGGACACACCTTAAATCTATGAAAGGATCAATACAATGAATAGATGGTTTACAAAAGATGGAAAAACTAAGAGGATACCAAAAAAATTAAATCCACTAAAGGAATGGAGTAATGAAAATTTTGGTTCTTTAATGCAAGAAAATATGATAAGATTAACAGCATCATTAAGGAAAAAATATCCAGAACTAGGCCTAGCGAAAACAGTAGATTTACTAGTTTTCTTATTCGGAGTTTATGATAACAAACAAGTATTATTAACTAAGACTAGATATAAGGCAGGTGAAAAGATTTACGACACTATCAATAAGGAATCACTACAATGACAGCTACGCTGTCTTAAGCAATGGTAAAAAAATGAGACTCACTACACCATGTCCTCAATGTAGTAAGATTCTTGAAGAGACTTCATCTGTAACTCTAGGTGATAAAATTTTCCAGAGCTACAAATGTGGTCACTCTTTTATATCCCCGCGCCGTCAGGCGCACCACGATAAGTCTGAACTACTCTACGATTCTTGTGATAGCTCTAAGACTGCCCGCGACTATCAAAAGTCTGGTATTGAATTTATCATCAACTCTGATTTTAATTGTGTAATTGGCGATCAGATGCGCCTTGGTAAGACACCACAGAGTCTATTGGCTCTAAAGAACGCCTACAATGAGCGGACACCGGTACTTATTCTAGTTCGCGCTGCAAATTTATGGCAATGGGTACGAGAATACAAAATTTGGACAGACTCTTTGCCACTTGGTATATATCCAATTGTAGGTACTAAAAACTATATCCCTCGCGGGTTTAGCGCCTACATCATTTCGATGGACACATTCAGTCGTGGTGACATGACGGAACGCTTACTCAAGTTTGGTTTTAAGTTATGTATAGTTGATGAAGCACATAGCTTTAAGAATACGGATTCTAGCCGAAGCCAAGCGCTTTTAGCTTTCCTTCGTGAAATCAACCGCGCTGAGATAACCCATGTGATTCCATTTACCTGTATGATCTGTAAACATACATGGGAAGAATCTGTAACCGTTGAGATTAAATCAGCTTTAGCTGAACAACGTGTATCTAAGCATACAATCTGTCCTAAATGTTTCGCTAATACATCACATACGGCCGCGGCGCACGTTAAAGTATCTCGCAAATGTGGAGTAGTGATGCTTACAGGTACAGCTATAAAAAATCGTGCTGATGAGTACTTCGTACCATTAAATATCTTGGCGCCAGACAAGTTCCCATCAATTGAACATTTTCGCCGCCGATGGCTTGAACAAAACTCTAAGGGTAAATGGAGTCGTATATCACAATACAAATTTGATGACTTTAAGAAAACTATCGAACCATTCGTGTTACGACGTGAAAAGGAAGATGTCTATAAAGATTTTCCTGCCTTAAATCGAATGTTCACAGTCATTACAATAGATGACCAAAGATTAAAAGATGCCTATAATAAAGTACTAGATAAAATTGAACATAAGATTGAAATAGGCCACGGGGGTTTCTTTGAAAGTATTGGAGATTTAATGATTCTCCGACAGATATGTGGCCTAGCCAAAGTTAAGTGGACATCTGACTATGTTGAAAGTATGCTACTTGATTCTGATAATGCCAAAGTAGCAATAGGAATACATCATCACTCAGTGCGCGACACACTTGCTTATAACTTGGCGCAATTTGGTTGTATGAAATTTTCAGGTGAAGATAGTGCTGAACGTAAAGACAGGATAATGACCAGCTTCGCTGAAAGCCCGGAGCGATGTTTAGTTATAAATATGCTGGCAGGTGGTGTCGGTATGGATTTTCATTATATATCTAATATCGTTATCCTAGAGCGTCAATGGTCTTCTGCCGACGAAGAACAATTTGAATTCAGATTCTATAATCCTGATAAGTCTATAAAGACAGCTGTCACGAACATAGAATATGTCATAGCTAAAGGTACAATCGACGAATGGTTTTATGATCTCATAGAGTCAAAACGAATTATTTTTGGTGAGACTATTGGTACTAATTGGAGTCTTACTTCAGATCCACAAAGCTTTAAGATGCTTCTAGAAAAAACGGTGGCGAATAGACTATGATGTGCCCACATGAATTTATACACCATTATTGTGTACCAACTGCGTTGAGTATTCTCACAGGAATACCTATCGACGAAGTAGAATCACAGCTTAAAACCAATTATCTTGGTGACATCGAAATTAAAGATATCTACCTTGGTCTAGCTATTAAATTCTTGAGTGACAATGGATACTATTGGTATGTTGATGGTAAGGAGGGTATACCATTACAGAAATTTTCACAAATGGTAAATAGTACTATAAATAATGAAGAACATTTGATAGAAATTCAAAACCATGCACTCGTACTTAAAAATGGTAAAATATTTGATAACAAATATCGCCAAGGCGTAGCCATAACCAACTATGACCGTCGCGCAAATCGTATTATTCGTGCTTATAGGATCATAAAATGAGACAAACCTTAATTCTTGATAGCTCTCAAATATCTTGTTATCTTGAATGTGCTCAACAACATCATTTACGTTATGTAGAGAATTTAACACATTCTGATGAAATTCGTGAGGATATGGCCGCTGGGACATATGGCCACAAACTTCTAGAAATTTATTACACACATCTAGCTAAAGGATGTGACCTTAAATGTGCAGTGGCGGCCGTCTATAAGTTTCATTTAGAAGAAAATTTTCCACTTTCACTATCTAAGCGAGCCGATGTAGCTTCACGTTTTGGTATCTATTGGATGACTTATAGTCATAATGATATTCAACCTTCTATTGGTCAACCAATCTATAAATTGTCTTCAGGAACTAACGTCAATGAATTAGTAGAAACATGGGAACCAAAACCTTTAGTTGAGCAAGGATTCTCTTATGAGCTTCTACGTGACAATACTTATCTATTTGTTCTCGAAGGTCGTATAGATTTAATAGGCATTCTAGGTGGTCAGACTATCTGGTTAGATCATAAATTTCAAGGTCGGCGCCACGATCTTTATAAAAAATCTATACAATTTCGTAACTACAGTCTTGTCACTAATTTAAATCTCGGGGTAGTTAACTACATACGGCTTCATAAAGAAGTAACTAAAGATACCCTCGTCAGAGATATTATATCATTTAATAGTTATGAACGCGCACTCTGGCGAGAAGAACTTATAGAAATTTTTAAAACAATTTTAAGTGAACAATCACAAGGTGAACCACGTAAAAATCGTGGCGCTTGTGCTGGCAAATTTAGCATACCTTGTGAATTTACACGTATCTGCGAGGAACCATCATTTGTAACTGTTGAGGCTATAAAGAATACATATTATAAAAAGAAGGAAGTTTGGAAGCCATGGTAATTGAATCAAGAAGACAGCTTATTATTAGTGAAATTATTCAAGTAGCTGATTATGAATTTACTAGTAATCCTAAGATACCTGGAAAAGTAATAAGAGAAGTAACTTTTGAAGAATATAAAAAGGATGTACTCCCTAATTGTTCTGAAGAAGAAAAAGATAGATATAAACATAATAATGGATATTTTCATTATGAAGTATTGGTAGATTAAATATGCCCCCTAAAATCCACATCCATTCTTACATAAGGATCTCACCTAACATATATCAATGCGCTGATCCTGATTGTAATCATTTTAACAATAAAAAGTATCTTAAAGGTAAGCGAAGTTTATGTCCACAATGTAAAGAAGTTGATTTTTTACTGACACCAGAACATTTGCGTATGGCTCGCCCAGTTTGTTTTAATTGCTCTAATACGAAAGAAGCAAAAGCTTTTAGAGAAAAGAAAAGAATTTTAGAGGAGCTTGGTATATGAGCCAAAATATTAATGGAATATCGATAATTTGTGTTGAACCAGATTTTATTTGTGGTTTGTGCGGTAAAATAGCAGAAACCAGACCATATGGGCCAAATGGAGAAGAAATATGTTTTGAATGTGGTGTTAAAAATGAACCAATGACTACAAAAATGCTGAATCATAAATTATTTGGAGATCCCTTAGATGCCAAAAGCTATTGACCTCTCACCAGAACAACGATTTGTAGGTCTATTCATAGGTCGTTCTGGTTCTGGTAAAACTGTAGCTGCTTGTAGCTTTCCAGGCCCAGTAGAAGTATTGGATTTTGATGGGCGTATTCGGGGAATTCTCGGCGCCACATGGTTGAGTCGCGAAGCAATATCCTATGAATTTTATCTACCTAAAGAATTAGGTTTAGTAGATAAACTTAATAAGAAATTAGATGGATATCAGATGGCCGCGCGGGTAGGTCAACCACTACCGCGGACACTTATACTCGACTCTTTAACAAGTGAATGCTTCGCAATGGTTCAACAAGCATTAGGACTGACCCACACTTTAGGAGATAGAAATATTAAAAAAGTTGGAAAATATTTAGGTCAAGTAGCTATGGCCGGCCCAGAAGATTATGGATTTGAAGCCCAAGCAACCTATGATATTATTGCATTCTTAAGGTCTATTCCTATTCAGAATATAATCGTAAGTGCACATATAGTAGAAAAATATGGAAAAATTGACCCTGATAACCCCTACGCAGATTCTGTACCAATTGGAGAAAAGTTATCTGTTAGAGATAAAATCGGAGAGAATATACAAATATATTTTGACCATATCTTTCGATTTGATCGACGAGAACTCAACGGCCGTATCAATTTCTTTGTCAAATTCAGATCCGATATTGCTCGTACAAGCTACAATGAGCTTCCAGATGGAGAAATAGATGTAAGTGGTAAATCGTTTCATGAAATGCTTATGTCTTATGTACGTAGCACGGCAGAGGTAGCTACTATATGAAAACCCTTAATGAAGCTTTAGAAATACTTAAAGAGTCTATTATAAGAGATCCATACTCCGGCCGTCCGCTTGAGACAGAAGCCTATAAGAAATATAGATCACTTATGAGAGAAATTAAAAGCAGTAAAGAAGTAGAAAAATTTCTTATAGAAATTATACGACAAACAAAAGCTGATATAGCTTCATCAACAACTACTGCATTTATAGGTGGAATAGTTGTAGGTATTGAAATAAATGAGTTACCAAATGTGGCTACTGACATCAAACCTGAACCAACAAATTCTATGCCAAACTAAAATTGATCTTTTCCTTTATATGGACATAAACAAAGGACCAACCTGGACTATAAGATTTGTAGAAATTTGGAAGTCTCCAGAAAATAAACCAGTTGACAAAAATGCCCCGCGCGGCCGCTCGTTTAAACCATTTTCTGATGAGACAGATTTTTAAATGACTATATCTGAGGCATGTAAAAATAGAATAGGTAAATTATGTCTACCTACCTGGCATAAATATATGCATATTGAATTATATTTGTGTTTTAAAATAGGCTATAGTAAATGGGGTGAACCTCCAGAAGGGATTGGAGAATTATACCATGGTCCTTGGGTAAGATTATATGATCCACCTTCATCATTAGTTTTAAATAGAAAATGGAATTATTATGATACACTTACAATATTCTCATTTGGGGGAAGTAATTATAAATCTTGGATAGCTCCAGAAGATTATGATACTAAATTTCTAATAGCTAAAACCTAATACGATTAGCTACTTATTCACTAACAATAATATTAACAACAAAAAGGATACTAACACCAATGCCAATAATCAAAGTAACACAAGCCGATTTGCTTAAGTCAAAGCTATTAGATCCTGGTTACTATGGGTCTCAAATAATTAAAGTTTCTGGTTTAGAGAAAACTAAAGATGGTAAATCTCTTAATGTAGTAATAACATTTCGTATTGATGAAGTGGGAAAAGAAATAGATCATTATTTCAATTCACAAGCTTTTGGTATGATCTCTCCACTTCATAAAGCTGTATTTAATAAAGAGATGAAAGAGGGAGAATTCGATACAGATACTCTTAATATGAAGAAAGTAGATTGTAAGATTATCGTTGATACCTATCAAGGATCTCTTAATAATAAAATTGAAGGTTGGCTTCCTTACGGAACTGGAAAGGAACAAAAGACACATTTCTAAGTAACGAAGTTATAGCCGCGCCAAAGATCACCGACGCGGCCGTAAAATAAAACTGCTCTTCTTATGAATATACAAATAGTAAGATCAAATTTCTTTGTGTTCCCTCCGAGCAAAAGAAGGCTACGTCATGCTATAAAGAGACGAGGGCAGTTATATGTCTTTAGAAGCTACTTGGATAAATTTTATGACTTACAAATATGAGTAGCCTAAACTGGGCATCTAATTTATGTAAAACACGAGAAGAACGAGAAGCTTTTTGTCAATTTAAAGATGAAAATGATGGGATACACCAACATGTTGATGGCACTTATTGGTGGTATGATGAAATTCAAGCAAATGAGTTTGGTGGCTTCATTACCTTTGAAGAGGCAAAAGCTTCACTTACAGAATATCATAATATGCTTTACCTAAATGATGGAGGTACTTCTTTAACAGAAGCTCCGTAGCCACAGAATAGCAAAAGATAGTATATGCCTATTATAGTAAAAGAAACTGAAAGCATACCTATAGAAGAAGTAAGTAATTCTAATAATATAAATATCCCATGTGAATTATTTAATTGTGGTAAGATCCCTACAGAACTAACAAGTATAGTATTTCCTAACAATAAAATAATTTGTAAAATTTATCTTTGTAAGTCACATTTAGAAAGTAAATTTATTCATAATTCAGTATTAATATATCTCAGAAAAATTGGATTACT
>Ga0137395_10000020_pt1 | contig 42381 bp, 62 predicted proteins | sample czobulk216metaG_FD_108283 | JGI IMG/M metagenome (GOLD analysis project Ga0137395, IMG submission 108283) | Vadose zone soil microbial communities from Angelo Coast Range Reserve, California, USA - czobulk2.16 metaG | ecosystem: Environmental > Terrestrial > Soil > Vadose zone | place: USA...
CTGAAAGAAATTTAGCGCGCCTTGGGTTCCGACTAAACATTAGTTAGCTCTCGTGTTAGCTTGGCTAAAGTTTAAATATTTTTAAGGATAAAAGTTTTAAACCTAACTCAAGGCGCGCTCCGCCTTATAGAGGAATTAGTTTTTAATCTTGCGCTGAAGGTGCAAGTAGGATTCTTTTATGCCCATAAGACCATTTGACTTAAAACAAAATATCCAAAATTCCGCCGCAGGCGCTGCATTCCCCCCTGAATCTAAACCTAAAGATAAGTCTAATTTAAATTTAAGTTTTTCCGGCGTAGCCGGAATTCCTGATGAGCTTAATCAAATCTTAATTGATAAAGGCATAGCTCCTAAGTCAGTTAATTCATCAAATAAAGATGAAGTCCGTAATGTTTTTAATGCCGCGGGCGCTTCTATTGATGAAGTAGCGCGCCAAGTTTCAAATATTATGAGCTTTGGCGAAAGTGATTCAGGTCGTCTTAAAGCCGCTGAATTAACTTTAAAAGTCCATGGAATACTTCAGGAGTTAGATGACAAACCAATTCCAGTTATTAATATAACAATTACAAATACGTTTAACCAAGAAGATAATTCAAAAACCCTTATAAACTTAATTCTTCCGACACCTTTAGTGACGTAAGTTTTAAACTTAGCTTTTAGTTTTATGGTAGATGATAAAGAAAATAAAGAAAATAAAGAAGATTTAAGTGATAAATTAAATAATAAAATTAATAAAGTTAAGTCTGACTTAAATTTTACTCCTGAAACTCTATCTCGATGGCAGCGCTTTGAGGGATATTCTATAAACTTTTATCTTGATGGTGAAAGTTACGTTACAATAGGTATTGGTTGTGTAATACCAGACACTTTAGTCGCAGCACAGTTAAATTTGTTACGTAAAATTAATAATACTGAAGCTGCAATTCATGAAAAGTTTGATGATTTTAATATTGTAAAAAAGGCTATTCCTAATAGAAGTTTAGTTTATTATGCTAAGTTAACTAAACTTTACTTACCTAATTCTGATATAATTAAGTTATTTAGTTTTAGACTTGACTTTATGGTTGATTTCTTACGTCGTCAACTTCCTATATATGACTCTTTACCTGACGAAGTTAGGGAAGTTTTAAAAGATATGGCGTTTAATTTAGGGATTACTGGATTAATAATCAAGTTTCCTAAACTTATAAAGGCAATTGAAAAAAGAGATTTTAAAGCCGCGGCTTACGAGTGCTTTAGACTTAAAATACAGGAAGAACGAAACAACTGGGCCTTTGACACTTTATTTCATGCCCAAGACATAAATTTAACTTAAACACTTAAAGGGGATAACTAATTAACTAATGACCATTAAACAAATTGCTCGTGTTTGTCATGAAGCTAATAAAGCATATTGTATAGAAGTAGGAGATTTAACACAAAAATCATGGGAAGAAGCTGAAGAATGGCAAAGAGAATCTGCTATTAAAGGTGTAGAATTTAAACTTGAAAATCCTGATTCATCCGAATCAGCACAACATGAAGCTTGGCTTAGAGACAAAATAAGTGATGGTTGGAAATATGGATTAATTAAAGATTCAGAAAAGAAAGAACATCCATGTATAGTTCCATATAGTGATTTACCAATAGAACAAAGACTTAAAGATCGTTTGTTTGTTACTATTGTAAATACTTTAAAATAAAACTATTTTTAACTAAAATTTCCGGGGGAAATTTAATTTGCGAAGTTGGAAAACTGCATTGATTGGTATTTTAAGTGGTAGCGCTTACACGTTTATAAGCGCAATCTCAACTGGCGTGAAACCTAAGGACGCTATAATTAGTATTGGTTTAGCTTTACTAGGTTTAGTTGCTAAAGACTATGACAAAACAAATTCACCTACACCCGTAGAAACGCATAAGGCAGAACCAACTCAAAGTTCATTTAAGAATTAGTTTAAGTTTAGTTAAAATGAATATAAATTTAGAGTTTCGAAATGTAGAACAACAGACTTTTTTCTATTCTAAATTCCGCAATAATGAGTTTGACGGTGGATTTGCAAATGGAAAATCTCATGTTGGATGTATGCGGGCGTTTACACATCTTTGTACATTTAATTACTATGCAGTTGCTATTGCACGCCAAGAGTATAAAACGCTCCGTCAAACTACAATGAAGACTTTTTTTAAAGTATGCCCTAATAGTTTAATTCAAAAACATGATGAAAATGCTGGCTATACGGTATTAGTTAATAAAAGTTTTATTTATTGGATGCACCTTGATGCTTATGATGAACAAGATTTACGTGGTCTTGAGATTAATTCAGTATTAATTGATCAAGCTGAAGAAATAATCGAACCAATATATAATATTTTAGATTCACGTATAGGGCGTTGGAATTTAGCTCAAGTTCCTATATGGTTACTTCGTAGTCAATTAACAGGTGAAGATTTTGAACTAAGTAACAAAATAGAACGGGATAATCCTAAAGAACTTGATAAATTTGTAACTAAAAACACGCTTTGGCCGCGCCACCCTAAGTGGCGGCACTTTTTAGTTCCGAATTTTATGGATATCCTATGTAATGTAGCTGATGATGAGGAATTTCATTGGACTTATCGTTTTTATAATGATGCTTCGTATGAAAAGAAGCCAGATCATTTTTATATTCATCGTGAGCTAGATCAGTCCTTAAATGATGAACGTACCTACCAACAAATGCTTTTGCGTGATGAAGAATGGGTCAATAAATATGTAAAGGGTATAAGAGGAACTGGTGGCGCTTCAATTCATAAAATTAATGGACTAAGTATTATTGACTCCAAAGATTATACACCTGAAGAATTTGAAACTTTTATTAAAACGCTCTTAACTAAAGCAGCTTTATATAGAATTCTAGATCATGGTGAGACAGGCGTGACTTGTTGCTTATGGCTTGCTATCATGAATAACATGCACTTTTTTTATCGTGAATATTATGCCGAACGTAAACTTATATCTCAAAATCGTAAAGCTATTTATGAACTTAGTATAGGCGAAGAGTATGTTGATGACATAGCCGATCCACAAATATTTAAAAAGACTCAACAAAGTATTTCTGGAACTAAAGCAGGGTTTTGGACCGTGGCTATGGAATATAGCGATACAGAGGAGATTACAGATCAAGATTCTCCACCTATACATTGGACTGCGGGAGATAATAATGAATACGCCACACGAAATAGGCTTAATGAATTATTATCTGTTAATCCAAAATACTTTCATCCAATTACTAAAGTTTCTCCAGCTCCTGGAATCTTCTTCGTGAAAAAATCCCCTTCTTTTTTACACGGCATTCAGGAAACTATACTTCAAATAAAGTCACAGCGTCGCTTACTTTTAGGCTCAGATAATGGTAAAAATCTCTATAGTGAGGAACGCGATCCTAAAATAATTGACCACGCCTACGATTGTGTACGCTACGCAGTCGCAATGCACAACTTAGGTAAATCAGAACCTAAAAAAGCTATCAAGAAAAATACTTTCGCCTATTATAATGCTATGCTTAAACGTAGACCTAGATTTATGCCAGCTTCACACTAGAAATTATGAAATTTATACCAGTTACAAATTCAACTAAATTAGCTATAGTTGATGATGAAGACTATAAAAGAGTAAATAACTGGAACTGGTACATAACTAGTTATACTAAGGCTAATAAAGGTAGAATTGTGTCAGGCATAAATGGTTTAATTATACCCTTAGCACAATTTGTTTTGGGTCGTCCCCCAGAAGGTAAAGATTTAATAGATCATATAGATCGTGATCCTTTTAATAATCAAAAATCAAACTTGCGATTTGCTACTAGATCACAAAATCAAGCAAATAGATTACATGTAACAGGTAATTCTGGTTACCGTGGAGTATGGTTTAGAAAAGACTCAAATAATTGGCGTGCAAGTATATGTGTTAATGGTAAAACTCATGGTTTAGGTAGTTTTGCTAGTAGAGAGGAAGCTGCTGAAGCATATAATTTGGCTGCAATGAAGTATTTTGGTGAGTTTGCAATTTTGAATGAGATAGAGACTAAAAAAGATGCCTAGATCGGTCTGGCAACAAAAAATAGAAAAGGCTAACGACTATTACAAGCAATGGGAAAGTCGCTATAAATGTAAGACTCTTGAAGAATATTATCAAGGCTTTCAGTGGAAATCACTTACTGAAAGCCCTTATATGAAACCTTATTCAGTAAATTTAATATTTGCTGAACTTAAGAAAAAGTTAGCGAACACACTATATCAGAACTTAAGTTATGAATTAACTCCGCGTCCTGGGCATTACAGTTATAATCCTGAGTTAGCTATGAATAGCGCTGCACTAAAACAAGACTTTTTAAACGAGATAGTAAGCCGCGCTAATAAAGATCAAGGTTTTAATGAACAAACTAAGCTAGTTGCAATGGATTCTTATTTTAGATTTGGCGTTATGGAAATAGGTTATGCCGCGGACTGGCGTAATCCAGCTAAAAAGCCTCCATTACTAAGTTCTCATGATGATATAGATAAAGATGATGAAAATGCTAAAGTCATTGAAGATGAGGAAGTACCTGAAAATGAACGTATTTACTTTAAACGAATTAAAGCTTCACGCTTTCGTGTAAGTGTTAGTGATGACGCTAGATTAGAGAATTGTTCTTGGTGTGGTTATTATCAATATATCTATAAACATGTTTTAACTAAGACTAAGGGTTTAGATTTACCTAAAGACTTTGAATCATTAGGTGCAGACTATTCAAGTGAATATATATCTAAAAATACTGGTTCAAGTAGTGACGCAGGTAGTGATTCAAAAGATATGTTAGCTCAGTTTGCTGAGGGTAAAGTTTCTAAAGTTTGGAGAATTCATGACTGTGAAGCATCTAAGTTTAAACTAATTCTTGAACCTAGTTTTGAAGAAATTTGGGAAGATGATTTCTACCATCTACCCTTTGCAACACATCGACATAACCTTAATTTCGATGGTTTCTACCCAATCCCACCGATATGGCAATGGTTAAACCCACAAGATGAAATAAATCAAGCGCGCGAACAGATGCGAAATTATAGGCGGCGCTTTACACGTAAATACAAAACCTGGGGAGTTGAACAAGAAGAACTTGAAAAGTTTAAAAATGAAATAGATGGTGAAATCATCAAGCTTAAAAATCCTAACTCAATGCTTGAACCTATTGCTAATCCTGAAATAGGTATATCTATATTAGATGCTTTAAATGCTGGACGCGATGATTTTAATATAGTTTCAGGCTCAAGTTCTGACTTAACTACCGCACAAGCGGATAGAACTACAGCAACCCAATCTAAAATAACAGCTAATAAAGCCGCAGTTATAGAGTCGATTGAACAAATAGAATTTAGCCATTTTTATTGTAAAGTGGGGCGCTTGGTTTTGCTTGAAGCGCAACAAAAGTTTACAGGAGGAATTTGGGTTAAAAACTCTTCAGACTCTTCAATTAATGGCGAAGCTTTTCTAAGTCAAATAGATCCTAATAAAATATTAACTGTAAAATACATAACCTCACAAGATTTAAGTGATGGCTTTGATGTAGATATTGAAATTACTTGCGTAAACGCTTCACCACAACGAATGCAAGATGAACTAAATAAATTTATTTCTTTTCTTGGTATAGTAAATCAATTTCCACAGATAGCACTTTCACCAATACTTATACGTGAAGCGGCTTTTAGAACTGGTTACCGCAATGAAAAAGTTATAGCTGAAATGCAAAAAGCGGCATTACTAGCTATGATGGGTCAAGCCCAGGCTGCTGCGCAGCGACAGGGACAAGATTTAGGTCAAATGTTAAATAGTGGTCAAGGTAATGGTAGCAACGCTACCAATATGACTCATAACGCTATTCCTGCGTCTACTGACGCAGTTAACTCACAACTTGAAGGTCAACTAAATCAATAAATTTATGCCTAAAGAATTGGAAAATAAATTTAAGAAACAATATGGTAAAGATAACCCAGTAGTTTTTAAAATAATGAATAAGTTAGGCTTCATGAAAGGTCCCAATGAAACAGCTAAAGGTGAAGCCTTGGATAAAAGTAACGCGAAGCGGAGTAATCTAGACTCTAAATCTAAAGCTCATATGGTTAGCAAGTTTATACGTAAGGGGAATTAAAATGGCAGACGAAGTTAAAGTTGAAACTAAATCTGATGCTAAATCTGAAGTTAAGGATTTAGCTAAAGACATAACCACTAAGTCTAATTTAGCTAATATTATTGAAAACGCTACAATTAAAGCTTCTAAGGAATCAGAACCCGAAACTAAAGAGCTAGAAATTAAGGAACCTGAAAAAGAATCTCCTGAAACTAAGGAACCAGATAAAGAAGAAAAACCTGAGGAACTCAGGGAAGACGAAGTAGTTTTTGCAAAGAATCTTTATAAAGCTTTAAATAATTCTGATCCTAATGTTCAATTAAAAACTTTAAAACTTTTAGCTAATGCAGCTAATATGGATTTAAAGGAAATTGAAACTAAAAAGGATATAAAAGAAGCTGAAAAAGATTTAGTTGCTTTACTTAAAGAAGGTTTAGGTGAATTTGATTTCTTAGCTGAAAAGTTAGGTCCAGTTCTTGAAAGAGCTTTAAAATCTTATGTAGCTAAAGAAACAGAGCCTATTAAACAAGCCCAGCAATTAATTAAAGATGAAAAGTTACGCGATGAAGTCTCTAGTGCCATAGATAAAGCGTTCGGTGAATATACTAATGCTACTGAAGTTAAAGATGAGGTTATTCAGCTTATGGATAACTTTAAACCTTCAGCTAAAATGGCGCATAAAGATTACTTTAGATCATTAATTATTTTAGCTGCAAGTAATAAAGGTGTAACTCTAAAATTAGCTAATTCTCAAGTTAGCCAAGATAATAATGCAAAAATAGACAAAAATAGACGTGACGCGGCCACACGGCTTGCGTCGGAACGTGTTAACGAAGTTAAGGATGTAACTCGTATAACGCAATTTAAAAACTTAAAGGAAGCCGTCTTAGATGCAGCGGAAAAGGCTTTGACTTTGTCAAAGAGTTAAGTACGGCTTTAAAAAGTTAATGGAGTTATAAAGTTATGTCTACAATAACTTTTGGAAATACCTCAGCGCCTTCCAATATATCGGCATATATGGATAGCGTTTTTGGAATTTCAATTGCCAATTATCGTAAAGAACTTACAGATAATATTGGTGCTACAAATGCGTTTTTAGCTGAATTATTGCGTAGTGACTCTTATGAATCTGCCGATGGAGGCGCTTGGATTCAAGAGCCATTAATGTATGCGCTTGCACCAAGTGATTCGTATGATGGATATGACGAATTAAGCACATTACCTACTGATGGAATTAGCGATGCTATTTATGAATGGCGTCAAACGGCTTCACCTATTGTTTATTCAATGCGGGAAGTGATTCTAAATCAACGTCGTATAGTTGATATAGTAGCTTCGCGTATTAAACAATCTGAACTTGGTATTCAAGAAGGTTTTGCTCAAGCTTTAATGTGGGGCGCTCAAAGTAATGGTGGCGCGAGTCTGGTGACTCCAAGAATAAGTTCAGTTAATAGTTCCAAGAATATTGAGCCCTTGAATGAATTTATTCGATTTGATCCTACTTCAGCTACTAATCCCACAGTAGGAAGTATAGATCAAAGTTTAGCTGCTAATAATTGGTGGCGAAATCGAACCAAAACTAGCGCCGCAGCTGATTATGTAACATATATTATGGAACTTGAAAATATGTATAATCAATGTGCGGCTGGCTCAGGTGGTCCGCCTAATTTGATTTTAATGGATCAAGTTTCATATGAACTATTCATCATGGCGTTCTTCTTTAGGTATAGAATTATGCCTGGTGATGTTCCTACGAATTTTCCATTTGAAGCTAAGAAATTTAAAAATGCAACAGTAGTTATGGATGATAAAGTTCCTGACGCTTATTCAGACTTAGCTCCAACTTCACAAAACGTTGGAGGTTTAAGTTCAGGATTAACTTATGGAACTGCGTATTTCATAAATACAAAGTTCTTCAAGTTACGCTATCATCCTGATCGCGACTGGGAAATGTTAACTGACGAAAATGGGAAACGCTTCCAAAAGCCAATTAACGGCGATAGTCGCGTAGGACATATAGCTTGGATGGGGCAACTAACCTGCAACAACCGTAGAAAGCACGGATTATTGGCTAAAATCGCACGTACGATGACAGCTAATTAAAAGTTAAGAAATAAACTAATTTATGCCTGGAAAAGCACAGGAACGTAGACAAACTAATAATCATGGTTATATTAGAGTATGGAAGGGTTACTATAGCCATGCACGGGCTGATGTTCAAGGTTATGTCTGCGAACATATTTTAGTTGCTGAAAAAGCTTTAGGAAAATCTTTACCACATGATGCTGAAGTTCATCACATAGATGAAAATAGAGCAAATAATTTAAACGTTAATTTAGTTATTTGTGAAAATCATGCCTATCATGGGCTTCTTCATCATAGAATGCATATTTTATATGCAGGTGGTAATCCTAATCTGCATAAAATTTGTAGCTCTTGCAAAGAATTGAAATATCAATTTCAATTTGGAAATCGCTCACGTAATCCTGATGGTTTACGCGAAGAGTGTAAAGATTGTGTTTCAATTGCAAATGCTAAACGAGTTAGATAAGGAGTTAAGATGGCTGGTATAAAAATGGTCGGAAACAAGAATGATGTCTTTCGTGTAGTTATTAAAAATAATGACACGCAAGTTATCTTCGCTAACGCTCCTGTAGTTCTTGATTTTAGTGGAACTTCCGAATTAGGTAAGATGGTTAAAACCACTAATTCATTAGCCGCAGCAGAGCAGGGAAATTTCTTTGGAATTAATATTTCAGGAAATTTAAATGTAGGTGCTGATGGCGAGGCACAAGTATTTGGCTACAATCCAAATGCGCGTGTAGTATTGACAACACGTAGTGCTACTAATGCTACATGGGCCAGTATTGCTGCTGGTGTAATAGGCGAGTATTTAACATTAGGAACTGGTACAGGTAGCGCCGCTGCCGTAGGTGATCAGGCATTAGTTCGCGTTGCAACTGCGGCTATGTCAGTAGTTCAATTTGCAAAGTTATGCGAAACATTCGCATCAACAGATACACAAGCTAGTTCATTAGGTCCACAAAGTGTTACGGTGTGGACTACGACTAGAAAGGTTTTCCTAGCCCGCATGTGAACCTCCTTTAAAGTGTCGTGTTTCATAGTTTCACATGTTTACAGGAAAAGGGGAGGTTTCATGGGGGATTCCTCCCCTCCTTTTAAAATTATGCTAATTACGACTTTAGTTAATACATTATCTACGGTTAATCCTTACATTTATTCAAATCATATTAGATTTTTTGTTAAATCTATTAAAGATGATCCTACTTTGGAATTTGACTTTTTTACGCCTAATAGAATGTCTATAGATACAGCGCGTAACTCTGCGGGTAAATTAGCATTAGAGTACAATTCAGATTACTTGTTATTTATAGATGACGATGTAATGATTCCTAATGATACTTTAAGTAAGTTAATTAAAGCTAATAAAGACGTTATTGCTGGTTTAGTTATTATTCGTGGTTATCCCTTTCATAATATGGCCTTTATCTTCGATGAAGTAAATGAAGGAGGGAATCGTAGTTTAATTAATTATAATAGTCTACCACTTAAAGAGTCTTGTAAAGATGGGCATCTAAATTTTGAAATTAAATGTAACTGGTGTAAACTTACGCCACTTCAAGAGTTAGTTAAAGTTGACGCAGTGGGCTTTAGTTGTTGTTTAATTAAAACTGAGTTACTTAAAGCTATGGAACCGCCTTGGTTTATAACTGGTATTAATCATACTGAAGATATTTATTTCTGTTTAAGCACTTTAAATTATGAACCTAAACCAGAAATATATATTCATACTGGTATTGAATGTGGGCATCTTTTAAATCCTGAACCAATTGAATGGCGCACACGGGCAAAAATGCAGGAATTTTATGCCGAAGTAGCTATAGAGCCATATAAACGCAACTTAACCCACATAGCTAAAAACTTAGCTAGATTAAGTTAAACTAAATTATGAAATTAAATCTAGGATGTGGGGAAAATTCTCTTGATGGTTTTATAAATATAGATACAATTAAAAATAAACTAGTTCAACCTGATGTAATTGCAGATATTAAATTAGAATTTTTACCTTTTGAAAGTTATGTATGTGAGGAAATTTGTGCCCTGCATATACTTGAGCATATTGAAAGAGACTACTGGCCGCGTATTTTTGCTGAATTTTATAGACTTTTGATTCCTACCGGCGTTTTAATTTTAGCGTACCCAGAGTTTGAAAGGTGCGCGCATAACTTTATAACTAATTATAAAGGGGCGCGTGATTTCTGGCGAATGACATTATATGGTAGGCAAAGTTATTTAGGTGACTATCATATAGTCCCAATGCGAACTACTGAAGTAGTTAATTATCTAACTAGTTTTGGTTTTTATGATATAAAGTATGGTGAAGAAATTGATGAAGAATGGAGCACTTTTTTAACTTGTAAAAAAGGTAAAAAACCATTTACGCGTCCTGAATTATATAGACAAGAGCTTTTTGGTTTAGCTTAAATTAAATTTAAAACTTTAAACTTTTTATTTTATGTCAACCTTTGCTGAAATTAAAACTAATATTAAGGCTAATTTAGGTGATTCTGACTTTTATCCTGATATTGATATAGATGATTCTGTTCAGGACGCCTATGATGAGATAGTTGCAATTAGTCAGTGCATAGTTAAGAAAGTTACTTTAGCTTTTATAAGTAATTTAAATTATTATAACTTTAGAGATTTAGCTAACTTTCCAGCTATTTATGTAGCCGATTTAATGACAGTTACAGCTATATTTAGTAATCTAACTAATCAATGGCTCTTAGATGACAAAACTCTTAAAGATTTTGATTTAATTAGAAGTGATTGGGAAAATTGGCAGGGCGCGCCACTTTGGTGGGCACCAACTAATGACTATAGAAGATATGCAATAGCACCTAAATTGAATCCTATTACAAGTACTTTTGATCTTTATTACTTAGCTAAAGCACCAATTGTAGTTAATGCGGAAGCGCCTTTAATTCCTAGTGATTTTCAAAATTTAATTGAATTATACTCGTGCGCTGACTTACTTGAATCAGCCGAAGAATTTGTTAAAGCTGGTAATTATTGGGCCGATTTTTGGGGAATTCGTAATGGTATACAAAATTATGACTCAGGTATCTTTGCATTAGCTTCACGAACTAAGAATATAGCTAAATCTAATTTATTGATGATTGCCTAAAATTATACAATTTACGGAGTAGATTTTGCCACCCATTTTCTCAACTACAACTATAGCTAGATTTGAAGCTGACGCTGAAGCTAACTTTAATTACGAAAGACCCTGTATTGTAGATAGAATTGGCTTAGCGCTTACAGCGGGCTTAGCTGAATATACGCTACCTAGTTATGTTAATGATATTAGACGTATAACCATTTTAGGGCTTCCAGTGTATCCTTTGCCGCATAGAGAATTAAGATTTAGTTGTTTAAATAGCACTCAACAGGGCCGTCCATACTGGTATATCATCAATAATATAGGCCAAAATAAAATAAGATTCTTTCCAGTCCCTAATACTAATTTAGCTGATACAACAACACTTACAAGTTTATGGGGTTCAGGAATAGTTAATAATTGTATAATTGAGTTCTATAGACAGCCTGATCAATCAACTAATATAATTCCAATCTTTATTAGACGTAGACTACTCAAGTGTTATATTAATAAAAGATGCTTTGAAGTTGACAAAAAAGGGAATAGCCTTAAAAACGTTAAATACTGGGCAGATAAGTATGATAATTTAAAATCTATTTATAGTGATTTATTAGACGACTTGAATAATAAGCCACGTAAACTTATAGCTTCAAATACTTCAAATATGCATCCTGCATTAACTTCGCCAGTTTTACCATATAGATATGGTATTAGTGTAGATGACTAAAGATGCAACAATTAATTATAAATGACTGGTCTGCTGGCTGGATTCCTCAAGAAAGTCCAACTAATGGACGTAAAAATGGCCTTCTTAAGATGGATTCACTTGAACTTGATATTAATGGGGAAGTTACTTTAACAGGAGGAAATAAAAATATATTTGATTATAATTATCCTGCTGATGCGCACACTTTGTATAGTAAGTTTATAGATGGTATTCAAAGACGCTATTTAGCTTTAACTAATGGCGCAGTTTATCGTGATATAAACTCTATTATTTCAGCTGGCTCTTTAACGCGCGCTGCATTTGGCGCAGCTTATGGATTTATTTATATATTTTCAGGAAATAAACGACGCAAAGATGATGGTTCAATTACTAGTGTAATTGGAATTACGGAATCTAACGCTCCGGTAATTGGCGCAGTAGTTAATACGGGTGTTACTCAAGTAGGTTTTGTATCTGGAGGAGCTGTTGCGGGTCCAGCGCGTTATGACGGTATAATACCTTGGTCGACATCAGGTATAGGAACTCTTGCTGAATTTACTATTTTATATGATGCTGCTGGTTATTATATAGCTATTGAACCTACCGTAGCAGGTATGAATTATGCTTTAGGAGATACTTTAACTTTCTTAGGTACGCAGTTAGGAGGTCTATCGCCAGCAAATGACTTAATAGTTCAAGTTCTTAATGTCAATGGTAAACTAAATGGTACTTATGAATACGCTCAGCAATATGTTGTAAATCATGGTAATGGTTACGTAGCTAAGTCTAAATTAAGTCCCCTTTCAGCAACTTTGAATGTAATTAATGGTTCAATTAAAGTTATAACAGATATAACTAATATCCCCTCTGGCGACAGCCAGAGTTGGGTTTATAGACGTGGAGGTAACTTAGAACAATTTTACAGGTGTAAACTATTAACTAATACTGGCGTAACTTTAACTTTTGTTGATAACGTAAGTGATGATGAACTACTTCAGTTAAATATAACTTCAAATATCTTTCTTGAACCAACTAATGTTACTGGTATTCCTGATGATATTTTAGAAGTTGTTGGTCCTATTAATGGTCGAATGCTCTTATTTACAGCTTCGACTATTCATTTTAGTGAACCTAACAATCCTGACGCTTACGATACTAGATACTCAATAAACTTTGCTGGAAATCAATTTACAGGAAGTGAACTATTTTTATGGTCTAAACAAGTTGGTGACCAAGTTATAATGATAGGGACTAATAAGTGTGTATACACTTTATCTGGAACTTTTATAGCTTTACCGGATGGTTTTTTAGATGTATATTTAAGACCTTTGAATACTAAGTATCCACCATTATCGAGGGACGCTGACATTTTTAATAATGCAGTTGTTTATTGTTCAGATATTGGTTGGATAATTATGCACTTAGATGGTAATATTGAACCTTTATGTCCTCCAAATACAGATGTCTTATATCGAGGTCAAAGTATTTTAGATTATGGTGGTGTACCTATATACATTTATCCCGCAATTGACGCTGGAGGCGTCGAATTAAGATATTCCTGCGCTGTAGCGCGTAATAAGTTATGGTGTAAAGTTCCTGAAATTGTAGCTAATGACGTAAATATTCCATTTACTTATAGACTTGAAGTTTATGATTTTGTACGTAAATATTGGCGCGTAGTTAGGGATGCGCCTAAATTACTTTATGCACAAGAAGACGGCGCAGTCATGGGCTTTTTTAGTGACGTGCAAAGAAATATACGTGAAATAGATAACCAGTTTACCAAATTAAATTATAACGCTTCGTCTCAAAGTATTAGCCTTTTGACTCCTTTTTATGATCAAGGGTTTCCTTTTAATCGTAAAGAATCTTATACAAGTAAATTACGTATTTATACAGGAGGAAGTGATTTAACGTATAAAATTTATATTAATAGTAATTTAAATGCTGCTATAGCGTTGGGAATCATAAATACAAGTTCTTTAGATGATTTTAATAAAGATTTAAATGCTCTTGTTGGTATAGCTAAGAATTGGGCGCTCGAATTAACTGGTGCAGTTAATGATTTTAGGCTAGCTTCAATTGAAATAGACTATGAGCCTTATCCACCACAACAGACTTTCTATAATGGCTTAATTCCAAATCGTCAAGGGCGGTTTAACAAATCTAAGTTTCTAGTTTGGCCTATAGTTATAGATACATTAGGAACTAACGTTACTTTCACGCCTTATATAGATGGTATAGCTAAAACTTCACAAATTATAAATACTACTGGCAAAAAAACTAGTTTTTATTATGCTTTAGAGGATTTATCTGGCATAGATTTAACTTTTAAACTTTCAGGAAATTTATTTGAATTATGGGAAGTTGGGCCTCCTGAATTGGTTAATATTTTACCTATAGCTAAAAAATATGACCAACTTGGACCTGAAGAACTATTTAAATACGGCAAAGTTAAAAGTATATTTGTTCGTCTATTAGCGCTAGGAACTAGCGTACCTTATACTTTATATTTCCAAGATGGTATTCAACAAACAGGTAACTTAAGCGTAACCCCTGATGTCGAAGACACTTACCAAATAGATATACCTAAAACACGAAGTGGCCAAGTAATTAGACTAACGTTAGGTCCAACAGACTTTATATTTTATAGGTATTATATTAGGCTTCAAGTGGCTATATCAGGTAAAGATACTGAAAATACTTACGTTGTGCTTCCAGCACAATAAATTAAGGAAAATTTTTATGTTAATTGCTAGATGTTGTGATTCATTTGATTGTTATACTGATTTAACTCAGAATTATGATAGCGTAATTCAAGCAAATAGTATTTCAGCTATAACTATTTCAAATACTGCTACGCGAACTGGTTTGAATGGATTAAAAAGTGGTTCAGGTTCTTTTGCTACTTTTGGTGGACAATCTTATATTCAACAAGCTTTTAATAGTAATTTAGCTACTGTTATAATTGGTTTTGCAATTCAGCCTAAGACATGGGGAAGCGTTGACTCATCTGGATATACTTATCAGTTGTTAACTTTAGTTGATGGCGGTTTTGAACAATGTCATATTGGGATAACTAATGGTGGTCAAATATCTGCATGGCGCGGAACTACTTTATTAGGCATTTCAACGAATGCTTTAGCTCTTAATGTTTGGAGATACTTAGAAGTTAAAACAACTATACATAATAGTACTGGAGCTATTGAAATTCGTGTTGATGGTGTAGTTTGGTTAACTTTAACGGGTTTAAACACGCGCGCTGGAACTAGTAATAATTATGCAACTAGTTTAGCGCTAGGAACATTTACATCCGTTATTGATGCAGCTAGGATTCCTTTAACTTGGTATATAGATGATTTGGTTACTTTAGATACTACAGGTTCTTACAATAATACGTATATAGGTGATGTAGCTATTAAATGTAAGTTTCCAAATGCTAATGGTACAACGCAACAATGGACTCGAAATACAGGAGCTAATAATTACGCCGCAGTTAATGAAAATCCTCCTGATGGTGACACTACTTATGTAAGTGACGCAACGGTAGGAGAAATAGATCGTAACTTATATCCAGCAACAACTGGAACTTTAGTTAAAGCTGTTATAGCTAGACCCTTTGCGCGTAAAGATGACGGAGTGGCGCGATCTATAAGAGCTGTAACTAAAAGTGGCGCAACTTTAGGAGATAATGGCGCTGACTTTGCATTAAGTACGTCTTATGCTTATTATCATGGATTATTCGAAACAGACCCTAATACGAGCGCCGCTTGGCTTATTGCGGCGGTTAATGCCGCTGAATTTGGAGTTAAAGTAACAGTATAAATATATAAGTTTTTATGTCTTCAACTTATTTTGGTTTATGTAATTCAGATGGAAGCTTAAGTATTACACCTATTTCTGGAGGTCCAAGTAATACGCTTGCCTGGAACGTTGGCGCGGTCTATACATGTCCTGGGAGTGGTAATCAACAAATTACTGACATTGGCGTTTATGTAGCAAATACGGCAGGTGTTAGTGCGCGCTTAGCTATTTATACAACAGATTTAACTACCATTCTTGCTTATACAGCATTAAAAGATTGTAATCTTGGATCTAATGGTTGGCTAGTTTGGACTGCTGCTGAGTTAACATTAAATAATTTATTGGTTGGGGGTGTAAATTACTGCTTATGTGTTGCATACTCTGGTGCAACTTCTTTTTATACACCGATGTATCGGTTAATTTCCTCAAAATGTCAGTATAAGGGAGGTACAGATTATGTAACAGGTAATCCAGCGTTTCCTAGTCCTATTCCAACTGCGACTGGTGATTATGGCGCTGAAACAGCTATTAGAGTTGGTGTTATTGATGAAGTTATATTACCTACTATAAGATTAACACAAGAATCTATAGAAGTTCTTACTGGAATACCTAAGGCTAGATTAAGTCAAGAAAGTTTAGAAGTATTAACTGGCACGCCTTCAGCGCGTTTAAGTCAAGAATCTCTTGAAGTTTTAACTGGTAATCCTAGGGCTTTAGTAAGCCAAGTAGCTGTTGAAGTTTTAGTTAGTATTGTGCCTATAGTTACACAAATTCCTATTGAAGTTTTAGTTTCAAATACGCCTGATACTGATGATTCTGAAACTCTATACTTTAGACGTCATTTACAGGATGTACGGCGTAATCAAGAATAAAATAAGTTAATTTAAGTTAATTTAAGTTTATGTCTAATTTAACTAAAACTCAACAAGATTCTTTAACTAGTGGTTTAACTAAAACTTTAGATTTTCATAAAAAACGTATAACTAATGCATCTGCCGCCATTAATGATAATGATTACGTTATTAAGCGTCAGCTTAATGCTCTTGAAGTTATTACGGCAACGGAAACTGAGTTTGTAGCTTTAGCTCAATTAAATACATTATATATCTTTAATAATTTAGACACTAATTTAAAACATATAGCTCTTTATGATGGTATAGCTATTAACTTAATTTTTAATTTTTAATCTTAATTTTTAGTTTTAAGTTTATGCCTGATATTAATAATGCCTTAGCTACGCAGCATTACTTAAGTATAAACGACATAAATTTCTTTAAAAATAAAGTTAAGGAAATTAATGAGCGCATTCTGCGCATAATCGAAGAAAATAATTTACAGGGTAATTGGACGCTTTCTAATGACTATAGATGGCTAATTAAAACCGAAGAATAAAAGGGGTAATTTATGGCGTTCGTGCCAGCTTTAATTGCAGGTTTGGGTGGACTTGGCGGATTATTTGGTAATCGGAGTCAAACGCAGCGCACGACTCAAAATACACAATTTAATAACCAGGGTAATCAACAAACAGGTTATGTGGGCGCTGCGTCTTCAAATCCCCTTTTAAATCCAGCGGCTCAAAGTTTATTGAATCCTATAGCTAATAATTATTTAAATTTAATAGGCCAAGATCAAGATTTAAGTGGTTACAAGGCAGGTGCTATAGGTGACATAAATCAAACCAGTAATATACATAAGCAGGCACTTGAAGCTAATTTAGCTCAAAGAGGTATAACTGGCCCTGCCGCTGCAAGCGCGCTTAATCAAAATGAAAATTCTAGGTTTAGTGATATAACTAAATTAAATCAGCAGTTACCATTACTTCAATTGCAATTAATGCTTCAAAAACTTCAAGGTGCTGGTGGCTTTTTCAGTCAAATTCCAACAGGAACTTATAATGAGCAATATGGCTCAGGCTTTGGAAATACTCAAAACCAAGGCACACAAAATATGCAAGGAACTGGAACTCAACCAGGTAACCAATTAGGTGGTTTATTCGGTGGTTTAGGAACTACTTTAGCAGGTTTATATGGAATGGGTTCATTTGGAGGACCTGGTAATAATAATGGTCCTAATAGATTACCAACTCAAAGAATTTAAATCTTAATTTTTTGCCCTAACGAAGTGAGGGAAGATGCCTTTTCAAAATGTTGGTAATGATATTATTGATGCGTTTTTAAAAGGTCGTCAATTAAAGCAACAATCAACTCAGCATGCTGCTGAATTACAATTTCAACGAGATCAATTACAGCAACAGCGTGAACTAGAAGAGGAAAAGTTAGCTCAAGAACATGAATTACAAAGTAAACACTTTGAATTATTACAACATGCAAATGAACTAGCTCAGCTAGGTCAAAAGGCTGAATTAGCGCATAGATTTACGAAATTTGGTGAAGTTCCTCCTGATAGTAAGATTACGACTCCTGAATTTAGCGCGCCTCCAAGTGCAGGTGAATCTTTTACAGGTGCTAATGCTATTATACCTCAAAACGCGCCTATTCCAAGAGATTTAAGTGGTATACCTCAAGGCTATGTAAATATTAGTCATCCTTTATTAGGTGAGAATGTTAGAGTTCCAACACATGAAACTGATATTAATCAACAAGTAATTGATCAGGAAAAGTTAGCTCAAACAGGTCGAATTACTGAAGCATTAAAACAACGGGATGAAACTTTACGCCAAGTTGCTGTTAGGCAGGCTGAAGATAAAGCAGCTACAGATAAAATAAATGCCGAAATATCTTCGCGTGAGAAAATATCAGGTTTAGATATAGCTTCACGTGAAAAAATAGCGGCTGAAAATAACGCCTCACGTGAACGTGCTGCCAGATTACGAGGCACTAATGATAAAAGTATTACATTAGCTAAACAAATATCTCAAAGCTTTGATGTAAGTCCTATTAAGGCACGTCATGATGTAGTTAAAGAGGCTAGTGATTTTGCAACTAGTTTAGATGATAATTCTAAAAATCCAGGAGATGATTTAGCACTTATAGACGCTTTTGCAAAGGTTATGAATCCAAACTCCATAATTCGTCAAAGTAATGCAGATTGGATTCAAAAGAATATATCTGATATTGCAGATCAATTTAAGTTTTCAGTTAATAGAGTTTCAGGGGTAACTCAGTTTTTACCTACACAAGCGCGTCAAGATTTAAAGGCAACTATACTTGCAAGGGCTAAAGTGGTTGATGCAGGCTATGAGACAGCTAAACAGGAAACTAAAAAAAGAATAACTACAGTAGGCGCAAACCCTGAAGATTTCTTTTTAGAGGGTCAAAATACTAATGGTCCTAAGTTAAATGAAATTAAAACATTTCCAAATGGTAAAAAAGGTAAATGGGATGGCACTGGTTGGGAATTAATTAATTAACTTAATTTTATGCCTCAACAAAAAACTTATCTAGATAATACAGGAGAACCTACTAAACAGTATCTTGATGAACAAGGTAATCCTATAATTAAATCTACGGGACAACGAGGCGCGCCACCTCCCGGAGCCTTAAAAACTCCTCAAAGTAATAGTGGCCAAAGAGGAGCTGTTCCTCCCGGTGTAGATCCTCAAAATCAAGGTTCTGTACCTGCTATGCCACCATTTATTACTAAGGATGATTTATTACGTGTAGGCAAAAATATGGCTATTGGTGCAGTTGGAATGATGGGTGGTGAAGTAGCTGCGCCATTATTAGCGCCAGCATTAAGTAATTTACCATTTCTAGGTGGTTTAACCAGTGAAGCCTTAGCTGGACCATTAAGTTCAATAGGTATGGCAGGGACTCAAGCAGTATTAGAAGGTAACCCAGACCCTAATGAAATAGCAAAAAATGCATTTATAAATGAAACTTCAGGACGCGTCATGGAAGGCGCGTTTAAAATTCCAGGAGTAATTAAAAGACGTGCCCAAGAAATTGCTCAACCTGGTAGCTTAGTTGATAAGTATTTAAAACAACTGGGCGCTACATATTCAGAATATACTGGTTCAAGCGCTGTTAAGTTTATTGAAGATACTTTTGCGCCGCTAACTCAACGTAAAGCTTTTAAAGTTTCACAAAATTTAGCCAAACAAGCCATAGATCAAAGATTAAGTCAAATAGCTAATAATCCAGTTACTTTAGATGATTATAGATTTTTGGCTGCTAATGCTTCAACTAAAGAATCTGCTAATTATTATGCTAGTGCTGGAGCTTCTACAGCTAAAGGCGAATTACTTAAAGGTATAGCTAAAACTAATTTAGATCCTATAATGGGAAGTGTAACTTCACCTATGTTGGGACCTAATGGTTTACCTATTATAACTAACCAAGTTACTAAAACTATTGAAGGACCAATTAAATTAGATTCTGCTATTATAAACGCTAAAACCATTGTCGATGAAATTACACCTCATTCTACTAGGGATATATTAACACATATTATAATTGATTCTAAATACAATAAATTACAACAGACTGCGGCTAATATATTATTAAAATCTAATACACAAATTAATGATAAAACAAACCAGCTTATTTCACACGATGCAGTTAGCTTTGAAAATGCCTGGGAATGGAAGAAAGACTTAGGTAATTATATTGCTGACGCATATGATTCTAATTTACCTAATATTGATAAAAAGAAATTAAATTTACTTCGTAGTTCCTTAAATAATGATATTACTAATGGAATTCCTAAATGGCAAAATAATAATAAAAATGCTTCAACTTTATGGACTGACTTAAATAAATTAGTAGCTGAGCGTGAAGACGCTTTTTTCCCTGAAGAAGGTCAACAATTAGGTAAAGTAGCCTTACCTAGTAATAAAAATACAAGCGATGCGTGGCATAAAATTATAGATGATAATAATACACTAAGTAAAGTATTATTAAATCCTAAGATGCCTGAAGCTAGTGCCGCAGGAGTTCCGGTTCAAAATCCACGTAAAGAACTAGCTAGTTTTAAACTTGCTGATATATGGGATACTTCACGAACTTTAGACAAACAAGGGAACTCTACTTTTAATACTGCTAAATTCTTTGAAGCTTTTAATGACCCGACATTTATGCAAAGTGAAAGTAAAACTTTACCATCTTCACGAGATTTACTTTATTCTAAAGGTACTCAAGATGATGTTAGACGATTTGCAACGGCATTAGGTAAAATAGAACAAGCTGGTTTACCATCTAAATATTTTAATCTTAAAAATATGATGGGAGGAATAGCTTTAAGTGCTGGGTTAGGAACTTATATGCTAAGTGGAAGTGCACCTACTAGTGCGTTAATAGGTGGGGGAATTGTAGGAGTTAGTTTAGCTGGGCATCAATTAGCTAAGACTTTAATAAATAAGGAAAGTGCGCGAGTATTAGTTGCAATGTCTGAGGACGCACCACTAGGAATGCCAGAGCGCTTTGCGGCACGTATAATAGGGAATGTTTTGAAAGGCGAAATAGTTAATGTTATGTATGGTGATGGACATAATGAAAAAGTAACTTTAGGTGAAGGGAATAAAAAATGAAAAACGCTTTAGCACCACAGCTTAATCAAGACTTTGTATTTAAGGCTACTGGAACTTCACCAATTATAGATATAAGAGGAAGAGGCTTAGGCTTTTTTAAAATTGCATATATTAATAACGGCGTGACTGCGCCGAGCGCTGGAACTATTGTTTTACAAAAATCATCTGATGGAGTTACTTGGTCTACAGGTATAACAGCAACATGTACTAGTGATGGCCAAAGTTTAATTACAGCTATAGATACTAGCTTTTTAAGATTAAATTTAAGTACTTATACACGTGCTAGTGATTCCAGTTTACTTGTTAATATAGTAGGTTATATTACTGATCCAACTTTAGGATCTGGCGATATAGTAGGTCCTGCTATAGCTATAGACTCACATATAGCATTATTCGATGGAACTTCGGGAAATTTATTAAAAGATGGTGGCGCGCTACCTGCGGTAGCTATTCCATTAACTTATTTAGATACAGATGGGACTTTAGCGGCTAACTCAGATGTTAAGGTAGCTAGCGAAAAAGCTGTTAAAACTTATGTTGATGCCAATGCTGGAGGCGTCGTAACCGCACCAGCAGGAGAAATTTTATATGGAACTGGAACTGGAATTACGAGTAATCCAATTCTAAAGTTTAATACAACAGATGGTTTTTCAATTATAAATACACAAGGAGAAAATCAATTTGATTATGGTAGAGGTGGGACTGTAAACATAGTGTACCCGTTTGTAAATAATGGATATGCTTTTCGTATTCAAGCTAATTTACCAGCTATGTCAATGTTTGCTGGAACAGTAAAAGGGGCTTATTTTACAAATTCTGCAAGTTCAGGAACAGTAGGTAATTCTATTGTTTTAGATTTATTTCAAAATGTGGATATAATTAGTGGGGATGCTATTATATTAAATATACAAGAATCTAATGAAACTAGTTCACTAAATTCATATGGTATTAAAATTGGAGATGTTGCACACGGGACTACAGCTAATTATGCAATTAAAACTGGCCTTGGTTTAGTTGAATTTGGAGACGTAGTTAAAGCCACAGGTTATAAATCTAGCGATGGCAGTTTAGGTACTACAGGTACTATAACTACAGCATCTTTAATAGGTAAAACAGTGACTATAAAAAATGGTTTAATTACTAGTATAGCTTAAGTTATGGAAAAATATTTAAAGGAAATTATTGGAAATTTAATATTTCAAATAGCTAATTTACAATTTGTGAATGAACAATTAAAAGATGAAATAAAAAAGTTAAAAGAAGCATTAACAGAAATAAAAGGTTAATCTTTTATATTTTTAAAAATTTCATCTTGAAGCTCACGACCTAATTGATATTGGATATCTAAATTCTTTTTAAAATCTTTTCGTTTTTGATGTGACTTAAGACGTCCTTTAGCACACTTTATTTCTTTATAAAAAATTTTTGAGATCTCGCTACTAGGTTCTAATAAATTTAGCTCCTTTAAAGCTTTTAAATCTCGTCTAACCGTTCTAATACCAACTTTAAATTTTAAAGCTAAAGAATCTATATTTATATCTTTAGTTTTACTTATATACTCAATCATTGATAAAAGACGTTTAACAATTACATATCTAGAATGTTTCATTTAAGCTTTATCCTTTATTTTAAGCTTTAGTTTTGGGGTCTTTCATGAATATATCTTTAGCTATATCTGTTAATATGTAGCCTGGTTCACTTCCATTTGAAATCATTTTAATTAAAGCTGCACCTTCAAGAGTTATAAGTAATTTATCTAAATCTTCACTTGATATTTCATTCCAATGTTTGAGTAAAATTTCTCGCCTTTGAAGTGACTTAACCACTCCATTAGAACTTTGATAATAACTCCATAAAGTACTTAGAATTATAGCGCCCAGGTTTGCATGTGGGTTTTTACCTGCGCCTAACATAAAACTAGTATAATTTTCTTTAAGGCTTAGAATTTCATCAATAGCTTTGTATATAATTGCTTCAGTGATTACCAGCGTATTTTGTGAAGCTGCAATCAACATTGCAAGTTTAGATATTAAGGTGTGTGCGCCTTCAACAAAGCCACTTTTATCTTTAACATGTTCATAACTTTTATATAACTTAATATAAAAATCTTTCCATACTCTACGTGCATCAAGGGTTCGTATAAACTCACCTTTTAAGTTTTTAATTATATCTAACTGATCTATTAATATTTGTTTATGCGCGGCTGGCATTAATGAATTTGGATCGTCTAACGAATTAGGCGGTCTACGGCCGTCAGGTTTAATAAGACATGTCCTGCGAAGCAGGCCGCCATAATTTGCTTGTGTATTATACATATCCCTTAATAAAGTTTCATTAGAGCCTCCTAATAGGTTTATACATCTATTAGTTATTTTAGTTTTACCTTTACGTAAAATATATTCATATTCAGCCATAAAGGCGTAGCCTTCAGTCATCATTTTAACTAAGCTAGGGTCTTCGACGAAGGCTGCCGTTAATTCTAGTGCTATAACTATACATGCGCCATCTTTAATTGGTATTCCGGTACGTTTATTACCTGCGTCAGCCGCTAATTCATCTGTAATGCCTTGCCACGAAGCGCGTCCCATGATTACTTTAGTATGTTGACAATCTTTTAATAATTCTGCCACGAGTTCGGGGGGTGCGTCTTTCCGGTATGCCGCAGAATCAGCTAAAAGTAATACATATAAATTTGGATATAATTTAGAAGTGCCCCAGTTTAAATAGCAATTAAATCTAAGTTGCGCTGCGACTGCGGCGTAGGCGGACCATTTCCAAAAGCTGGTGGGAGATTCAAATTCTTTAGTTAGTTCACAGAAAGTTTTAATAAAATCAAATTTTTGATTTGAATTTAAACTTGAGTTTGTAGCTGAAGGCGCTGAATTAGGAGGCGGTGAATTTGAAGACATTTGAAAGTGTAAAGCTCCATAATTATAGCTAAAACTCCTTCTAGCTTAATTTTAAGTTTTAAATTAACTATTTAAGCTTCGTCATATTTAATTAGCTTTTCAATTAATTTGGCTTTCTTAATATAAGTTTCTCCTAATTGTAAAATCATTTCAGGATAATAATCTAAATTATTTATACCTAGCTTAGACTTTATTTCTAAATCACATTTAAGAATCTCTCTAATTATCTTATATCTAGCATTGTCTTGTTTAATGTCATCTTTATTCATATTTTAATCTCTTTTAGCAATTCCCAATTGGTTGAACTAGCTGAAACTTCGGCAGGAATAACTAACTTAAAATTATGACTTAAACTGCAATTATTAAAGTCTATAGGACGTTCATAAATTCTTTTGCTAGTTTCAATATAGTTAATAACATGATCTTTATAAACTTCAGCTAAGAAGCTATCATGAGATTCATTTAAAAACTTAAATTTCTTCATATATAGTTCTTTTAAGCTTGAGGCGATTCTATGTAAACTAAACTTAGTTAAGTCACTAATTATTGCTTGCTGAATATAACATAAAGCTTCCTGATATAAATGATCGTCTAATTTATTAAAAAAATCGCGGCGGCGGCCATTAGGACAAACTAAGTATCTATTTTTACCAACAAATTCACGTATTTTATTATGAAAGTTAAATCTAATTTTAGGATTTAAGGCATGAAATTCGTCCATTAACATTTGACAATACTTTAAGTCTGCATGAATATATTGACTTAATCTAAATGCGCGCATTCCATTATGCCCTGCGTGTCTAATTCGTTTACCTAATTCATAGTATGGAACATTTAACTTAGGGACTACTGGCGTAGTCTTTTGAATAGTAGCTGGATCAATCTTTAATATTTGGCCTATAGTTTTAGCATGAAGTGAAGGTTTTTGATCCATTAATGCTAATGCCTCGTAATCTTCAGCTAAAACAAACACTGCACGCGCTTCGGCTCCTTTACCATCTATTTCAATAAAAACGTAATCTTTATGGGGTACAAACATACTTCGTAGATCATGCGCTATTTCCTTTGATTCAAAGTCTTCAAAAATATCTTCATCTATTTTAAAGCCATGTTTAGATATTGTTTGTAGACTTCTACCTAATCTACGAGTCCATTTATTATTACGTTGTTTATTTAAAACTATTTCATCTATAGTTTTTGAAAATGAACTTCTTCCTGTTTCCGTGCCTGCTAAGTTAGAACTTCCCCTAAAAGTTGAATCAGGATGTAAAGGTGTTTCAATATATTCTAAAACTTTGGCTAATTTACGACATAAAATTATACGATTTAAAATCTCAACACCCAAAGTTTTAGCTATATTATTTTCTGCGTGATTAATCAGTAAATCATCTAAAACTTCTTTACCTGTATTATAATTAGTTTCACCTGTATCAAGCGTCTTTTTGCGAACTGGAAATTTTAGCGTTTCATAAATATAGCGTCCAACTTGAGGCGCGCTCCGTGGATTAAAGTCAGGTAAATTTACTAAGTTTCTTAATATAGCTAAGTTAGACTCATAAAAATTAGTATATTTATCCCATAACTTAGCTTTTTGGCCTTGGTCTATTAAGATTCCTGTTTCATCTATATTTTTATAAATTAAAATACTAGGGCTGACTTCATTATCATAAAGCTCTTTTAGATTATTTTCAATTAGTTCTTTGTCTTGCTTTTCACTTATTATATGTGCTGCTAAGCTATCTTTAGCACAATATAAATATAAACGATCCCGTGAGTGTAATTTAGGATTAAACTCTTTACCTTCATCTTTGTAATAGGCCATATCTGTATAGATTGAAGTGTAAAAATCTAAGCCTTTAGGTAATTCAGGATAAAGTAAAGCGCCCTTTAACATTGTATCACTTTTTACATTATTTACTTTAAATCCAAAACGCTCTAGAATTATCCAGTCATATTTTATATTTTGGTTATTCTTTTCTATATTAGAATTAGCTAAGACTTTAGCCACTAAGCGCCATAATAAAACTAATTCATCTTTAGATATTGAACTATCCAATAAAGGAACTGTACAAGATTCGTAACCATCGAAACAGAAACTTATACAAGTAAGTAAACCTCCATATGTTTCTATATCAAAAGTAACCCGTACCGGATTTTTACTTAATTGGCGGTTTAAAAAAGTTTCAAATTCGCGCGCGGAGTGCGAGACCCAACATAAACCAGGTTCCTGAAATGGTTGGGTTGAAATAGCTAAATCTTTAATACGCTTAAAATCTAAACTCACATAGCTTCTTGCTGTGTAATCTACTTCAAGCATGAAAGGACTTAGCGTTGGGATAACTTTAATTTGTTTCGCTGTATCTTTAGATGCTTCTTGAAATTGATGTAGGCTAAAGTCAGGACGCAAAGGTAATACACTACCGCGATAACAGTAAATCCAATGACTTCGTCCACGCGGTTTGTGTAAATTTGATATATGCGGAAACACGGCACCAAGACTAACATCGTCAAGAGGAACCAAAATATTGGGATTAACATTTTTTATCTCCTGGAATAATATTTCTAAATACCTATTATAATCTACTTTAGCAATTGCTTCGCGAAGCTTTTTAGGATTATTTCCTGAATATTCAAGTTTTTCTTTTATAAATAGAGACCGGTAACAATTTTTAAGGTTTAATCTTAATGGGTATAGAAAATTATTTAACGTTATTTCATTGTAACCTGTAAGTGCAAAGCCACTTAATAAATCTGCTTTACCTGGAAACCCTCCTAAGAAAAATATATCAGCATTATTGTAACCGTGGGACGCGACGTGTAGTTTAGTTTCAGGGATTGTAATTACTTCCATCTATTTATTATTAAAATTAGATAATCCATATTCTTGTAATTGAGTCTTTAAACTAGTTAGATATTCTATATTAAATATACATATATTTGTATCTTTAGATATATTATCTTTTATAAGTAATGGTACAACTATTGGTTTACCTTCCATTAGTTGTATAATTTCTTTAGAAGTTAAGCTTAGTAAAATTAATGTTTTTTCCATCTACTTTTTCTTTGTTTTAGCTAAAAATTTATCAATTATTTCCCAATTGATTTCTAATTTTTTAGTAGATTCGCTAGCTATAAGTAAGACAAATTCAATTTCGCTGATTTCGTCTTCAGTTATTTCTATTTTCATAGTTTTTGAAAGGGGGCTTTATGCCCCCTATAATTTTATATCAAAATGGTATCGAACCTACTGCGGCCCAATCTTCAATGTTATTGAAAATCTTCCCCGCGTTTTTGTCAGTTCCTAAGTTATGAATTACTTTACCCATAACTTTTTTACCTTTAATGTTTTCAAAGTTTAAATCAAACTCACTTCCTAGTTTAGCCAAATAATCTGCTATGGTTACATTATTTAAAGCTGCAAATAATCTAATCATAAATGTTTGTCCAAATGGCTGTGAATTAAAGTAATGATCTATGTAATGGTAAGGGTCTTTAACTAGCGTATGACGAACTACGTAATTTACGCTATTTTTATCTTTGCTTTGCATTACGTTTACGTCTGTAAGCTCGAATTCATACCAACCAGGAGTTAATGGTTGATTTCGTTTTAATTCTGATTCGATTTGTTCTTTTGTAATGTGAATTTGAAGTGACATTTTAGTTTAGCTCTTTTCTTTTTGTTTCTTTTGTTTGGTTTTGTTAGTTTAAAAGTTAATAGAGTTTTATTTTTTTTATTTCTATTTTTCCTCCATTTGGTTTATATTTGCAAACTCTCCAAAATAAATTAAGGCTGCCTGATTATACGCTAATGCTGCATCTTCTTTATTTTCAAATCGGCCTAAATGTTTTACCTTTCCAGCACAACATATTTGAGCCTTATACTTGCCACGGTCATAATAGACCCCTTTATAACCAACTTTATTATTTTTAAATAATATTCTATTTGCTAGATTTTGGCTAGTACTAGCTTTACGTAAATTAGATTTTTGATTATTGAGTTTATTTCTGTCTATATGATCTACACTAATTTTAGTATCTAATATAATGCTAGGCATAGAAGTATTTTCTTTATTTATAAGTCCATAAACAGATCCATTATTTAATAAGTACCATTTATACTTATTTAGATTATTAAAATCCTCATCATCTACAATAACTAAATTGGAAGAATTTATAAGTTCTATTGTTTTCATTGGTTTATTTTTAATCTAACTTGAAGAGGTCTTTAATTTCTGTGAATTTAGTTTCTGTTGTTTTTTGTTCAGTTTCTTTTAATTTCCAAAGTTCTTCTTTTATGCCTTCAAGTGAGCGTGCTTCAAGAATTTTAAAGCCACCATCTTTTAGAGCTTCAGTAATATACTTTTCAAATTCATAATCTGGAATTATATTAAATGAACTTAGAATTATTTGGTATTTCAAGTTTAAACCTCTTCTATTTTTATAATTTTTAAGTTTCCATCAAGTAAATAATCATTTAAATATTCTTTTATGGTTTCAACATCAAAGGGTTCGTTATCTTGACTAAAGTCTTCAAGTGTAATTTTAAATGTTTTTTGCATAATTTTTAATCCTTTTCTGTTTTAGAAACTTCATTAACTTCTATAGTTTTAACTATTCTTTTTAGTTTAAAGAAATCATTAGAATTTGCCATTAATTTATATCCGCATTCTGGGCAATAGTTAGGTAGCCTGTCTGCGACAGCCCAAATAAAAGAGCATTGTGGACAGTTATTTGAGAATATTTTCATAGTTTTAATTTAGTTTTAAATTTTAAGCTTTAAATGGCGAAGCCGCCGCCCCCTAAATTTTGGTTTTGTTGTGTTGGTGGTTTGAAAGTTTTGTTTTTAATTGAAGCTGTGAGTTCCTGAAAGAAGTTCCAAAAAGATTTTTGAGTTATGTTAAACTTACCTGGAGGAATTCCAAAGCTATTTTTAGCGATTTCAGTGTTAAATTCAACAAAATAATAGTCTTTATTATTTATGACTTCTTTGCTAAACTTGTAGGTGTCATTAAATATGGCTAAAATATTTTCAGCTAAGTTAGCCGTGCCTAAAGTAAGTTTTTCACCTATAATGACTTGTGGATCTGTATCTTTAGAGCCTGGTAGTTTACCATATTTGTCTATTATGTGAGCGCTAACTGTAATATTGCAAGGTAATATACGTAAAAAGTCAAAGATTTTATGAGAAGCTTGGGATTCAAACTTGTAATCTCCTGGACCTGTCATAGCTAGATTACCTAGATTTAAATGTCCTATGCCTTTAGTTGCGTTTAAACTAGTTAAATTTAAAAGTCTAATTAGGGAAGTCGCTGAACCTAAATCTATAGACTTAAAACTTAAGCTTTTAGATTGTACCAGCATATAAAGTGTATTTAAGTGCTTTTCGACTTCAAGGTAACCCTTGAAAGGATCGAATTGAACTATATCTATATCTTTATCATCTAACCAGCCTTGGTTAACAGCGTTAATTAGACCATTGGCACGTATATCAAAATCCAGTTCCTGAAGGGGTTTTGGCAGCGAAGCGGCCGCTATAGTCTTGCCACTACCTGAGCGTCCTATAAATAATGCAAAAAGTCTTGTTTCTTTTGAAATGTCGGTTAAGTTCATAAATTTATTTTATTTAATTCCTTTTTATCTGTTAAGTCTTTGAAGCGCGCTCCCATAAATATAAGTTCAATAAGTTCATGACATTTTGGACAACGTCCCATAACCATTGGGTCACCATCATAATCTACACCCATAATAAATTTGTGTATAACTTGTGGCCCGTATTTGATACAATTATCACAGATTACTTCTATACCTGAAACTTTCATAAATTTAAGTTTAATTTAAATTATCCAGTAAGATGGCTTTAATTTCTTCAGCTAATTCATTTTTAAACTCTTCTTTGTTTTCTTTCTTTAGTTCTTCTTTAGCTTGGTTTAAAATACTTAAATTTAAATCTCCTTCAACTAAAGTTCTAGCCCTTTTAAGTTCTTGGGCTTTAGGTGACTTTGTGCAATAGTTACATACAGGAATTTTATTCTTTAGTTGTGTTGAAGTTAAAATAAAAGTATTTTTACACTTATGGCATATAGCTTCTTTACCTATTAGAAATTCGCGTTTTTTGTAGTGCGTACACTTTGGATGTAAACACCTATAAATCTCTTTATTAGACTTTGAACGTTCATATTCATGCGTAAAGTGAATAAATTTTTCTAGCGTTTTCGACATAACTTTTTAACTTTTTAAATTTTTAACTTAAAACCTGGACATTTTTCTTCCATTTTAATTTCTGGTGAGTCACAAGCGTCGCACTCTTTTTTAAAATTACTTAAGTGTAAAAAATAATAGTGTCCACAGTTAGCACAAATAGAATACTTAGTTAAGGATTTTAATTCTAAGTTATTCAAAACTATTCCTTACAGTCTGTGCAGCGAATAATTGGTAAACCTTCAATGTCTATAATATAAATTTCGCTTTTGTTAAAAAATCTTACAAGACAACAACTACATTCAGTATATACATTAGGAATTATGATACTTGAATAAAATGCCATTCTCTTTTTATGTTTACATTTAGGCCAATTATATTTATCTTTTACCATGGAGTCCATTTTTCACCTTTTGTAAACTTAAATTCTTTAATTCTTTGTTTAATTTCAAAGTTAGGTTCTTCACATAAGTCTATAAAGCTACATGGATTAGAATTAAAGGCTCCAGCACAAGCAGAGTCATTCCTAAGGTATAATATACTAGCTTCGCTAGTTTTATTATCCCCTATGACGTTTCTTACTTGGTAAAAAACTTGAATTAGCTTAATTCTCCATTCTTCAATTAAATTTTTATTGAAGTGAATTAAGTCACGTCTAAATAATTTATTAGCCTTAAGTAAATTATTTGTCTTATCTTCTTGCATTCCAAAATAGTTTATTATGCCATATTCATAACCCGTAACTAACGCGTAAGTCTTGAATTGCGGCGTATAATGATACAAACTTGAATCACGAGATTGAGTTTTATGATCTACAAAGCATAATATATTATTTTGAAGCTTAGTAATTAAATCTATACGTCCTTCTAATATAAACTTAACTTTAGTGTCCTCATATAGTAAGTAACTAAAACCTACTTCAACGCCGCCAGCAAAGCTGGCGAAGTCGTCATTCAAATATTTTTGAACATAAAGTAAAAATCTTTGACATATAAAATCTTCTAATTCAAAGTTTATATCATTTGGAAAAAGCTTTAAAGTTTCCTTAGATTCTTTAAATAAATTTATGGCGTTTTGCGCTTGAGTTAGCTTGTTTTCATTAGGCGTAATTGCACATAAGCTATAATAAAATGCTAGTAAGCTATGAACTAAATGTCCTTTATCTGGGGCAGGTTTATGCTCCGTATTAAGGATTAAGTTTTGTTTATACTTATAATACCATTGTAAAGGGCAAGTCATAAATGCCTGTATTTGCGAGGCATCAAGAGTTAATATAAACTTAGAAACTTTTTTAGATTTAGCCTTAGTTAACACTTTAATTAAAGTTTTTCCTCAATATACTTAGCTATTTCGTCAAATCTATAAGCGTTATCATTCATTTTTGCAAGCTCTACCATTGTAGGATCATCTAATTCAGCCCATTTTTCAATAATTTTTGGTGGTATTTTATTCTGACCTAAATAAGTCCAGTAGTCGTTATTGCTTAAGCTTCTAATTGCAGGTTCAATTATTTTGTCTTCAACTGCTAATTCACAAAGGACTCCTAGACAACAAAAGCCTTCTTTAATTTTAAGAAATGAACGGCCTTGTTTATATTTTCCAGATCTTAATGCTTCAATCCAGCGCGCTTTAATTTCTTTGTTCATAATTTAAAAGCTTAACTTAAGGTTAACTGAGTTAGTTTTTTAAAGATTTCGAGACTTTTGTTAAAAGCTAATTTGCGTTCATGAACTTGGTTTGTATTTAATGCGAGGCTCTTTAACTTATCAAAACGCGTTATTACTTTCATGTCTATTTCGTTAGTGTTACCTGTAAAGGTTTCAAGTATTAATTCTTCAATTAAATCATAGGCTATCCGCATATTCGTATTTGTTGGAAGACGCTTAAATAAATCTATACGTAAACTTAAATTAACTTTTAGGAGTCCTAAGTCTTTAGCTTGATTTTTGATTTTATTTTTATCTTTTATATTTAACATTCTATTTATTTATTTATTGTGTACTTAAGTCAACTCGAACTGTAAGATTTTTGACTTTTAAATATATGATTGGTAATTGTACGCTTATGATTAATGCAATCGTACAATTACATAATACGTTTGATTCAAGAGTTTTAAAGAAATGATCTCCTATAATTTGTCCAGAAGCAGGACAGTCTTTGTCAGAAATAAGTCCTTTTGTATCTAATTCTAAATTAGGTTTAATAGTTTTATCTATTTTCATTTTTTATCTTTAACTCTCTATGAATTTATTTTATTTTTAGTCTTCATCTTTTTTATATAATTCAGTAAATTCTTTATGAAGTTGTTTAATTGTAAATCCTATTCTCCAACCTATAAAAATTAAAGTATCTTTTGATAATTTATCCTTATCTGTACTTTTTAACTCTTGTCTTACAACTTTAATAAATGCTTTATATGCTCTTTCATCCATAAATTTATCCTGTAATGAATCCTTTAATCTTATTTTCTAATAGTAATTCAGCGTCTTGTTGAATTAGTTCAACATTTGTAAACTTGGCATTAGTAACTTGTGCAAGCATTTTAAGAAATTCTGGTATTGGCTGTGGGCCTATGTAGATTATGTTTATAATTAAGCCTTTAGCTGAGTCTAAAGCCGTGGTTTGTGAGTCTGGCATTCCATCAGTTAATAAGATGATCTCTTTTATTCCTGCACTTTTTATGGTTTCAAACGCGCATGCCATATTAGTTCTGCCATTAGGTTCACTTAACTTTCTAACTTTATATGTGTGGGTTGAAAACTCATAAATATTAGCGCCTTTAAAGTTAATTAAAACTTCATTAACTAAATCAACCGCCCGTTTCACGGGCGAATTTTTATCTTCACTTTCTATTTCGGCGGACATTGAACCTGAAACATCACATAAGAGAGTCGTATTTTTATACTTATTCATACGCTCTATTTTATCGTGAAGCGTATTTACTTTATCTAAGCTTTGATTGTTTAGTTTATCAAGTAAATCTTTAGACTTTTTAGTTAGGCTTTCATTTTCTTTGGACATATTTTTATTTTAATTTAGTTTACTTTTATTATTCTATATCTATGTCAAACTTTAGTTCTTTATTTTTAAGTGCATAATTTAGCATAGCTAAAGCTTGTTCAAGTGTATAATCTTCAAATGGAAAGTTTATTAGTTCAATTCTTGCGGCTTTAGCATAATTGTTGTTTCTGTCTAACAATAAAAGGAATATCTTTTTATCTTTAAATGACATAACTTTTATATTTAATCTTTAGCTACGTCATTAGGACAATAGTGTGGGCCATTAGTTCCACAAAATTTACATTGTCTATGCCTATTGCGATTCCTCTCCCATTCACGAACTGCACCTGTTAATAATCCAAGAGTCGGTGCATCTCGATGATTTACATATAAATCATAAAGTTCAGACACTTTAGTTAACTTAGGGTCCGTTGACATATTATGAATTAAATAGTCCAGGTCATTTTTAGATAAGTTAAAGTAATTCCCGTTTGACGACATTTAAACCCCTTTTCTTTTGTGGACTAGCTTGGCATTTCATCTTGCACTTTAATTAGCCACATAGCTAGAGTTTCAAGTTCATCTTTATTTAATACGAAACATAAACCTCCGGCTGGAGGTAAATTAAATAAAACTAACTTACGTTTACGTTCATAAGTGGCAAAAGTCCTGCCATTAATAAGTAAGCGTTCAATTAGAATTCCTGAGTCTATTTCGATCATATTGATATTATATCTCTTTTAGGACGTCCTTGGCATATTTTACGATCTTCATTACAACCAGCACAAGGATCTTCGCCCTTATTAATAAGTAATATAATTAATTCACCATCTAAAGTACAAGTGCTAGGGATATAACCTTGAGTTACAGCCATTTCGTGGAATATTTTAGACCTTTCATTTTTCATATTTTATGGTTAACTATTGTGTTGCTAAACTCAAGTAAAGAGTCTATGTCGTTATTTAAATCAAATGAGGCTCCTATACCTGTTTCAGCTAAAATATTGCGCTTTTTGTTTACGAGTTCATGAAAAAATTCATCTATTGTGCCTTTAGCTATCATATATGTAATTATAACCGCCTGTTTTTGGCCATCTCGATGAAAGCGCCCCTCGAATTGTTCTTCATCCGCTGAGTTCCATTGACGTTCTAATACAAGCGCTTGGGCACAAGTTTGAAGATTTAATCCTACGCCTCCGGCAAGTGAATTAATAACAAGTACTCTCGCGTTACCACGAGTAAATTCTCTAACTATGTCGGCTTTACGGTACATTGAATCTTCGCCACTAAGTTTGAGTGGATTTAAATTCTTAGCTTCAAGTACGTAATATAAAGTATCTCTTACGCTATGGTGTTGTATACCTATAGCTAAAGATTCATCAGAAGATTCAAGAAAATCTATGATCCACTCAAGTGCGGATTTACATTTAGCTTGACCAGTAATTGCGCGTAGCTTAGCTAACCATCCTAGAATTTCAGTTGAGTTTATACCACTACGTGAATTCTTTTGGTCATCAAGATAATTCTTAAATAAATCTAAAGTTCTATTATATGAGTTACGAATATTTATGTCATCTATTTCGATTATCTGGTAGTCTCGCGTTAATGGAGGCAAGTTCTTTAATACTTCATGCCTTTCACGCCTAATTATCCATTGGGAAGTTAATTCTTTAAATGCTTCAGCCTTTAATGGATTAAGTCTTGTATAGATTCCTTTTTCATTAGGAACTAGCCACCTAAATTTAAATGCGCTTAAGTCGTAGAAATGAGAAGGTGCTAAGATGTTTAGAATCGTAAAGTATTCACTTACTTTATTTTTAATTGGGGTTCCACTTAAAGCTATTTTATATTTGATATTAGCTAACTTTATTAGGTTAATTAGCCCCTTCGTCCGCTTGGCGGACGGATCTTTAAAGTTTTGAACTTCGTCAATGACTACAGTTTTTAAGTTTAAAGTTAAAAGTTTATCTTGTATATCCTGCTTACTTAGCATATCCATACTTAAGACATAAACTTCGTAGCCAGGTATTAGGTGAAGACGTGAAGTTACAGGGATACATTTACCAAAATCTTTATTAACCCATTCACTAAACTCATGTGCCCACTGAAATAAAGTAGTGCCTTTGACTATAATTAGCGCAGGTAAACTAATTATAGCGTTACGCTTTAGCGCTATTAATGCCTGAATAGTCTTACCTAGGCCCATTGCGTCAGCAATTAGACAATTAAGCTGAGTGCTTTCAGCGAATTTAATACCGTCTATTTGAAAGTCATAAGCTCTTTTTTTATTATCTGTACCGTAGAAGCTTGATGGAATAAAAGGAGGTAAGTTTTTAATGTAAGTCTCATGTAATTCTGGAATTGAACCGCCTTCATAATCCCAAGCTTTAATTTCATCTTCGTAATTAAGATTTAGAGCTTTTAAATTTAATTCTGATTCCTTAAGCTTAAATCCATTTCCGTTGCTTTCAGCAACGTCTTTAGTATTTGAATCTTGAGTATTTATCTTTAGTTTTAGTTCACTATGTCCACATGTATATACGTATGTTATGAAGGACGCTCCCATTGAAAACTCAGCTTGAATTTTAGCTGTTTTATGGCATTTGGGACATTTTTGGGTTAATTTCATAAATCTTCAGTTTTAATAGCAAACTTTGGAGTATTACGTCTGTCTGTAGCAGCATGCCATTTACCTTCTTCATCTAACCATAATACTTTACGTCCATATTTTATGGCTGCTTTACGAACAGATTCTTTATCTTTAGAACTCCTTGGAATTTTGGTTTTCATAATATTTATATAAATAAAGTTAAATCTTTAGCTTCCCCTTGCATTCCCATAGATTTAACTGCGGATTCAGCGTCTTTTTGACTCAAACCTATTTTCATATTACTTAGAACTATCTTTTCATACGGAGTTAAGTCTTTTAGACTTGGTTTAGGAACTTTTGACTTAGATTCTTTTATATTATTAGTTGAATTGGATTTAGACTTTTTTGAATCTTTCGAGTCGGACGTTGAATCTAATTTTTCTTTCGTGCGAAGTACGAGATCTTTTTTAGCTTTAACTTTAAGAACTTTTTCATTTAAGAAAGAGGCCCAGTTTTTAGCTAACGTTTCATAACTTCGCATGAAACTTAAACCTAAAGTCGCGAGCGCCTCTTGGTCTAGTATACTCCAATTAAAATTAGGATCTTTATTTATGATAATGAAGGGTAAAGTTATGCCTTGAGTCTTAATTAAAGTTTCAAGCGAGTTTGGGCCTATACCTAAGATCCTAAAATGGTTAGATAATTCTTTAAGCTCTTTTATCTTCTCAGTTTCATCTTTATATGTTTGATTTAATTCTTGAATTCGTGTTTCAAGATACTCGACTTGAAACTTAGTGTTACATATATTTGAATCACAAACAATTCTTTCAGGTAATTCACATCTAGTTATATCTATGTCACAAGTACAACAAACATGCGAAGGATCTTTTTGCGCGAGGCACGGCCGAGCGCATGGTTTAATTGTATTGACACAATATTCACATTTATGGATCATAATTTACATTCTTTATCCATAGTTTTAGCTATTTCAATATAAAAATTTGGCCCCTCAAGGCGCTTAACTCTTGATTCAATTCTTAGCTTTCCAGTTTTTCAACTGATACGCTACATAGTCAATCAATTACTTAATTGCTATTGCTCTTTAAGAATTTAGGACCTAAAGTTTTTACAACGTGGTTCGTGGTTAAGAATCTTACGATTAGTTTTAATCATTCTTAAACACTTTCCAAAAATTTTAAGCTTGTTAGCTATTTTAAACTTTGGCTTCTGATTACAAATAGTTAACATTAAATGTTAATTGTGTTTATCAGAATCATTGTCTTCACGTTGTAATTATGTTACTTCTTGCTCTTTTGTGTGCGCTGGGGCGTGAGGCCGCGGCCTGAGATCCGTCGCCAGAGTACAAAAGAGGGTAAAGCGAAGCAACATGCGGGCATTAGAGCACTGTTTTGAGGGATTGTCAAGCTATTTGATAGCTAGATAACAAAGGACTTAGCTTAATTCTTAACCCGAAGTGCCTGTGTATTGATTAGCGACCACCCGGTATGCGGGGAGCGAGCGCTTCGGGTAAGACGCTGAGTCATCAAGTGTTAGTCCAATAGGGCATATAAATCTAAAGGACTTATGCGTTATTTAATTATGGATTTAAAGGACTTATGCATAGGGTGAATTACGGATTTAAAGGACTTAACTTTTTGTGCTTGACTTTGTCCACTATCTTGGAGTAGCGTCTGTCTACGATGTTGCGATCCTTTAGAATTGGAATTGTGTGTTGCATAAGTCCTTTAGAATCGTAATTAAATGTGGTATAAGTGGTTTAGATTTAGTATATAAAAAAAATATATATTTTTAAATCAATAACTTAACCCTTACCCTCTTCAGATGCGCGCCCCCTAGCAATAAATAGACTTAGTTTGCGTCAAATATTTGAACGAGTTAGTAAGTCTTTTGTTTTAAAGATTTTAGGATGGCAGGGAATTTTTACTTGCTACTAAAATGCCTCAAAAATGGGGGTCAGATTTTAGTAGTTTGTAATAATGCTAAAACGTTTGTTTTCAATGAATTTGTGGTGTTCCACTTGCCTATGCTAGAAAAATAGCATGTTTGAACTTTATTTGGCTAAATTAATAGTTAAATAAAGTAATTTAAATGAGTTAAAAAGTTATGGGACGTAAAAAGTTTACAAATAGTTTAGCCGCTCGTCAAGCGGATATGCGTTTTAGATTAACTGGATCTTCAGTTGGAAAAAAACGCGCAAAAACTACTTGTCCAATTTGTTGGAAAGAACATTGGCGAAGTGTTCCGGATGAATGTTGGAAAGAGGGTTTACTTACAAAAAATGAATATTTAAGTTCAGAATTTGAAAAGTATATTTATGAAAACAAAAAAGGAAAAATCATAGGCTAAAGTTTAAATTAAAATTAATTAATTTAAACTTAACTAATTTGAATTTTCGAAAGTTGAGATGGGTGCCTACGGCTGGCGAAGTCAGAAACTAACTTTATAATCTTAATTATTTGGTTAATTTCTGACTTCGTTAGTTTTTTAGCTAAACTAAGGTTATTCTTCCGTTGCGTTTGCTTTTGCTGATGCCGCTCGAATTGCGTTCATTATGAATGGAATATTTTTAACTTGTTCCAAGATTGCACTGGTTTGTTTATTCCATTCTTCAGCTGAAGCTTTTCTTTTATCTGAAACGGTAATCATTGCGTCGAAGGGCGCGATTTCGCGGTAAGATTTAATGTATTCCATTAAAACCGCGCGATTAATTCCGCCTGAAACGCCTGCACTCGCTTTTGCAGATTTTAAAGCTTCGTTCCTGATTAGGAAATTCGCTGCATCAACCCAACGGTTAATTTCATTTAATTTTGCCATTACTTTTTGAGGGTGTGCGTCACTTGTGAAAGTTTCGTACTCTACTGGAACTTCTTTTTGCTGAAGAACTAGGTTTTCATCGAAAAACTCATAAGACTTTTTGATGCTAACTTTTTCTGTTTCGGTCTTAACTTCGGCTTCTTTTTCAGGCTGTTGTGTTGACATTTTACTTTTACCCCTTTTTGAATTTGAAATCATGAAAAACAGCTTAGCCTAAATTTAAACTTTTGTCAAGCTTAAAATTAAACTAGGCTTAAAATTTAGCGCCCGGACTGTGAGGGACGCTAAACTTAAGAACTTAAGCCAAGTAAATTCTTACAAATTGGTTGAACCAGCTTAAAAAGCTTAGTTTCTTAATGAATTTACCTGACTTTGGGTCGCGCGTTGAGTGTCGCATGGGGATTTTTCCTTTTAAATTTAACTTAAAAACAAACTTAGTGCCGCAATCAAACCAACTAAAGCCATAACTATCCCTAAAACAAATAAGACTAAAGTCTTAACTACTTCTGACATTTATATTAACTCTCTTTTAATTTTCAAAAGTTTGGAACCAAAATCTAGGTAGCTGGAAACGAAAAGTTTCATGCATTTCTGCATAATATGCTAAATCCATAGCTTCGTATACTGCATACTCGTTATTTCTATCCAATGGTTCTACTACAGACAATTCACGATTAAATTCAGCCACTTTAGTTTCTCCTTTAACTTACGCGAAGCGCAAAAGGCTAACCTAAGACTCGAACTTAGGATAAACTTGCTAGATTTACATAAACCATATTTAGCCTACTCAAAAAGAGTAAAAACTTCGCCCACTACGTTGTAGAAATAGATAATTAACTTAATTACTTTATTAACCGTAAACGATGTATAAAGTAACTAAGTTAATTATCTAATCGTGAAACGTAGTGAACTTGGTAGGACCAGCATCATGATAGCGCCGTCAAGCGTCATCTTATATGCTGGCGAGTGCCGGGGCCTAGCGGGCTACTCTGCCGGCCGCTACCGATACCCAGTGTGGATACGTCGCTAGGTACTCCGTGATGCTTTGACGGGCATCGTGAGCGTGTTACGCGCTGATCTAGCAATGCGACCGGACACTAAGTCCGGACCCTACCTTCGACTCGCCGCTAACCTCACATCATACCAGCCTGCCGGAGTTCATACCAAGTGCCGGGTATCGGTCGGATTAATGCTACAGCGCGATAACTAACATCGGCTGATTATTGCTAGGCTTTCCCGTTGCCTATTAACTCGTTTTACCCGGCACGTCTCGTACGCATTACTACGGTATCTAAATCACTGTTGCTATGTGAGGCGTGCTCGCCGTGGCTTCGATTATGAGTCTATACGGGTTTACGTCAAGACCCTGATCTAATCATGTTCCGCAGTTGATATAGCAGGTAGGTGGCCATTACCAGATTACTTTGTTATCTTATAGTTACATCTGCGTCATAATCATGACTCGTAAACTATCTTTACATAAGTCTGCATCTTGTTGATAGTTCGTGTCAACTATCCTTACAAACCATTATAGCTTGCGTAAAGTAATATGACATACTTTATATAGTATGTCATATTAATGACAATAGATCATACTATAATCTATTCTATGATCTATTCACCGGCGTTAGCCGGTGGGTTCCCCCAAATCAAGCCGGGTTTAGATAGAGATTTCAAACCTAAAAAGCAAGTATAAATATTAAATACTTTATATAAATAAATCTAAATTCAACTTAGCATTTTTATTACCAACTTCAAAAATTCACTTAAGCCTCTTAAAATCATTAACTTAAAAACGCTTGACACCGCTTCGCGCTTTATGTTAAGGTTAAGCCAACTCAACGCGCGGCCCGGCTAAAAAATTAAAAAGCTAAAATTTTAAGGACTAAAATTTTATGAAACCTAACTAAAAACCAGGTTAAATATAAAAACGTGTCTAAAAATCCTTCCGTTTTACTTGAATGGCTTTTTGAGACTTTAGACAAGAGAATTGGTCCACCTTACCATATAAAAATAACGGAGTTGTTTTTAGTAGTTCCATGGGCTGAAGAGTCCGAACTAGATTATGAATTAGGAACTTCGTGGAAACTAAGTAAAAATAAAGACTATGTAAACCAAGGCAATAATTTAAGTAAAGAATACCCTCACTTATCCCACCTTCTAAATACCTCAAATAAAGTAGTTACCCTTAAAACTTTCTTCATAAACTCACCTAATTTAAAGTTTCCTTTAATTCTTTGGCATAAAAAGTTCCCTTACCCTAAGATAAATAAAGTTAAACCAAATAATAGTTTAAACTTAATTATATGACAAACAAAGCCATCAATTACATTCACAGAAAACTAGAGAAAATTGCTAGTGAAGTAGATTCTCTGCTTATGATGATTAATGAGATTGAGCAAAAGGGGGATGAAGCATTTACTCCAGCCGAAAGACAACTTTCTGTCCGGCTGGATCGTAGACCTTACTTTATTATGATTATTTCATTACTTTTAGCTTTAACTTTGGATTTAAACTAAACGCATGACGCGGTAAAGTGAATTACGGCGTATAAAATCTAACGTTATAATTGTAGCCCGCGAAGCGGGCGCTGAATTTGATTTACACTTACGTGAATACTTAATTTAATTTTAATTTAATTTTAAATTTGCGGAGCAAATTTGGACCCTGCCTTTCAAACAATTTTAGTTGCTATTTTAGGTGGTTTAACTTTATGGTTCATAAAGCAATTTTTACAAAGTTACTTTTCATCGCGCATAGATATGACGCTAGGGGACTTAAAAGAATTTAAACTAAATTTCGAAAAGCATTTAATTGAATGTGATAAAATTCCAAAAGGTGAAATAATCCAGCGTCTTGAGGAAATAAATCGGCGCTTAAATGAATCTCTAATTTCTTTAAAGGAAGATTTAAAGGAACTTAAAATAGACTTAAAATCTGAAGTAGGGTTTCAGCGCACGCGTTATCACGAATTAAATAATAATCTGACTAAAATAACAATGCTATTAAATCAAGTGACTTCGCGTAAAGCAGAGAGTTAAACTAAATTAAAATTTTAATTAAGGTGCGCGGAGCGCGTTAAGATTCTACAATTCAAAGATTCTTTAATTTACTTTTAATTAAGGCGCCGCCGAAGGCGGCATTGAGTTTACTTCGTAAACTTAAGTTAAGTTTCTTTAACTAAATTTATGAATCTAAATAAAAATAAAGATGAAGATCTTGAAGTTGAAGTTGAGTTAGAAGATGAAGAAACTAAAGCTAACAAAAGGCTCGAAGATTCGCCATTAAACAAGTTTAAAGATTTAAATAAGAATAATAATCATAGTGACAATAAGGAAACTAAAAAGCTTAGTTGAATTAGTTAAGCTAAACTTAACTTTAATTAAACTTAAATTAACCCTTAAAGTTATAAACTTGTTAAATAAAAATTAAACTTAAATTTCTGAAAGAAATTTAGCGCGCCTTGGGTTCCGACTAAACATTAGTTAGCTCTCGTGTTAGCTTGGCTAAAGTTTAAATATTTTTAAGGATAAAAGTTTTAAACCTAA
>Ga0137395_10000021_pt1 | contig 42352 bp, 35 predicted proteins | sample czobulk216metaG_FD_108283 | JGI IMG/M metagenome (GOLD analysis project Ga0137395, IMG submission 108283) | Vadose zone soil microbial communities from Angelo Coast Range Reserve, California, USA - czobulk2.16 metaG | ecosystem: Environmental > Terrestrial > Soil > Vadose zone | place: USA...
GCGGCGACTCCGGACCGACGCTCGCCGTCGCTGAAACCGTGAAGGGCAACGCGGTTCCGGCGTTCAATGCGAGCGGAGACACGTTCGAAAAACAGGGCGGCGACCACTAATAGAGCGCCGCGACGATCTCCTTCTCAGCGATGCGTTCACTTGCGGCCATAGCCGTCATCGCGTTCACGATAGCGCTGTCGGCTCAGACACCTGAAAAACGCACGTTCGAAGTCGCGTCAATCAAAGCGAATCTCGATCCCACACCGGTCTCAGGCTTTTTGTTCAAACAGGGCGGTCGGTTCGAGGGCGACAACGTCACCGTTCGCTCGCTGATCCAGCTGGCGTTCGGCGGCGGCCGTCCGCTGGCGGACGAGCGCCTCGCCAGTGCTCCACCCTGGATCGGCTTCGATCACTTCAACATCGTCGCGACGACTGGACCCGGCGTCCCGCAGGACGAGGCGGCCCTTACGAAACTTCGCCCGGGTTTTCTGCGCGGCCTGCTGGAGGATCGCTTTCAGCTCAAGTACCACTGGGAAATGCGGCAGTTGCCTGCGTACAACCTGGTGTTGGCCCGCCGGGATGGGAGGCTCGGACCGCAGTTCCAGCACCGCACTGCTGATTGCTCGGCGGAAGCGCCGTGCGATATTCGTTTCGCGGGGCCAGGCAACGTGACTCTTGGCGGTCCAATGGCGTACATCGCTGAAACGTTCACGCGCTTTGCCGGCCGTCTCGTTGTCGATCGTACCGGCCTCGAAGGCCTGTACGACGTGAAACTCCAATGGACGCCGGACACACTCCGCGACAGCAATCCGACCGGAGCATCGCTGGCTGACGCCGTGCAGGATCAACTTGGACTCAAGCTCGAATCGGGCACTGGCCCGGTCGAAGTCCTCGTGATCGATCACGTCGAGCATCCGACGGAGAATTAGCACGCACGGCTCGACAACCCGACCATTCCTTGCTGCCGAGTGGCGCCACCTCGCGCTGTTGAACTACGAGATCGATCCGAGAGTGCTGCATCCACTGACACCTTCCGGCACTGAGCTGGACGACTGGCAGGGCCGCACGTTTGTCAGCATTGTGGGATTTCTCTTTCTCAACACGCGCGTGCTTGGGATCAGCATTCCATTTCACCGCAACTTCGAGGAAGTAAACCTGCGTTTCTACGTGCGCCGCAGGGACGGTGACGGCTGGCGCCGGGGGGTTGTGTTCGTCCGCGAGCTGGTCCCTCGTGCGGCGATCGCGTTCATCGCGCGGGCAGCTTATGGAGAGCAGTACAGCGCCGTGCCAATGAGACACACGATCGTGTTCGCGGATGGCAACGACCATCAGCCGACACGCGTGCTGTTCAGCTGGACGTTCAGTGGACGAGAGAATCGAATCGAGATGCGCGTACAGGGCGACTCGCACGCGATTGAACCAGGGAGCCACGCGGAGTTCATTGCGGAACACTACTGGGGCTACACACGAGGGAAAGATGGCAGAACCCTGGAGTACCGCGTCGAACACACGCCGTGGCGCGTATGGGAGGCTGTCGAGGCTCGGCTTGATTGCGACACGGCTCAACTCTATGGAAGTCAGTTCGTCGATTGTCTGGGCCAGGAGCCCGCGTCCGCGTTTCTGGCCGACGGATCCCCGGTAACCGTCTTCACGGGGCGCCCGTTGTCCTCCCGGGAGAGCCGTTGACCGAGCGGCCTGCTGCCCCTTCAAAGCGAATGGGTGACGAAGCGCCTGCCTGGATGAGGCGCGTGCGTCGTCGGGCTACGGAAGCGCGAACACCATCACCTTGTTCGTCGCGACGATCGCGACGTACTGCTTGCCGTTCCTCGCCTGATACGTCATCGGGTTCGCGTTACCGCTGGCTTCGAGGTTCGTCGTCCAGAGTTCCTTGCCCGTCTTCGAATCGAACGCGCGCAGCCGGCGATCGTCGGTCGCTGCGACAAACACGAGGCCGCCGGCCGTGACCGTGGGGCCGGCACTGCCGCTGCCACCGGTATTGCGCTTGCCTTCCGGAAGAAAGTCGTTCACGCCGAGCGTGGTCTGCCAGGCAATCTCGCCGGTGTTCGCGTTGACCGCGATCAGGCGCGACCACGGTGGACGCTGGCACGGCAGCACGATGTCGCGCCCGGCAGCGTTCTTCCCCGCCGACGCGGAGAACGTGTGGAACGGACCGACACCGTCGATCGACGCGCGATCGTACAGCAGCGTCGATCCAACCGAGTCGAAGCTGTAATTCACGCCCGGCTTTTTCTTCTCGACCCAGCCGACGAGCGAGGTGTCGTGCGAGTTCATGTAGATGTAGCCGGTCCGCGGGTCCGTCGCCGTGCCGCCCCAGTTGATGCCGCCGGTGCCGCCAGGGTACGAAATCGTCGATTTCGGCGGCGTGCCATCCTCGTGAAAGACGAACGGCGTGAACGGGCCTTCGTTGATGAAGCCGCCGCTCTTGTCCCACAGCGCCTGACAGTTGGCGGCGTGTTCCGCCGTCGTGTCCACCGCCGTCACCATGTCTTCCTTCTTGAAACTCGTCTTCGCCAGCGGCGGCGGCTTCACCGGAAACGGCTGCGTCGGCGAATACCACTCGCCCGGCACATTGCCCTTCGGCACGGAACGCTCCTCGACGCCGAACACGGGCTTCCCGTTCGTGCGATCGAGGATGAACATGTAGCCGCCCTTGCCGACGGTCGCCAGCGCGGGTATCGTGCGGCCGCCCTGCTTGATGTCGACGAGGCCGGGAGCGGCCGACATGTCGATGTCCCAGATGTCGTGATGCACCGTCTGGAAATGCCACAGGTACTTGCCGGTGGCGATCTCGATAGCGACAACGGAATTACCGAACAGGTTGTTGCCGGGGCGATCGCCACCGTAGTAGTTGGACGCGGGTCCGGCAATCGGCAGATACGCGATGCCGCGGGCCTCGTCGACGGTCTCGGAGAAGCCCCACGTGTTCGTTCCCGACCGCTCCTTCCACCCATCGTCGAGCCACGTCTCGTGGCCGGCTTCGCCGGGTCGGGGCACCGTGTGAAATTCCCACAGCTTCTTGCCGGTCACCGCATCGAACGCGCGAGTGTCGCCGGGCGGCCCGACGGGCACTTCGTTGACGGCCGCGCCGACCATGATCACGTTCTTGACGATCGTCGGCGTCCCGCCGTAGCCGACTATCATGTCGACTTGCCCGTTCGTGCCGAACCCTTCGGAAGGTTTGCCCGTCGCCGCGTCGAAGGACAGCAGCCTGTTGCCGGCGGTGACGATGATTCGCTCGGGCGTGCTGCGATCGCCTGGGAAATACCCGACGCCGCGCCGAGAGACGCCAGGCACGTCGCGTTGCCAGATCACTTTGCCGGTGTCGGCCTCGAGCGCGACGACGTTGTTGCCGGCGGGCAGATACATGACGCCGCCGACGACAATCGGCACGGCTTCGGAGGCCGCACCCAGACCGCCGCCCCCGCGTCCTCCACGTCCAGTGTCGGGCGGCGCGGGAAACTGATACGACCACGCTGTCGAGAGCTTCGCGACGTTGGCCGTGTTGATTTCGGTCAGCGGCGAGAAGCGCGTGCCCGCGAGGTCGTGGTTGTAGGTCTGCCATTCCTGTGCGGGCGTCGCGGCTTTCTTCTGCTGGGCGACGGCCACAGCAACCACGCACACGGATATCACGAGAACGAACGACATCAGTTTTTTCATTTTGTTGACCGGCCGGCTGAAGCGGGCAGCTACGCTAACGAGGCCAGCAGGGAGTCGGATCCCATCCAGTCGCATCCGCCACCTTCTTGAAGTTGTACGTGCGGATGAATTGTCCCGTGAGGTAGGTGGGATCGTCAACCATCGCGGTGAGCGCGATGTAGCTGTCGTTCTGCTGTCCAGGCAGCAGTGTGTAGAACTCCGTGAGCACTGCCTTGTCGCTGTACGGGACGCCGTTTTTCCTGAGGTAGCCCGGCTTCATGCTGGTGGTTGTGACCCTGAGCTGACCACCGCGCGTCGCTCCCTGGACACGATTGATCGGCACGAAACCCGTTCCGCCCGTGTCGATCAGTGGCCGGCCGTTCACCTGCCACACCGCCGCTGAGTATCCCTGCAAGGATGGCTCGCCGAGTTGGGCGGGCGCAGGACCGAACCGCAGCGAGCGTGTTTGCGTCCCGGCATCGGTTTCGATCTTGAGCGCCTGATCACCGTCCCACGTGATGTGCAGCCGGCCCGGCCTCTGCATGACGCCGATGGCGCCGTACGCCTTGCACGCGTTGCCGTCCGCCTGATCCTTGTCCGGGTCCCAGGCGTTCGCGATCTGACGAGCTTGCGGGTTGAGCGGCAGATACAGAATGTCGCCCTTCTGCGGCGTCACGCGGAAGCGCCATTCGTCGACGATGATCGAGACCCAGTACCCGCTGAGATCGATCGGCGCGATCTGACGGGCGGTTTGCGGCGGTGCGGCGGGCTGGCCGCCACGACCGCGGCCCTGCGCGATCGCGAGCGCTGGCGCGACGACCGCGATACAGACCACAAACGGGAGGATTCTTCGGAGCATCATTTTTCCGTCCGGCTGAAGCCGGACGCTACTTCTTATTCGACAGACCTTTGTAGATCGCCTCGACGAACATGTCCGGCGTCCACGACTTGTCCTGGCCGAGCCGACCGTCCCAGTCCTCGGTCGGCTTCGCCGCCTTGATCTGGTCGAGCGTCCGCCCCTTCTTCATCAGATCCTGAATACGGTCGCGAACGATCGTGACCATGTCGCGGTAGTACGTCATGTCGGCGATGTCGCCGACGCGGCCGTGCGCGGGAATGAAGAACGTGCCGCCTTCCGACCGGAATTCGGGGACTGCCATCTCGACCAGCCGATTGAGTCCCCCAAGCAGACCCTGAATGCTGCCGCCCTTCGCGACGTCGATCAACGGAAACCGCGTGAAGTCGAAGAGCTCCCCCGTCGCCACGACGTCCGACCCGCGGAAGTGCACGATGCTGTCGCCGTCGGTGACGGCCGCGGCAACCCGCTGCAGCTCGACGCCCTCGCCGTTGAAGAAATACGCGAGCTTCAACCGGCTGCCGAAGTAGGTATCGGTCGGCAGTCCGCTGGACGGCATCTTCGCGTCGCCCAGGCGCGCGAGCACGCTCTCGTGGGCGAGAACCGCGGCCTTCTCGCCTTCCCCGCCGATCTCTCCGGTCACGTTCCCGCCGGTAAACGTCTTGCCGGCAAGCGCGAGCTTCGAATTGCCGCCCGTGTGATCGGGCAGCGCGCTGGTGTTGGCGATGTAGCGGATCGGCTTGGGCGGCGTCAGCGTGCGATAGAACGGCTCGAGGTTTGTGGCCGTGGCCGTTTCCGCGCCGGCGCGTGGAGCCGCCGGCAACGCCATCTGCTGCCGCTCCTGCAGCGCCTTGATCGCCGCCAGGACGCGGTCGGCATTCTGCGTCGTGCCGCTGTCGACGAGGAACACGCCGTCGGGCCCGGCCGAGACAGTGATGTTGCTACCGGCGCCGCCGATGAGAAAGATGTGGCCGCGAACGGGAATCGCCTCGAGCTTCGCCTGCGCTCGCAGAGAGGAGGACGAGCACACAGAGACGACGATCAACGCAGAGATCGCCGAGATCGCGGAGTTCCATTTGTTTTTCAAAAACACTCTCTGCGATCTTTGCGATCTCCGCGTTGATCGTCGTGCCGTTTCTTCTTCTCTCATTTCGCTTTATTGATCTCGCGTTCGAGCTTCCGCGCCGCTTCGGGATACATGCTCGCAGGGCCGCCGAGGGTCACCTCGGCCGGGAGGCGGTACTTCTCGCCGAACTCCTTCAGAAACGGGTTGGTGCCTGGCAGGTAATGCGGCACGACGCCGTTCGGGCGATCGATCTCCTCAACCGGCGTGCACGGATACGGCGGGATCTGCTGATTCGGCGACCACCGATACTCGCTCGCGCGAATCATCGGCTCCGCCAGATACAGCGGGTCGTATGCGATCGTCACCCACGTCAGGATGTCGCCGCGGCGGATCCAGTACTGCGTCAACGTCGCCTCGTCGCTCGACGGCACCCCGTTGCGCCGGTAGTAGTCCTCTTTCAGATGCGTCGTCGTGATCCTCAGGATGTCGCCGACGAATTCGGCCGTCGAAAACCCACCCCAGGTGTGCGGCGCGAGCGCCGGCGGACGCGATCGGCCGTCCATGTAGTACGGGTTGTCGACCGAGCGCAGCCACTCGGCGTGGTACGCCGTAATCGTCCGCGAGTTCGGATCGATTTCCTTCCAGATGCGCACCTGCGACGGTCCGCGCGAGATGTACATCGCACCGTGCGGCCGGCACTGCCACTCCGGCAGCGTGTAGAGCGACGCGTTCCACGCCTGCGCGCGGAGCGAGGCGGCCTTGCTCATGGGGATGCCGAGGAACTCGCCGACGTACGGGTTGCCGGTGTTGTCTTCGTCCTGCACCGGCGCCCATTCGCCCGAGAAGTCCATCTGCGCAAAGGCCGGGCTGCTGACGAACAGAATCGCCAGCAGTCCCAGCGTGCCCGAGAGAGTCGATCGCATGCTTTGACCTTTACGCTTTCAACTTTCTCAGAAGTTGTACTTCACCGCCAGCTGGATCACGCGTGGCGACAGCGCCGACGTGATCTGGCCGAACGTCGCCGAGTTGCGCGCCACGCTCGGGTTGCCCCATTCGAACCAGTTGAAGGCATTGAACGCTTCGCCACGGACCTCGATCGACTGCGACCCGACCAGGCGAAAGACACGCGACAACGCCATGTCGGCGTTCTTGAATCCGGGCCCGCGGACGGTGTTTCGTGCGGCGTTGCCGAGCGTCCCAGCGGCCGGCTGCGCGTAGGCGGCCGGATCGACGAACCGGATGCCGCCGTTCGCCGGGTTGATCGACTGGTCGGCGTAGATCGAATCGGACAGCTGATTCGCGCGCTGCGTGCCGGCCTGTCCGTTGAGAGCAATGTCGGCGCCCGTGCTCACCGTGAGCCAGGCGCCGGTCGTCGCCCGGAAGCTGCCGACCAGGCGCCAGCCCGTCGCGACCATACGCAGCGCGCTGTTCTCGAAGCGCGGCGTCTCCACGCTCGCCGTCATCGAGAAGTTGTGGAGGCGATCCGATGAGCAATTGCCGTCGTCGTAGCCCGGGTTGCTCGGGATGTTGTAGCCCGATGAGACGTTGGTCGTGCTCCCCCCGAAACCGTCAGGCGATCCGTAGCATTTCGAGAGCGCGTAGTTCACGGTGACGGTGGCGCGTGCCGCGACGCGGCGCAGCGTGAGGATCATGCTGCGATACGACTGCTTGCCGTCGGTGACATATAGATCGACCGGACCGTAGAACTGCCCTTGCGCCGGATTCGCGAGCGTGAACGGCCGGCGTGCGTTGATGTTGGCCGCGCTCGGCGCGGCCGCGCCAACGTTCTGGAAGACGGCGTTGTTGAGCGGCGTCGATTCCCAGATATTGCTCGTCTTGCTGCCCAGGTAGCCGGCCGACGCGAACCAGGCCGGAGTGATCTGCCGCTCCACCGTGACGTTCCACTGATCGACATGCGTGGACGCCATGTCGTTGCTCAGGCTCAGGAATGGCCCGTTGAGCGAGAACGGCGCGTTCTGATCGAACGTGACCGGGAAAATATTGGTCTGTCCGGCAGCGTTGATGAACGGATTGTCGAGACCGCCCGACGGGCTGTTGATGCGGATTTCCGAACCCCAGGGCGGCGCCACCGACGTGTTGAGGTGGAACTGCGCGTTGACGAACTCATACGACCGTCCATAGGACGCCCGCACTGACGTCTTGCCATCGCCATTGGGATCCCACGTCACGCCGACGCGCGGACCCACGTTTCCCCATTGCGTCTGCATGCCCGCGTTGCTCGGGAATCCCGCGTCGCCCGGGAAAAACAGGCCGGCCGGCGCCTTCGGGAAGACCGTGCTCCGGACATTGCTGTTGAATCGCGCCTGATCGAACTGGTAGACGGCGCCGTTCAGCAGCTGCTGCGGGAAGAACGGCTCCCAGCGGACGCCGGCGTTGATGGTGACCTTCGGACCGACGCGCCACGTGTCCTGCGCGTACAAGCCCAGATATGTCTGCGCCATGTCGAGCGTGTTCGGCGCTGCCTGCACGAGCGCATTGACGCCCATGCGGCCCGTAAGGAAGTCGGCGAGCGGCAGACCGGTCTGTGTCCCATCGATCGACAGCTGGCCCGGCGATCGAACGTTCGCGAGCGAAAGCGACTTCCAATGCGAGAGGCTGCCGCCGAACGCGAGCTGGTGACTGCCGCGCACGATTGTCAGGTCGTCGCTGATCTGAAACTGATTGGTGTTGAACGTCGACAGGCTTTCGGTGCCGCCGCCGAGCTGAAATCCCGTGGGATTCGCGCCCGCGACGCCGACAGTCAGCAGCATGTAATGCGGCATGTAGCTGAACATGTTGATGCCGACTTCCGGCGCGGAGAAAAAGTCGGTGCTCGTGCGCGTGATGTTCGTGCGATTGAACGCAAACCGCACGTTGTTCAGCGTCGTCGGGCTGATGGCGTAGTCCTCGCCGACCGTGAGCGTGGTGGCCAGCTGATCGCGGCCGCCGATGCTCGTGACCAGAAGGTTCTGCTGTGCTTCGGGCAGGCTGAACGGCGGCGGACGGAAGAAGCTGGTACCGATGTAGCGGCCGAACACGCGGTGCTTGTCGTTCAGCTGGTAGTCGACCTTCGTCACCTGCTGCCACTCGTCCTCGGAGCGCGGCAAACCGTACTGCACCAGGCCGCACGGATCGCTCGTGGTGGGGAGCTTCGCAGTGATATTGAGCGCCGCCTTGCTGAAGAGCGCCGGGTTGATCTTGTTACCGACGAAGGGGGCGGCCAGATTCCGTTGGATCCCTGCGTTGCATGCCGGCGACGTGAATGCCGTGAAGTCACCCGCGAGCATCGCCGCCGTCGGAACGAACGCGCGGTTGTCCGTCGGGACCACGCGGGTGTTCGTACCCTGATAGCCTACGAAAAAGAACAGCCGGTCCTTCGCGATCGGACCGCCGAGCGTCGCACCGTACTGGTTGCGCTTCAGGCCGTCGTCCTTACGGTTGCCCGTTATCAGGTCTTTGATCGCAAAAGGATCGGTCGCGTTCATGCTGTGGTGCCGGAAGAACTCGAACGCGTCTCCGCGGAACGAGTTGCTGCCCGACTTGGTGATCGCGTTCACCGCGCCGCCCGAGTGCATGCCGTTTTGCGCCGTCATCGCGCTCGACTCGGCTTTGAACTCGCCAATCGCGTCCGGGAACGGCAGCGGCAGGTTCAGGTTGTCGTACGGGTTGTTGTGCGTGGATCCGTCAAGAACGTATGACACGCCGAACGACAGGCCGCCAGCCAGCGAGTACGCAATGCCGCCGTTGCTGCCCTGCATGCTGCGGCTCGTCGCGTTGCCGGCCGGCTGGGGAATCGCGGCTGGCAGGTTCACCAGCAGGTCAGCCACGTTGCGACCGTTCAGCGGCAGTTCGAGAATCTGCTTGTTGGTCATCACCTGGCCAACGCCCAGGTTCCTGGTCTCGACGAGCGGCGTGCTGGCTTGAACCGTGATCGTTTCGGCGACCTGGCCGACAGCCATCGAGACGTTAATGACCGGACTGGCGCCGACTTGCAGCACAATGCCGGTCTGGACGAACGAGCGAAAGCCCTGCAGTGTGGCTTCAATCTTGTACGGCCCTGCCTGCAGGTTCGGGATGAGGTACGAACCATCCGCCTCGGTGATGGCGTTGCGCTTCAGTCCCGTATCTGTATGCGTCACCGAGACGTCAACGCCGGGCAGCACACCGCCGCTCGCATCCTTGACCGTCCCGCTGATTTGCGCGTTCGCGCCTGCCTGCGCCCACACGTTGGCGCCGGTGAGAAGAAGTGCAAGTACGCCGCAGACGAAGCACCCAACCACGCGCTTCATTCGTCCCTCCTCGGATGAGCCGGTGGTGACGCACGCTTGATAAGAGAAATGTCAGTCCGGCGGCGTGAGTATAACAAGGCACATCGCGATGTCAACGCTCTGAAAGCACGTTAGTTAGCCAGTCTTGCGCGACGCGACGGCTCATCCAACGCACCGGATCGGCGGCCTCATGCTATGGTGTCTGCCGCATGCGCTATGCGACGTTTTCTCTCACAACCGATCCGACGGAACGCCTCGGCCTGCTCTCCGGTGACACGCTCTTCGATGTGCACGCATTGCTCGGTCCACCGTCGAGCGCGGTTCCACACACCCTTTCCGAACTGATTCGCGAAGGCCGCGCGAGCTGGACGCGACTCGCCGCGCGAATTGCCGAAGCCCTGACGCACGATCCGCCCGCAGGCGCGAAGCCGCAGGCCGATACCGTCCGCTGGCACGCGCCGATCCCCAGGCCGGCGAAGAACGTCGTCTGCCTCGGCCTCAATTATTCGAGCCATGCGAAGGAAAGCGCGCAGGCCCGCGGCCGCGAGCTGAAGATTCCGGACTTCCCCGTCTTCTTCACCAAGTCGCCGACGAGCGTGAACGGTCCGTACGATCGTATCGAGTGGGATCCTTCGATGACGCGGCAGGTCGACTACGAGGCGGAACTCGGCGTCGTCATCGGCGTCGGCGGCAGGAACATCCCGCGCGCGAAAGCAATCGAGCACGTGTTCGGCTACACCGTCATCAACGACGTGTCGGCCCGCGACCTGCAGCAACGTCATCTCCAGTGGTTCAAAGGCAAGAGCCTCGACGGCTTCTGCCCCATGGGCCCTGTCGTGGTCACGGCGGATGAATTCGGCGACCCGCAGGCCAAGGCGCTGACGCTGCGAGTGAACGGCGTCCAGAAACAGCATTCGACGACCGCCAACATGATTTTTTCCGTCGACGTGATCATCGAACAGCTGTCGCAGGGCATGACAATCGAGCCCGGCGACATCATCGCCACCGGGACGCCCGAGGGCGTCGGCCTCGGACGCACGCCTCAAGAGTTCCTGAAGAACGGCGACATCGTCGAAACAGAGATTGAAGGAATTGGGATTCTGCGGAATACCCTCGTCGAACTTTAAGCTCTGCCCTTATGACTGACGCAGCAGAGATTCGCACCTGCGTCGAGAATTGGGTCGTCTGGCGGGACGCGGGCGACTGGGATCGATTCGCGACTGTCTGGCACCGTGACGGCTGGATGACGGCGACGTGGTTTCAGGGCCCGGCGTCACGATTCATCGAGGTGAGCCGGGAGGGCTTCGACCGCGGCGTCAACATCCTGCATGCGCTGAACGGCTGGTCGTGCGACATCGCGGGCTCGCGCGCAATCTCGCAGGCGAAGATGAACATCTTCCAGCGTGCGCGGCTCGATGGCGTGCTCGTCGACGTAACCTGCTGGGGCCGGTTCTACGATTTCTTCGAACGGCGTGATGGCCGGTGGGCGATCGTTCGTCGCCAGCCGATCTACGAGAAGGATCGCCTCGATCCAGTCGATCCGTCCGTGTCGCTGAGCCTCGATGCGACGCTGCTCGGACAGTTTCCGGAAGGCTATCGTCATCTCGGGTATCTGCAGCAGAAGAACGGGTTCACGGTCAAGCACGCGCTGCCGGGCGTGCGCGGGCCGGAAGTACAGAAGCTATACGCCGAGGGGACGGCGTGGCTGGACGGTTCGGCGACAGCCGGCAGCGACTACCGAACTTGACCGGCACGGCTCCTCAGCGGAGTTGGCGTGTGCTATGCAGTAGTTGAACTGAAGGGGTGCACTGATGCGTTTACTGTCGCCTTTCTGCCTCATCGCCGTCCTGGCGTTGTCATCTCAGGCATTCGCGCAGCGAGCGCCCGCAATTCCAGGCGTGACCGGCACATTCGTAACTCCAGAAACAGCCAAGGACGAAAAAAAGGCCGAGGACAAGGCGGCCGCGGCTATCGGAGAGGCGCTGCCGAAAGGCAAAGATCGGCTGCCTGATCTCGCAGCGGGCTCGACGGTGGTCATCCATCATCAAGCCGAAGTGACGGAAGGCGTCGTCTCGAGAATTACTCGATCCGAGGGTGCGATCACGGTTCGTTACCGCAATGGGAAGACGGAGAAGCTGCAGTTGACGACGAACGCTGCGGACGCGATCGCGGTCGATTACCCCGATCGGACCACAGGCCGCAAGGTCACGCGTTACTTCAAGGCGAAGAGCTGAGCGGCATTCGTCCGTCCGATCTTTTCCCGGTCGGCGTCCGGGATCTCGCAACCGTCGAACCACGACGCGGCGTCGCCGCACTCCTCGAACGGATAGTCCACGGCGAACAGCACGCGTTCCACGCCGAGCTCTGCGACCGCCGTCCGCAGCGTGTTGGTGTGGAAATTTCCGCTCGTCGTCACGAAAAAGTTCGACCGCAGGTACTCCGTGAACGTCTTCCGTGCCGGGATGCCCCGAGGGCGCTTCCTGACTCGATGGTCGAAGCGCCAGATGCAATACGGCAGCATCTCACCAAGGTGTCCCAGGATGGCTGTCAGCTTCGGATGCGTGTCGAAGATGCCGCTGGCCATCAGGCGCAGCGCGTGCGTTGCCGTTTCGACGCCGAACGCCCACGACGCGCCGCGCAGCCATGGGTGGCCCTCGTAAAACGTGACACGTTCCGGCAGCGGATCGCGCGGGTGCAGGTAGAACGGCACGCCGAGTTGCTCGACCGTCGCCCAGAACGCCCGATATCGCGGATCGTCGTAGTAGACGATCGTGTCGGCATCCCCCACCTGCGAGAACCCGTTGACCATGACGCCCTTGAACCCGAGCTCCGTCACGGCGCGCGTGAGCTCGGCGATGGCGGCGTCGGGATCCTGCATCGGCACCGCCGCGAAGCCGGCGTACCGATCTGGATGTCGGGCGACGGCCGAGGCCAGCGCGTCGTTGGCGCGCCGCCCGACGTCGACGGCTTTCCGGCGATCGAATATCGACTGCAAGCCAGGCGCGTTGAGCGAGAGGATGGCGAACGCGATGCCGTGCGCGTCCATCTCGCGCAGCCGTTCGTCGCCCACGTCGAGCATCCGGCGTTCGAACACGTTCAGCTGACCCGGGAGGGCGTACTCCGTCGACTCCCGCAGCGTGTCTTCGATGGCGAAATGCTCCTCGATCGCGATTTTTCCCGTCACGTGGTCGACGCGACGCCGTGGGCGGCAAATTCTTTTCTGAGGAGTCCGTACTCGAGGCTGTCGGTCAGCGCCTGCAGGCTCGCTTCGATGATGTTCTCGTGGACGCCAATCGTCGTCCAGGTGGACGTGCCATCGGTGCTCTCGATGAGCACACGCGTCACGGCCGCCGTGCCCGATGATGAATTGACGATGCGGACCTTGTAGTCGGTCAGCCGGACGGCCTGCAGGTCCGGATAGAACGTGAGCAACGCCGACCGCAGCGCGCCGTCGAGAGCGTTCACGGGGCCGTCGCCGTCGGCAACAGTGTGCGCGTGGTCGTGGCCGACAACGACTTTGACGGTCGCCTCGCAGACGGAGGCCTCGCCTCCCGATCGCATCGAGACATGGTACGCGTCCACGGTGAACGGCCGCGTTTCGTGCTTCAACGCACGACGGATGAGCAACGCGAGCGACCCGTCCGCGGCCTCGAACTCGAAGCCTTCGTGCTCGAGTCCTTTCACGCTCTTGAGCATCGCGTCGAGCTCAGGGGTCGATTTGCTGATGTCGAATCCCAGCTCACGCGCCTTCATGATGATGTTGCTGCGGCCCGCAAGCTCGCTCATCAGCACGTGACGGCTGTTGCCGACCAGCGCCGGATCGATGTGCTCGTAGCTCCGCTGCAGCTTCTGCACCGCGTTCACGTGCTGCCCGCCCTTGTGCGAAAAGGCCGCGGCGCCCACCCACGGCAGGCGCGGGTTCGGACGCATGTTCGCGATCTCGTCCACGAACTGCGACATCTCTTTCAGCGTCGGCAGCGAATCGCGGGGCACCGACTCCCTGTTGTACTTGAAGGCAAGATTCGGAATGACGGACGTCAGGTTGCAGTTGCCCGTTCTCTCGCCGATGCCGTTGATCGTGCCCTGCACCTGCGTCGCGCCCGCCTCGATTGCGGCGAGCGCATTGGCCACGCCGAGCCCGATGTCGTCGTGCGTGTGAATCCCGATAGCGGTCTTCACCCGATCGCGGACGCTGCGCGTGATCTGCGCGACCTCGGTGGGAATCGAGCCCCCGTTCGTGTCGCACAGCACGATCACGTCGGCGCCGCCGCGCTCGGCGGCCTGCAGCGTCGCGAGCGCGTACTCCGGCTCGTCCTTATAACCGTCGAACGAATGTTCCGCGTCGTACACGACGAACCGCCCGTGCTGCTTCACGAACCGCACGGTTTCCTCGATCATCGCCAGGTTCTCTTCCGGCGTCGTCTGCAGCACCTCGAGGACGTGCAGCAGCCAGGTCTTGGCGACAAGCGTGACCACCGGCGTCTCCGCGCGGATGAGCGTCTGCACCTGCTCGTCGTCCGCCGCCTTGACGCCTTTGCGGCGTGTCGCGCCAAACGCCGCGAGCCGCGCGTGGCGAAACGTGCGCCCTTTCGCTTCGTCGAAAAACTCGATGTCTTTGGGATTCGAGCCGGGCCAGCCGCCTTCGATGTAATGCACGCCGAACGCGTCCAGGCGCTCGGCGATGCGCAGCTTGTCGATGACGGAGAACGAGATGCCGAGGCCCTGGCTGCCGTCGCGAAGCGTGGTGTCGTAGATCTCGATGCGGTTGCTCATTCTGACTGCCCCTGTAGCGCGGGGCTTTCAGCCCCGCGTCGGCGGCCCTGAAAGGGCCGCCCTACTGAACGTGACGACGAGCACATCTCGATAGGCGGGCGACGCCGGATCGATCGCCTCGACCGGCGTGACGCCGTGGCTGACGCGCGAATCGTCGACCAACGCGGCGTCGAGCGGTTCGGTGAGCGTGAAGCGCCCCAGTTCGCGGCCGTCAGGCGCATGAATCGACGTCGTACCGCTCGCGATGTTCGACCGGTTCACCAGCAGTACCAACACGTAGTCGACGCCGTCGCGGTGCAGGCCTTCAGGCGTCGGCAGGCCCACGGCGTCGACTCGCGCCTCGATCCGGAACTGATGCACTTCGATCTTCCATCGCTCGATCGAGGGTGATAACCGCGCGAACAGCGCGTGGGTGAACTCGAGAATCGTCCGCAGGCTGCGGCTGTCGCCAACGGCGGGGGCCACCGGAGCGAACCACCGGGCCACGCCGCCGTTCAAAGGATTGTAGTCGAGCGCCTGAAAGTGAGGCTGGTGCGCCTCTCGAGAAACCGCCGTATCACGGCCTGCGGAGTACACCGCATGGCGGCGGCGCCGGTAACGACCTCCGTCGGCCATGTGCGAGTCGAGCTCGAGATCGTCCCAGCTGCCGGCAAACTCGCCCCAGTCGTCGAGGGCGCCGAACGTCTCGAAGGCCGGGCGCATCGCGTTCGCCTGGACGAACGCGTACCCCTCGCGGGCAAGCGAGGCCTGCATCGTCTGATCAGGCACGAACGCGACGGAACTCACTCGCAGATCCTATCAGAAGGGCCTCGGTCACCGAGGTGACCAGATGCTAAGCTGCGGTATGCGCTGGGCTCGCCGCGTCGTGTTTGTCGCGCTGGTGGCCGCCGCTTCGACCGGCCGCGCGCAGCAGCCGACGCTCAACGATACTCACACCTTCCGCGCGGGCATCGACATCACCGGAATCACGGTGACGGTGCGCGATGGCGACGGCCATCTCGTCGGCGACCTGCCGCGCGAGGCGTTCGAGGTCTTCGACAACGGCGAGCGGCAGGAGGTCACGCAGTTCACGCGCGAGCGCGTGCCGATCAGCCTCGGCGTCCTTCTCGACATCAGCGACAGCATGTTCGGCCGGCGAATCGCCGATGCGCGATCGGCGGTCGATCGCTTCCTGTTCGATCAGCTCGATCACGAGGACGAATTCTTCATCCTCGCCTTCAATCACAAGCCCCACGTGCTCACGCCGTGGACGCAAACGCCCACCATCGTCCGGGAGGCGCTCGAGGGCCTGAAGCCCACGGGCGGCACGGCCGTTTACGACGCGGTGCTCGAAACCATGCCGCTCATCGCGAAGCGCAATCGCGAGCGTGGTGCCCTGCTCATCGTCTCCGATGGCGAAGACACCGCCAGCACGGCGACACTGAAGGACGTGCGGTTCGCCTTGCGCCGCAGCCAGGCGTTCGTCTACGCAATCGCCATCGATCCGCCGGACGACCGCCGCGCCATCAACCGCCGTGTCAACCCGACGACGCTGCGCGAGATCACGGACGAGAGCGGCGGCCGCACGGAAGTCGTGCAGAGCACCCTCGAGATCGCGACCGCATCGGCCCGCATCGCCGACGAGCTGAATCATCAGTACGTGATCGGCTACACGCCCAGGCACGGCGGCGACGGCCAGTTCCACAGCATTCGCGTCCGGGTGCAAGGAGCCAACTACCGAGTCCGCGCGCGAAGTGGATACGTCGCGGAAGCGATCAAGGAAAAGCCCTAGGACGGAAATCTATATCCGCAGAAGCACTCCCGATGCCTTCGCGCCTGTCGCGCGCGCGATCGCCGACGCGTACAGAGAAACCTGGCGCCGGTACTGCTCTTCTCCAGCCGATGCAATCTCGCGATCGGTCTTGTAGTCCACTACGGTCCAGCGACCGTTTTCCTCGAACGCCAGATCGACAACGCCTTCCACGAGTGTCCCGTCTTCGAGCGTGAGCGTGACGGGCGTCTCGCGACGACACGCGCCGCGTGCGGCAGCGCGTCGCGCTCCCGCCAGCAGCTCATGTGTCAACACGCGTTCGACGAGCACCGCGGCCGACCGCGCCGTGTCGGCGTCGATGCCAAGCAGACGCGCTTCCGCGGCGGCGATCTGGTCGAGCTGGGCGCGCCCGGCGTCGAACGGCACGCGAGCCAGCATGGCGTGCACCAGCGTGCCAAACGCCGCGCCGCCGACACGGCTGCGATCCTGATCACGCAGCCACAGAGGCTCTGAGACCACGGAGACCGGCATAGAGAACTTTTCCTGAAGACTGCCGGCGGCGTGTTCGCGGACGGTGTGAACACCGATCGATGGAATCGATCCGCGATCCCGCGCCGTGACGCGCGCGAGTTTCCACGTGTCGTATTTCGTACGCCCGTATGCGACGACGGCGCGCGGGACATCTTTGACAATAAGGTCTTCGCGGCGCACGCCCATTGGCGGCTTCGCGCCGAGCGACAGCGCGTCCGGATCCCACCACACCACCGAATAGCCGGCGTCGAACGCGTGCTGACCCGGACAGACGGTTACGGCCGTGGCCGGTTCCTCGCCTGGCCGTTCGAGCACGGTGTCCTTCGACTTGAACGCCGGACATTTCGGCCCGCGCGATCCGTTTCGACGCGACTCCTTCGCTGGATACAAGGCCGCATTGAGCGGACTGAGCCAGCCGCCTTCCCACGGCTCGTCGCCGACGGCGGGAACAACCAACAGGTCACGCGCGCGCGTCGCGGCCACGTACGCCAACCGCACGCCTTCCGCTTCCTCGCGCGCCACTTCTTCGGCTTCGTGATCGTGCAGCTCGTGCGGCGCCCAGCCGCCGAGCCTGATGGCGCAGAGCCCGCGGGCGGCGTCGAGGTAGCGGCTGGCATCGTTGCGATTCATGCGGCACGTGGGGTCGGCGAGGATGACGACGGGAAACTCCAGGCCCTTGGCCTTGTGTACCGTCATCAGCCGAACGCCGTCGCTGCCCTCCTCGAGGATCGGCGCCTCGGCCGCTTCGGTCGACTGCGCGGCGTTCCGCAGCTCGTCGATGAAGCCGCGAAACGAAATCCCGCCGGACGCTTCGTACTGGCGCGCGAGCTCGGCGACGTGCAGCACGTTCGCGAGCGCCTGCTCGCCAGCGGGACGAAGGATGAACCCGACGTGCGCCCGTGTGGCCTCGAGCAGCCGCCCGATCGTGTCGGCCACCGGCCGGTAGTTCCGCCCGCGGTGCAGCTGCTGAAGCAACCTGAGTGCCTCGGCGATCGGCGCAAGATGGGCTGTGGGATCGCCGGTGAGCGCCAGCTCCTGACCGGAGTTGCCACCAAGCTCGACCGGCACACGGAACGGATGAAACACGCCGAAACGGTGCCGGAACTCGAAGAGATGCTCGTCGTCGATGGCGAAGAGCGGGCCCTTGAGCGCCGCGAACGTCGACAGCTCGTCGTCGGGCCACTCGATGGCCGCAAGGGCCGCGCGAATCGCTTCGACCTCCTCACGGCCGTGAAACGCCTTGCCGCCCACGAGCAGATGCGGGATGCCACGTGCTTCGATAGCATCGACGTACCGGCGCGTCACGTCGTCGCCGAAGCTGACAAACCGCCGGAACAGCACCGCGATATGGCGCGGCGCGAGCCGGACGCGGGCCTCGGACCCGTCGGCCTGGCGCTCGACAACGGTCCAGCCGCGATCCTCGTCGGTGAGCCAGGCAATGAACGCGCCGACCGCGTCGGGCAGCGATTCTTCGATCGCTTTCGCCGACGCCTTGAGCCCTCCGAAGCTTCGACGTCCGTACGGCCGCGGCACCGGCAACGCGACGATCGACGGCTGCGAGGGCTCCTCCGCGCGAAACTCTTCGAGACTCACGTAGCCGGCCTGCAGCGTCGCCTCGTTGGCCACCATGTGACGGCCGAACGCGGCATTCACGAACCTCTGAATCGACGGCACGCTCCGATAGCTTCGCGTCAGCTTGAGCACCCGCCCACCGTGCTCCTCGAGCTGCCGGCTCACACGCCAGTACGTGCCCACGTCGGTGCCACGGAATCTATAAATCGCCTGCTTCGGGTCGCCGACGATGAACAGCTTGCCGGGCTCGTGGTTCGCCAGCAGCAGGAGAATCTCCGCCTGGATCGGATCGGTATCCTGGAACTCGTCGACGAAGATCCGCTTGAACTTCGCCTGAAGATCCCGGCGGATGGCGTCGTTCGACCTCAGCAGGTCCCGCGCCTTCGACAGGAGATCGTTGAAGTCGAGCGCGCCGGCCGACGCCTTGAGCTCCTGGTACTTCTCTGTCGCCCCCTTCAGTTCCTGCTGAAGGCACGCGGCCAGATCGGCGTCAGCCTCCTTCCGGAACTGCTGCAGCAGGGCGAACAACGCGTCCCGAACGGCGAGCACCTCGCTCCTGACGATGACAGGCTCGCTCCGGGAGCTCGCGCCGCCCGGGCCGAACTTGTATCCGGTGCCTTTGCGCGTGCGCGAGAACCCGCGATCGCGAACCAGATTGACGAGGCGCGCTTCCCATCCGTCGAGATCGGTCTGCCCGAACGACTGTTCGAGCGCGATCTGCCGGCTCAGCCGGCGCACGGCATCGGTGTCGATGTACAAGCCGTCGCGGTCTGACAACGGCGACGACGTGAGCTCGGCGAGCCGATGAAGACCCTCGAGCGCGCCCGCGATCAACGCGTCGCGATCGAACGCAGGGCGATGCCAGGGGTGCGGAAAGTCGCGCGCGTCGGCCAGAGCCCGGCCCGCCCGCCGCAGACGGTCGAGTGGCCCGTCGCCATCGCCGGAACCTTGAAACGCCGGCGCACCCGTCCGGCGAAGCGCGCGCCGAACGCCTTCGCCCGGCTTGCTCAGCGTCTCCTGCAGCCACGCCTGAAACGCGCGCGTGTACAGACGATCGGCCTGCGGCTCCGTGAGCACCGCAAACAACGGATCGACGCGTGCTTCAACCGGCCGCTCGCGCAGAAGCTCGGCGCAGAAGCCGTGGATCGTGTTCACGTGTGCCTCTTCGAGCCGCTCCAGCGCGTCTTCCACCCGCCGCCGAATCTCGGCATCCGGGGCATCAGCGCGCGCTCTTTCCAGCGCTTCGCGCAGCCGCAGCTTCAACTCGCCAGCGGCTTTTTCCGTGAACGTCACGGCGACGATCTTCTCCATCGTCGCGCGGCCAGTCTCGAGCACGCGAAGGATCCGCTTCACCAGCTCCGTGGTCTTGCCTGTGCCGGCTGCCGCTTCCACGACCAGCGTGTCGTCGAGCGCGTCGCGAATGGCGTCGCGGGCGCCGTCGGCGGGGTCGTTTTGGCGAGTTGTCATCGCATCGACCTCAACGACAGAAGATCGGCCATCCGATCGACAGCTTTGCGCTCGATGCGCTCCTGCTCCCGTGGACCGCACACCGGCCGGAAGTCGCACCAGGTGCAGGCGCGATCGGCGGGCGCGGCCACGAGAAAGCCCTGCTCGATGGCGCGATCGACAATGGTCAGGGCCTGCAGCCCTTGCGCGCGCGTGTAGTCGCTGATCGGAATCGTGTGCTCTGCAAATCCACCCGCTGTCGTGCAGTAGTACAGCCGCCCCTCCGTGACCTTTTTCCCAAGCCCTTGTTCAATCGCCGCGCTGTACAACACGGGCTGCAGCACCGCTCCTCCGCCGACGATGAGATCGCGATTCGAGCGATTCTTGCCGGTTTTGTGATCCGTCACCCGGAGCGCGGCGCCGTCCGCCGATCGCTCAATCAGATCCACTGATCCGCGGAGGATGAACCGTCCATCGATGGTCACCGGGTCCTTGAGGCTGCGTGGATCGCGGCCTTCGTCGCTCAAACCGAAGCTGAACTCGAAGAACTCGGGCACCCACGTCCCGGCAGTCTCGGCCGCGGCCAGTTTCTGAACCCAGATGCCGAGGTCGCGGCGGAGCTCGTCGATCTCATCGCGCCACACGCGCTCAATCGCCGGCGCCAGCATCTCCGCGTACTCCGCGGCGACGCGATCGAGGACGGCGCCGAGCACTTTCGATGCCCGGGGCACACCGTCGTGCGACACGGGAAGCGCTCCGTCGGCCTGCATCGCGCGAAAAAACTCGGCCTGCACGCGATGGAACAGGCTGCCCCGCGTCAGTGGATCGAGCCGGACGAGCGGCTGCGGCTCATCGCGCGGTTCGAGTCGATAAATCGTCGCCAGCAGAAACTGGTACGGACACGTGGAAAAGCGCTGAAGGGCCGAGAGCGAATACGCCCGATTCGCGAGGCGCTGGGCGTTGAGCGCGTCTTTCAGGGCCGGCGCGACCCTGATAAGGCCGTCGCTCGTCGACCACGCTGAGCGTCCGCGCGCCCACCGGCTGATGACCGACCGCCGCAGGTTCTCGTTGAGGTGCAGCAAGTAGTGCGCACGACCTCTGACCGAGGCGGGATCGCGTGATTCGAGCAGCGGCTTGAGCGACGCGAGGTCGTGTTCCAGATCGTCGATCGCGTCCCGAGGATCGGCGGGCGCCGGCCAGGCGAGGCTCGCTCGCGCTTCGTCGGCGGCTTCGCTCGCGAGCACGCGGTGATCGGGAATGGTTCCCGTGATCGCGCGCATGACGTCGAGCGCATAAAACGACGGCACGCGTGCCCGCGTTTCGGCGACGTCAAGGCGCGGATACGACAGGTAGAGCCGCTCTTCGGCCGCGCCGATCGACAGGCGGAGCAGCAGCCGTTCGGCGTTCTTGCGATCGTCCTGCTGCACGAGCCCGCCCGCAATCGAAGCGCGTCGGTCGTCGAGCAGCAGCGGATCCTCGTGCGGCCGCTGCGGCACGACACGTTCAGCGAGGCCGGGCACGAACACGACACGGAAGCTCCGGCCGCGCGCCTGGTGCGGAGTGCCGACAAAGAGACGCCCGTACCGCCGATTCGACGGCTCCCAGTCGAGCATGACGAGCCGTTCGCGCAAGACATCGCGTACCTCTTCGAGCCCCACGGGGCCGACGTCGGCCATCGGACGGAGCGCGGCCAGCGTCTGCAGGACACGGTCGGGCCGGCGCAGTGCTCGCGCGACGAGCACGACGAAGCGATCGAGCCACCCGCCCCAGGTCGCGCGCTCCGGCCACGTGGACACCTCGTCCACAATCGGCAGCGCGAACTCGCGCAGGTGACGAAGGTTCTTCAGGTCTCGCTGGAGGCGCTGGATGCGCGGCGATTCCGGCTCGTCGCGGCGAAGCTCGTCGATCCGCAGCTTGTAATCGGCTTCGAGTCCACCGAGGCGCCTGCGCCATCGCCCACCGCCATCGACCCGCGTCCGGCCGCCGACGACGGCCGACTCGACAATCAGCTCTTCCCATTTCCACGGCGCACGCAACGTTCCCGCGACGATCGCTTCATCGTCCGAATCCGCATGGCCCTCTTCCGCAGCGGCCAATTGCTCGGGTGATTCGGAGTCCTCGGAATTCGGGTCGACTCCGAACATCTCGTCGCGCGGACTGATGACTGACGACTGGTGACTGATGACTGGCGACTCGTGACTGGTGACTGGCGACTGGTGACTGGTGACTACCTGTGGCACCTGGCCCAGGGACAGGTATTCGTCGAAGCGCTTCGCCGAGAGCCCTTCAACGGCGCACGACAACAGGGCGATGAACGCGCGGCCCGCAGGATCAGGACGGCGAATGCCACGATCGAAATATGCCGGCACGCCGCCGCGCGAACAGGCATGCTCGACCAGTCCGAGATAGTGCTGGGGCGTCCGCAGGAAGACGGCCATCTGATCGAACGGCACGCCGCGCTCTGCCTCCTCGAGCACGCGACGGACGATTTCGATCGCTTCGCGGCCTTCCCCCGGCGCCGAGAACAGTCTCACGTCTCCGGTCCGCTTGCGTTCCGGCGGCCGCTCGAGCGTGAACACATGACGTCGCAGGTTGGCAAGATCGCTCGCCGCATCGGCGGCGTCTGGCCGGTCCTCGCGCACGCAGCCAAGGGCCGCAAGCACACTCGCCGGCACCTCGTCGCCGTGCGGCACTGTCGCGAGCATCTGCGGCGATCGGCGGGCAATAGCGGCAATGAAATCGCGCTCGGCCGCCGAATCGAGCGGCACATCCAGCAGGACCATGGGGTTGCCGGCCGATTGCACATGACCCGCCGCGACCCCCGCGGCAGCGAGCCGGAACAGGGCCGCCCGATCGTCGACGGCGGCGCGGCTGTATTCGACTTCAACCCGCGCGAGCAGGCGGCCCACATCGGCCGACGCGGCGCCCTGCCCGAGGAGCCTGTCGCGATCAACGCCGGCGAGTCGAAGCTCGTGGATCGTTCGCGCCAGCGCCTTCGAGAAGCCGGGCATCGACGCCACCGGGCTGAAGTACTCGAGCTCGCCGGCTGCCATCGCGTCGAAGACGGCCCGCGCGGCAACCGCCTCGGCGCCAGGCTGAGTCGCCGGCGCGGCACGCTGCCCGGCCCGATGCATCGACGCCGCTCGCGCGGCGAGCTCGGTGAAACTGAACCGACTGACGCCGAACGTGGCCGGCGCACGGAGCGCCAGCTCGCGCGCGAAATCGTCCGCGGCGCCCCGGGTGGCGGCAACGACAACGGTTTCCGTGGCGGGAGGAAACTGAGAGAGAAACTGCCGCGCCGCATCGAGCCTGGCGGCAGCTGACGTGGAAACGACAACGCGAAGCATGTAACCGCTCGACTTTCTTCCGGTCGCCCTGCCGGACTCTCGGTTCTGACGCAGCGCTCGCTGCGCTTAAGAATTCAGAAGTATTGTAACTTCTAAGTTGTGACTTCCGCGGCTTTGATTCTCGCAGCGGCACTCGCCGCGGATGCCAGCCAGCTGGCCGCGCTCGAGACCCGCCTCACGGCAGAACCGGAAAACCTGAAGGCGGGCGCCGAGTACCGGCAGCTCGCCATCGGCGACAACGGCTACGATCGAGCGATCGGGCTCTTCGAGCGGCTGTCGGAGCGGCCGAACGCCGGCCCTCATCTCTTTCTGAATCTCGCGCTGGCCTATATCGACAAAATCCCTGCTGTCGGGGCGTTCCGCCGGATTTCGATTGGCAACAAGGCCACTAAAGCGCTGACCCGGTCGATCGAGCTCGAGCCGTCGGTGATTGCGTACGCGGCGCGAGGCATGGTGAACCTGCGGTTCGAGAAGGGCCTCTTCCACCGGACGCCGCAGGGCGTGGCCGACCTCGAAGAGGCACGGCGCCTGGCGGCCTCCCGATCGCGATCGCCGTACGTTGCCCGGATCTACGTTGCGCTGGGCGATGGCTACTGGCGGTTGAAGAATCGTATGAAGGCTCGCGAAGTCTGGCAGGAGGCCGCGCGCCTCTTTCCCAGCGATGCACAGTTCCAGTTTCGCCTCGGCTCGCCTGAGAGCGTCGTGACGAACGCAATCGACAGGGCACTTGACGCAGGTGCGCGTGTCGACACAAGTCTCAGAGAAGTCCTTCCGGATTAGTCCGGCTCGCCGGGATTAGAATTGATCAATGCAATTTGCGGCCGCTGTGCTGGCCTTCCTTGCCGCATTGGGAACGGCCACACCGGCGTCGGCGCAGGCCGACCCACGAACGGCGCTCCTCGAACGTGCCGGCTGGGACGCCGTTGCCGCCGGCCGGCTGGACGTGGCCGCCGAGGCGTTTCGTCAGGCCGCCGCCGGCGACCCGAGAAACGCGCAGCTCCATCTCGGCGTGGGGACAGTCGCGTTCCTGCAGCATCGCAACGACGATGCCCGCGCGGCGCTCGATAGGGCCCTCGCGATCGATCCAAAGCTGTCGCGCGCGGAAACGCTCATGGGCCAGGTGCTGTATCGCGCCGGCGATCTGCCCGGCGCGATTCGTGTCTTCGAAACACTCACCGCGGAAACGCCCGGCGATCGCGACGCGCGGGCGACGCTCGACCGCTGGCGACGCGAACTGGATCTGCAGCAGCGCATGCAGCAGCAGGTCGGCGATCATTTTGCCGTCTCGTTCGAGGGCCCCGCTGAGGAAGCGCTTGCCGCAAAGGCGATCGAATCGCTTGACCGGGCGTACTGGCGAATCGGCGCGGTGTTGAACATCTTTCCGTACGCGCCGATTCCCGTCGTCCTGTACACCACTCAACAGTTCAGGGACATCACGCGGTCGCCGGAGTGGGCGGCAGGCGCTTACGACGGCACGATCCGCGTGCCGGTGCGCGGTGCGCTCGACGACGAGAAGGAGCTGGACCGCGTGCTCGCCCACGAGTTCACGCACGCGCTCGTTCGTACGCTGTCCCCGGCGGCGATTCCGACGTGGCTCAACGAGGGCCTGGCGACGGTGTTCGAGGCCGACAGCCTCGACTGGGCCGAACAGCGCGTCGCGCAGTCGAAACCCGTGCGGCTTGCCGTCCTCAGGGCATCGTTCGGCCGGTTCAGCGGCGGACAGGCACAGCTGGCGTACGCGACAAGCGCAATCGCGGTCCGGCGAATGCTGCAGGAGGCCGGCGGCTTCGCCGTCGCCAACCTTGTTCGCGATCTCGGCGCAGGCGTCGACTTCGACCGCGCGTTTGCACACCGTATCCAGCGGACACTCGAGGAGTTCGAGGACACACCATGACCACACGTCGTCTCTGTCGGCCGGCTCTTGGCGCGATCCTCTCACTGGTCGTCGCGTTCGTCGCCATCGCCCCGCTGCGGCCCGAAGCGGCCAGCCGCAATTTCCTGTGGAAGGTGACGAAGGGCCAGGGCGCGGTGTACCTCGTCGGCTCCGTGCACATGCTGACCGCCGACTTCTACCCGCTCGCGCCCGCGCTCGATGCGGCCTTCAAGGATTCCGATCTGCTCGTCGAAGAGGCGGATCTGGCGGAGATGCTGGCGCCGACGACGCAGTTTTCGCTGCTGTCCCGCGGCATGCTCCCGGCCGGCCAGACGCTCGACAAAGTGGTGTCACCCGCGACCCTCGCGCTTGTCAGCGCTCACGCCGGCACGCTCGGCGGGCCGATCGAGGCCGTGAAGCAGTTCAAGCCGTGGTTCCTCGCGATGACACTCGAAGCGCTCGTGTGGCAGAGGGCCGGTTTCGATCCGCAGCTGGGCCTGGACAAACACTTTTACGATCGCGCGCAGTCGGAAGGCAAAGCTGTCCAGGGTCTCGAAACAACGGAGTTTCAGATCTCGCTGTTCGACGGCATGACTGCCGGGCAGCAGGAACGCTTCCTCGCAGACACGTTAAAGGATCTCGATAAAGAGACTACGACGGTCGGCCAGCTCACGAGCGCGTGGAAGGCCGGCGACGTCGCGGGCGTCGAGCGGTTCGTGCTGCAGGATCTCCAGAGCGATCGCGACGTGTACGAACGCCTCCTGGTGGGGCGGAACCGCACCTGGCTGCCGAAAATAGAGGCGCTCTTCTCGCGGCCGCGCCACGCGTTCATCGTCGTCGGCGCCGCACACCTGGTGGGACCCGACGGGCTCGTGGCCATGCTCAAGGCAAAGGGTTATCAGCTTGTACAACTCTAACGTGGTGATCCGGCGATTTGGCGATCTGGTGACATCGTGACACGCAACTCCCAATCGCCAGAACGTCAATCACCCAGTCGGCAATCACCCAATCACCAGATCACCAAAGCACCCGATCAGGATCTTTCCGGCGTTTCCGTCCTTGTCGCCGGCGCCGGCCTCGCCGGCTTGACGGCCGCGTACGACCTTGTGTCGATGGGCGCGGACGTGAAGGTCGTCGAAGCGCGCGATCGTGTCGGCGGGCGGGTCTGGACGATTCGCGACGGCTTCACCGATCGGCAGCATGCGGAAGCCGGCGGCGACATGATCGACGAAGCGCAGACGGAAATCCGCGAGCTCGCCTCGTCGCTCGGCCTGACACTGAAACGCATTCTGCGCGAAGGATTCGGCTATGTGCGCCCCGACAAGTCGGGCCAGCCGAAGATCGTCTCTCGCGATGTTCATCGGGGATGGCAGCATCTGGCCGCGCAGCTCGATGGGCTCACGCGCCGGTATCGACTGGCCGAGCAGCGATGGGACTCGCCGATCGCCGCCGATCTCGCGCGGCGGTCCGTGTCCCAGTGGCTCGATGAGGGGCGGGCGGATGACGATCTGCGGGCGATGGCGACCGGGCTCCGCGGCTTCTTTCTCGCCGATCCCGAGGAGCTCTCGCTCCTCGCACTGGTCGATCAGTTTGCCGGCAGCGACCAGCCCGGTCCAGGCACGATGTACCGGATCGAGGGCGGAAACGATCGACTGCCGGCCGCTCTTGCGGCGAAGCTCGGGGATCGCGTCCAGCTCGGCGGCGAGCTCGTCGCCGTATCGGTGCGCGGCCGATCGGTCCACTCGGGCGTCAGGCAAGGCCGCACCGTGGCGACGCTGATGAGCGACTACATCGTCTTCGCACTGCCGGCCACGACGCTCAGGCGCGTGCCCATCGTGCCCGCGCTGCCACCCCATCAGCATCAGGCGATCGCGAGCCTTCGATACGGTCGCGGCACCAAGACTCTGCTGCAATTCGATCGACGCTTCTGGCGCGCACCGGGCCGGCCGCGGGCCTTCGGTTCGCCGCTCGCCTACGGCGCGCTGTGGGAAGGCAACGAGGAGCAAGCCGGACGAGCCGGCATCCTGACGATGCTCGCGGGAGGCAGCGCCAGTGACGCGACACAGCTCGCGATCGAACGGGAAGGCATCGAGCGGTTTGCCGGCGGGCTGGGCTGGCTGGGCCTGGATGGCGCGAAGCTGACGGCGTCGCGGCAGATCGTGTGGCAGTCGGATCCGTTCGCGCGGGGCGGGTATGCGTTCTTCGACCCGACGTTCGATCCGTCACTGCGTGAGTGGCTCGCACGGCCGGCCGGGCGCCTGTTTTTCGCCGGAGAGCACACCAGCCTGCGCTGGCAGGGCTACATGAACGGCGCGGTCGAGAGCGGAAGGCGCGCCGCACTCGAAATCGCCGCCGCCGTGCAGCTCGGCAGTTGAGGTAGAGTTCGCCGTATGAGCTGGCAGCGCGCCAATATCCAGGCAGCCGTCAACTTCCTACGCGAGCAGATGAAGGGCGACGCCGACGCGCGCGTGAAGGTGGTCTACGAGGGTCTGCTCGAAGTGCTCGAGCCCGCGCGCCGCACCGCCCGCGTGCAGCGTGAAGCCGCTGAAACGGCCAAAGCCTCCGTGCCGGTCGCGGTCGCGCGCGAACGCCGCCGTCGCGTCGAACGCCGCGGGCATTCCGATCGTCGTCTGGTCAATTTCGGACCCCCCGCCGGCCTCGAGCGACGGCGCGCGGCCCATCGACGCGGCGGGAACGATCGCCGCGGGAGATCTTGACGGCTTTCCAAAGGTTCCAAGAGTTCCAAGAGTTCCGGAAGTCCTTGAACGCCCCGAGCCCTTGGAACCACCCTTGGAACCCTTGGAACCCTTGGAACCCTTGGAACCCTTGGAACCTCTGGAACCTCTGGAACCTCTAAGATTAGGCATGTCCCACCGCAACCCCTCCGACGAAGACGTCAAGCAGCTGCTCTCTCGTGCGACGACTATCGCCGTTGTCGGAGCGTCGTCGAATCCCGAACGGCCGTCGAACGGCATCATGCGGAAGCTGAAGAGCGCCGGCTACCGCGTGATTCCCGTCAACCCCAACGAAACCGACGTGTTCGGAGAGCGCGCATACGCGAGCCTGCTCGACGTACCCGGACCCATCGACATCGTCGACGTCTTCCGCCGGCCGGAATACACGCCCGCGATCGCGGACGAGGCGGTGAAGGTCCATGCGAAGGCGTTGTGGCTGCAGAGCGGCGTGACAAACGAGGATGCGGCCGCGCGCGCCACGGCCGGCGGTCTGACGGTGGTGATGGACGAATGCATCGGCGTGATGCACTCAGTGCTCCAGGTGCCTCGGAAGTGATCGGTGGTCGGTGGCCGGTGAGCGGTGATCGGTCCTGCGATAGCGGAATCTGCCCGCCCGACCCCAACGATCTCCGGCAGGAACTGCCACGATTTGAACTCGATCCTAGGAAAACGGCCAGATTTCGAATGGCGCTTCCCATGAACTACTGGGCGTCATGGTATACAGACAAAAGCCTTTCCGCCGGATGAGCGTTTCGGGCTCACTTCCCAACTCAGGCGGGCCGCACTCTCCGTTCCATCGAACGTGGCGGAGGGCTCGAACCGGCTGACGACCAATGCGTTTGTGAATCACATTGGCATCGCCCTCGGTTCTCTGGCCGAAGTCGAGACGTGCGTTGAAGTCGCCTCCCGATTGGAATACTTGCAACCATCAGAGGCGCGCGCGTTGTTTGAATCTGCAGGGGTGGTTGGTCGCCTGCTGAACGGCCTACTGCGGTCACTTAGAGCCCGCCCACCCCGCAGCTAGCGTTCACCGGTCACTGGCCACCGGCCACCGGCACCGGCCACCGGCCACCGGCCACTACGCTATTTCTTTTTCGAGTTGCGTGACGAGCGCGTCCAGCTGATCGACAACCGCGCGGACAGTCTCGGGCTTGCCGAGATCCACGCCCGCTTTCCTCAACTGCGCCATCGGATGGTCGGAGCCGCCCGACTTGAGGAGGGTCAGGTAGCGCTCGATGGCTTCCTCTCGTTCAGCCGGCGAGCCTTCGGTGATCTGCTTCATGAGCTGCGCGCTGGACGCGAAGCAGGTCGCGTACTGATACACGTAATACGGCGTGCTGTAGAAATGCGGGATGCGCGCCCAGGTGACGCGCGCCAGGTCGTCGTAGTCGTAGGCGTCTCCGTGATACGCCTTCAGCAGGTTGAAGTAGATCTCGCCGAGCGCCTCGGCCGTTACCGGCCGGCCATCCTCGACCAGTCGATGCGCCTGAAGCTCGTAGTCGGCGAACATCACCTGCGTGTAGAAGGTCGATACGATGCCGTCGATCGCATGCTGCAGGAGGCCGCTTCGCTCACGCTCGTCCGTCGCGCGCGACAACATGAACTGAAGGAACAGCGCCTCGGCGAGGGTCGACGGCACTTCGGCGACAAAAATCGTATAGCCGGCGTACACGAACGGCTGATGGGCATGCGACAGCACCGTGTGCATCGAGTGGCCCATCTCGTGGGCGACGGTGAACGCGGCGTCGAGCGTGTCGTTGTGGTTCAGCAGCATGTAGGGATGCACGCTGTAGACCGGCGCCGAATAGGCGCCCGAGCGCTTCCCCGGACTCTCGTAGACGTCGATCCACCCGCCCGACACGGCCTCACGCAGATAGCGCGCATATTCCGGACCGAGCCCGGCGAACGACTCGGGCAGCCACGACAGCGTGTCCTCGTAGGCGTACTTGCGATCGAATTCCACGAGCGGAATCGTCGTGTCGTACACGTGGTACGTGTCGAGCCCCAGCACTTTTTTTCGCAGCCGGTGATAGCGGCGCAGCGGCCCGGTGCCCGCCTTCGTGGTCTCGAGCAGGTTCGTGACGACAGCTTCGGGAATGTTGTTGCCGTGGAGCGCGGCCTCGAGCGTGGACGAATAGCCGCGGGCCTGTGCCTGGAACCAGTCGCGCTGCAGCACGGCGCTGTAGAGCGACGCGTACGTATTGATGTTGCCGGCAAACAGACCGTGAAGCGACTTGAACGCCGATGCGCGGTCGTCCTGGTTGCGATTCGTGGCGAGGATGGCGCGGTACTGGCCGTAGGTGACGGTCACGTCGGCGCCCGTCGACAGGCGGATCGTCGGGTGCTTCACGTCGGCCGTGGACAATGCCGCGTACGCCTCGTTCGGGCTCGTCGAGAACCGGCTGGCGAGCGAGAGCAGGTGCTCGCCTTTTACGTCCAGCACATGCTCCTGCTGGCGATAGAGCTCTTCGATCGCGAACCGATAGACCGCGAGGTCGCCGTTCTGCGCCATCCACTGGCGAACGGTTGACAGCGGGATTCGCAGCAGTTCCGGATTGAACCACGCCGTCGCCTGCCCGCCTTTCGCGACGAGAATCTGCACCTGCTGACGCTTGGCGTTGATTTCGTTGTTGCGCTGGTCCTCGTCGTGCTTCAACGTGGCGAAGTACCAGACGAGGTACTCGAGACGGCCGATCTCGTCGGCGAGCAGGAGCGCGGCCAGCAGCTTATCGGGGCCGAGCGCGAGCGTGCCTTCGAGCGCGGCGTATTCGGTGATCTTCCTGTCGAGGGCTTCGTAGGTCCGCTGCCAGGCGTCCCAGTCTTGAAAGATGTGCCCGAGATTCCACTTGAAGCGATCGGGAATCTCGGCCCGGTCGCGCAGCTGGGGCGTTGCGGTCGCTTCGGCTGGGGACGAAGTCTCCATTCGCCCGGCTATTTTACAGCGCTAAGCGGCGCTCCGGGAAACGCGTGCACAATTTCTCGCGGCGACAACTCCCGATGCTGGCCGGGCTCGAGGCCTTCGAGATCGAGTCCGCCGAATTTCACGCGCTTCAGCGCGGTCACTTCGCGATCAATCGCGTCGAACATCCGCCGTACCTGGCGGTTCCTCCCCTCGCGCAATTCGACCAGCAAATGCGATTCGCGGGCCGATGATTTGCGCAGCGTGGCACGCCCTGTCAGGCCCGCCAGTTCGGTCTCGGCGACCCTTCCGCGAACGGTGACGGCATACAGGCGGGGCACGCCGTTGGCGGGCTCTGTGATCCAGTTGGCGAGCCGCGTATCCGTCGTGAGCAACAGCAGCCCAGACGTGGCCAGATCGAGCCGCCCGACCGCGATCAGGCCGCGCCCGGCCTCGCCGAGCAGGTCGAACACCGTCGCCCTGCCCCCAGGATCGCTCCTTGTCGTCAGCACGCCGCGCGGCTTGTGAAAGACAATCGTCCGCCAGGCGGCCGGCGATGCGCGCTCGCCGTCGACGAGCAGTTGTGCTCGCTCGGGCGTAACGAGCCGCGCGGGATCGGTTTCGACCCGGCCGCCGACGCGTACGCGCCCGTCGCGAATCGCCGCAATCGCCTGCGACCTCGACAGCACGCCCAGCTTCGATAACGCCCGGCTCAGGGGCACGAGCCCGGCTTTTCGACGGAAGCCGCGGCGATTCTGTGGCATCTTCTTCATATGCGGATACTGCGATACGGCCTCGCCGCGCTCGTGATCCTGCCAACTGCCGGCTGCTTTCAATCGTCCACGGTCATTCGTGTCAAGGCTGACGGCAGCGGCACGATCGAGCAACGCCTGCTGCTCACCGAGCAGGCGCTCGATCAGCTGCGCGCGTTCACGATTCTCGGCGGGGGCAACGCCGAGAGCGCCGACCCCACATCGGAAGCGCAGGCCCGCGCGCTGGCTGCGGCGATCGGAACAGGCGTGGCCTATGTCTCGTCGATGCCGGTCACGAGCGGCCGGTCGCAGGGCCGCGAGTCGATTTACTCGTTTGCCGACATCACACAGCTCCGGATCAGCGAACAGCCGAGCATGCCCGGCGGGCCGGGTCTGAAAGCCGTGGGCGTCAATACAGGCTCCGATCCGATCACGTTCGGGTTTGGCCGAAAACCGGATGGCACCGTGGTCCTCCGCATTCTGGTGCCGCGTCCGGCCATCTTCCCAACCGGGCCCAACGGCGATCCGCAACCGCCGACAATCGAGCAGATCACGATGGTGAAGCAGTTGCTCGCCGGCGCGCGGCTGACGGTCGCGATCGAACCTGAGGGCCGGCTCGTGCAGACCAGTAGCCCGTTTGTCGATGCCAATCGCGTGATCCTGCTCGATCTCGATATCGATCGCGCTGCGGCCGACCCGGACCTGGCGAAGAAGCTGCAGAGCCCGAGAACGGTTGAGGAAACCCAGGCCGCGATCAACAGCATCCCGGGTTTGAAGATTACCCTCGCGCCTGAGATCTCAATTGAGTTCGCGCCCTGATTTGATGCGAGCCCTGAAAGGGCCCGCCGCTACGTACGTAGGGGGGGCCTTTCAGGCCCGCCGTCCGCTCGGTACTCACGCAGCGTCGGGGTCGTCGCCGCCACCCAGCCAGTCGCAAGCAGACAGCCCACGCCTCCGCTGACCACCGAGAATATCGGTCCGAGCCAGTTCGCTACGAACCCGGCTTCCAGCTCGCCAAGCTGTGGGCCGCCCTGGAAGAACACCATGTTCACGCCGATCATCCGGCCGCGTAGCCGGTCGGGCGTCTCGAGCTGACGCACGATGTTGCGGATGATCATGCTGATCGTGTCCATCGCGCCCGTCAGCGCGAGACACAAAAACGTCAGCCAGAACCAGTGCGAGACACCGAAGACCGCCGTCGCCAGGCCGTAGCCGCCAACAGCCCAGAGGAGAACCGGGCCGCGGCGCCTGATCCGGCTCGTGAGGGGAATCATCACAGCGCTCATCAGCACCGCCCCGACCGCCGGTGCGGCGTACAACCAGCCGTAGCCGCGGGCGCCGACCCGCAGAATGTCCTGCGCGAAAATCGGCAGGAGCGCCGTCGCCGACGAGAAGAACGTCGCGAAGAAATCGAGCAGCATCGTCGATCGGATGAGCGGCGATTCGAACACGAACTTCAGGCCCTCGCGAGCGGCGCGCCACGACACCTCGTCCTCGGGTTCGTGGCCTTCACGCACCGGTTTGCCGCTGACGCCGCGCATCAGCAGCAGCGCAGCGATCACACACCCGAACGACAGCGCGTTCGCGACGTACACCCAGCCGACCCCCGCCGCGGCGATGATGATGCCGCCGAACGAAGGGCCGACAACCGATGCCAGCTGAAACATGATCGTGTTCATGGTGATCGCGTTCGGCAGGTGCTCCCGCGGCACGAGCGTCGGGACGAGGGCCTGGCGGGCGGGCATGTCGAATGTGCCGACGGAGGCCCCGAGCGCGGCCAGCACGTAGATCGGCCAGACGGCGGTCAGCCCGCGAAACGTCAGCAGGGCCAGAACCAGCGAGACGATGGCGGCGCTGCTTTGCGTCAGCAGCATCAGCCGGCGACGGTTCCAGGCATCGGCGACCACGCCGCTGACCATCGACAGGAAGACGATCGGCACCACGCGAACCAGACCCACCAGCCCGAGCGCCAGCGCCTTCTTGTCTGGGGCGACCAGCAGCGACACATGCCAGAGCAGCGCCGCGTTCTGCATCATCGATCCGGTGATGGACGCGAGCAGGCCGATCCAGATCAGCCGGAAGTTGCGGTGTGACAGGGCAACGAAATGGTCGCGCGGGGGCACTTAAAGCGGTCCGACTACCGGCTGGGGCTGATAGAGCTCCTCGAGGAACGTTCGGTCCTCCGGCGTCAGCTTGACGGACTGGGCGTCGATCGCCTCATCGAGATGCGGAAGCTTCGACGCGCCGACGATTGGCGCGACGACGCCCGGCTGCGCCAGCACCCACGCCAGTGCGATCTGCATGCGGCTGATGCCTCGGCGCGCGGCGAGTTCCCCGACGCGATCCGCAATCGCGAAGTCGGGGTCCTCGTAGTAGAACTTCGCCGCGAGCTTGTCGCTGTTGGCGCGGGTCGTCGCACCGCCGCCGCCCTTCTTCCGATCGCCGGCAAGAAAACCGCGCGCCATCGGGCTGTACGGAATGATGCCGACCCCTTCAGCGCGGCAGAGCGGCATCATCTCGCGCTCTTCCTCGCGGTAAATCAGGTTGAGGTGGTTCTGCATCGAGACAAAGCGCGTCCAGCCGTTCGAGTCGGCGGCGTGCAGCATCTTCGCGAACTGCCAGGCATACATGCTCGATGCGCCGATGTAGCGGGCCTTGCCCGATCGCACGATGGCGTCGAGCGCGCCCATGGTCTCTTCGATAGGCGTGTCGTAGTCGAAGCGGTGGACCTGGTAGAGGTCGACGTAATCCATGCCCAGCCGGCGCAGCGAGGCGTCGATGCCATCGAACAGGTGCTTGCGCGACAGGCCCTTATCGTTCGGGCCATCCCCCATCGGCAGGCAGACCTTCGTCGCGACGACGATCTGATCGCGCGTGGCGAATTCCTTCAGGGCGCGGCCGGTGACCTCTTCGCTGGCGCCGCGCGAATACATGTCCGCGGTGTCGAAGAAGTTGACGCCGCGTTCGAGCGCGCGCCTGACGAACGGCCGGCTGGCGGCCTCGTCGAGCGTCCACGGATGCCACTCCGGCGATCCGTACGTCATCATCCCGAGACAAATGCGCGAGACTTTCAGCCCAGTCGAACCGAGTCGAACGTATTCCATGCGTTTCTACTCTACAACGGGCCGCGTGCCACCGATCCACGCGTCACTGCTTGCTTCATCGATCGCCTACCACGAAGGCACGAAATCACGAAGGACTCACGACGATCAACGTGTCTTCGAGTCTTCGTGGTTGAAGGCGCTCCGCTCACGAGACGACGAGCACGAGCTTGCCGATGTGCTCGCCTGAATCCATCATGCGATGCGCGTCCGCGGCCGCGCGCAACGGAAAGGTCGCGTGAATCACGGGGGCGACGGCGCCCGCTTCGAGGAGCGGCCAGACATGCTGACGCAGCGCGGCGGCGATCGCGCCTTTCTCGGCGACCGGCCTCGTCCGCAGCGTCGACCCGGTCAGCGTCAACCTGCGCTGCATCATCGTGAGCAGATTGAGCGGCGCCTTGACGCCGCCGAGCACGGCGATCTGCACGAGTCGTCCGTCCACTGCCAGTGCGTCCATGTTCCTCGGAAGATAGTCGCCGCCGACCATGTCGAGGACAACGTCCACGCCCCGGCCGCCTGTCGCATCCTTCACGGCAGCGACGAAGTCGGCGTCGCGGTAGTTGATGGCTTTCTCCGCGCCGAGCCGCACGCAGGCTGCGCACTTCTCCGCCGATCCCGCCGTCGCAAACACTCGTGATCCGAGCGCGCGCGCCAGTTGAATCGCCGTCGTACCGATGCCGCTCGACCCGCCGTGAACGAGAATCGACTCGCCAGCCTTCAGACGTCCGCGCTCGAACACGTTGGTCCAGACGGTGAAGAACGTCTCGGGAATTGCAGCGGCGTGCGTGAAGTCCGCTCCTCGCGGAACCGGCAGGCATTGCGGCGCCGGCACGCTGCAGAATTCCGCATAGCCGCCTCCGGCGACGAGCGCGCACACGCGGTCGCCCGCTTTCCAGTCGCGGACGTCGTCGCCGACCTGTTCAACCTCACCCGCGATCTCGAGGCCCGGAATGTCGGACGCCCCCGGCGGCGGCGGGTACTGACCCATCCGCTGCATCACGTCCGGCCGATTCACCCCTGCAGCCGCGACCTTGACGAGCACTTCCCCACGCGACGGAACAGGCTTCGGCCGGTCGGCCGCCACGAGCACATCCGGTCCACCCGGCCTGCTGATTTCGATCGCCAGCACAGTCGACCATTGTCCCCTGACGGGCGGGTTTTTGAGCAATGAGCCGGTCTGCTTCGCGATTTCGCACTCCCCGGTAAGAAACGTCAACGGGATTTCACTGAAGGAGTGACCATGAAAACCGCGCTCACGCTGACGCTCACCGCCTCGCTCATCGCAACGTCGCTGCCGGCAGCAGCGCAAACGCCCTACATGCCGCCGCCGCGATATACGCCGCCGCCCCGATACATGCAGCCGCCTGCGACCTACTCGTCAGACTGGATGCGCGTCAGGGCCATCGCGCCCGGATCGCGGATCAGGGTCGCCGCGATCGGCCTCGGCGACCAGGACCATCAATATTTCGTGAGTGCGAGCGACAGCACGCTGACGATGCTGCTGGTCGGAAGTCTTCCACGATCCGCGAGGCGCCTGGCCGTCAAGCTGGCGGTCGAACTTCCCCAGTTCTACATGCTCCCGGAAAAATGGATGGAGTTTTCTGACGGACGCGTGCGGGCCACTTCGGACGGCCTCTTTGTCGGCGGACACAAGGTTGCCGACCTCAGCGACTTCGCCAGGACGATCGATGCCGGCGAGGTATTCGAGGTGGCGAGGCCTCTGCGCGACCGACCGCCGGCGGCGCCAGTGAACACTCCTGACGCTCAGGCCGCCGCGGTAGCCATCCCGTTGACGGTTCTCATTCTCGCGTCGGGACAACGCCTGAAGGCCGCTGCCACTCTGGGCGTGCTTTTCGGCGTGCCCATCGCCGCCGGCATGCTCTTCCACAAGCTGGCGGAGGGGCGCGGACCGGTGGAAGTTGTCTACCGCGCGCGTTGAGACTCAGCGCGGCTCCTCGAACGCCGCGGCCGTCGTCGCCGGCTCCATCAGCGTGGTCGACAACGCGACGCCGGCGGCGAACGCGATCGTCAACATGCCCCACAGCGGACGGGCGGATGCGATCGAGATGCCGTCGACCGCCAGGCCGGCCGCCATCAGCATGTCGATCGCCACGACGGCTGGACGCACGCGGCGCCATTCGTGTGTCAGGCGGGATCGGTTCATGCGCCACGTGAACAGCAGGTGGCCGCGCGAGACGCCGACGATCGCGCCGGCCAGGCCGATCGCGACGAACGTCCAGAGCGTCAGCGGGCTCTTGAACTGCTCTTTGATCCACCAGGCGACCGTCCCGGCGATGATGTAGAGCGCCATCGACACGGCCTGATGCATGCGCCACATCGTCTGAAACCGCTGCGGGCTGGGCCGACCGACGATCGCGCTGTCGGCGTTGGCCAGCGCTGCCGCTATCTCGCCGGCCGACGAGAACCGCTCCGCCGGCGACTTCCGCAAACAGCGGTCGACCAGCTCCGCCACCTGTGGCGGAATGTGGCGACACGCGTCGGCGAGTGGACGCGCATCGCCTTCGAGGACGCGCGCGGCGAGCCCGATCGGCGTGGACGCCTCGAACGGATGCACGCCGCAGGCGTACTCATAGATGACGACGCCATACGCAAAGACGTCGGCACGGGCATCCGCGGGCTGGCCGTTCAACTGTTCGGGCGACATGTAGGCCGGCGTTCCGACCAGCACGCCCGGCAGCGTCGCCAGCCCGGCGCCGGGCGAGGACGGCGACGACATCGGCGACTGCGTGTTCGAAGTCCGCGCCAGGCCGAAATCGAGCACTTTGAGCTGCCCCGTGCGGTCGCGCATCACGTTTTCCGGTTTGAAGTCGCGGTGCGTAATGCCTTTTGCGTGCGCGCTCGCCAGCGCCTCGGCCAATTCACGCGCCGTTCGGAGAATCGAGGCGGCGGTTGGCTGCCGGTCGCGGCTGATCTCTTCGCGAAGGGTGTGGCCGTCCACCAGCTCCGAGACGATGAACAGGTGTTGGTCGATTTCCTCGAGCGCGTAGACCGTGCAGATGCCGGCGTGGGTCAGTCCGGCCGCGGCGCGTGCTTCCCGCTTGAGCCGCTCACGGTGAGAGGTGTGGCCGGTGAGATGCGGCGCAAGAGCCTTCAGCGCGACTTGCCGCCCCAGGCGGGAATCCATCGCCAGATACACGCGGCCCATCGCGCCCCGGCCCAGCTCGCGCACGACGGTGTACTGCCCGACGATCGTACCGTCGGCGAGCGCCGCGTCTTCTTCATCGAGCAGGGACGGGACGGACTCAGGTACGGGTTCGTTCAGGAATGAGCCGGCGCGAGAGTGATGGTTGAGCAGCGACTCGACCTCCGCGCGCACCACGGGATCGGCGGACTGCGCCTCGAGCCACTCGCGCAGGTTCGGCTGCGCGGCGTCGACCGCCGCTTCGAACAGCTCTCGCACCTGCTGCCACTGCGCGGGCGTCATCGTGGGGGGTCGCTCAACTCGCGGAACAGCCAGGCGCGTGCCAGGGCCCAGCGGCGTTTGAGGGTGGCGGGCGAGATCTGGAGCGCGGCCGCAGTCTCCTCGATTCCGAGGCCGACGAAGTAACGGAGCTCCACGATTCGCGCCTGCTCGGGATCGATCTGCTCGAGCCGCGTCAGCGCCTCGTCGATGGCCGGCAGCATGGACTCGGGATCGGTCGCCGCCGCGAGCGACGCCGACAGCGTGACGCGGTCGAGTCCGGCCCAGCGCTTCTGCGCGCCTCGAGCCCGCGCGCGATCCACGAGAATCTGCCGCATCGACCGCGCCGCAATCCCGACGAAATGCCGTTCGTCGCGCCACGGCGAACCCGCGCCGGCGAGCCTGAGATAGGCCTCGTGCACGAGCGCCGTCGCCTGCAGCGACTGTCCAGGGCGTTCGCGACGCAGGTAACCGGCGGCAATCTGGCGGAGCTCGCGATACACCAGCGGCGTCAGGTCGGCGGCCCCCGGCTGGTCGTCGTCTCGATTAGGCGTCATGCGCTGCCCGCCGCATTATGAGCCAACCCGACGAACGCAGGACACTACGCACGAAGCCACTGGCGCGGCGTCAATGCGAGGACCGGGTACTTGTTGCGGATCGCAATGACACGCTCGTGATATTCCCGCTTCGGAAACCCTCCGCGAACATAGTTGTCGCGCAGTTTTCGCAGCTCGAACTTGTAGATCTCGTTGATGAATCCGCGGGCAACTTGTGGCGGCGTGTGTTCGGTGGGACGCACGCCGTACTTCCACAACTCGGCCAGCACGTCGTCTCGATAGTGGAACGACGGGCGGTCATCCGCCAACGGCTTCCTTGACGGCGGCGAGCGTGGCGTCGAGCCGCAGCACGTGTTTCCCCTGCGCGAGCGCATGCACGAGAGGCGCCGGTTTCTCGACTGCTCTGCCGATGACCGGCTCGACGATTTCTGAAAACTTCGCCGGGTGCGCGGTCGCGAGAAAGATGCCGGGCTGATCGACCCGCGGCCGCTGGCCTTCTCCGCGGTGCGTGCTGACGCCGAGATATCCGATGGCCGAGTGCGGATCGAGCAGGTAGCCGGTGCGATCGTAGACGCGTTTGATCGTGGCCCGCACGTCGGCGTCCTCGAACCCCCAGCCGCTGACATCCCGCCGGACCGCGTCCCGGTCGCCGCCGTACAGCCAGAGCAGCCGTTCGAAGTTGCTCGGGTTCCCGACATCCATCGCGTTCGAGATCGTGTGAATCGAGGCGCGCGGCTCGAACCGCCCGCTGGCCAGATACGCCGGGACCACGTCATTGACGTTGGTGGCGGCGATGAATCGCGCGATGGGCGCGCCCGCGCGCTTCGCCATCAGGCCGGCCGTCAGGTTGCCGAAGTTGCCGCTTGGCGTGCACACGGTCGTCGCTGCCGTCGCGCCATTGAGACGGGCCAGCTCGGCCATCGCCTGGAAGTAATAGATCATCTGCGGCAGCAGCCGGCCGACGTTAATCGAGTTGGCCGATGTCAGCGGCACCCGGCTCCGCAGGCCCTTGTCGGCGAACGATTCCTTCACGAGCCGCTGGCAGTCGTCGAAGCTTCCGGCGATCGCATAGCCGCGGACATTCGATCCTGGCTCGTTGTTGAACATCGTCAGCTGCGCTTCCTGCGTCGGGCTGACACGGCCGTCCGGATACAGGATGACGACCCTCGCGCTGGCGAGCCCGTGAAACGCGTTCGCGACAGCGCTCCCCGTGTCGCCCGACGTGGCGGTGAGGACGGTTACATCGCCACCCACCACCGCCATCAGCCGGGCCATCACACGGGCGCCCACGTCCTTGAACGCCAGCGTGGGGCCGTGGAACAACTCGAGCGCGAACACGCCGGGCTCGATCTCGACGAGAGGAATCGGAAAATCGAGTGCATCGCGTACGACGGCTAACAGCGTTCGGCCGTCGATTCCACGGGCAAACGGCCGGAGCGTCCGCACTCCCATCTCAACCAGCGACATCGAAGGAAGCGACGCGATCTCTTCAGGCGCCCAAGGCTCGACCGGGTCGGGGACGTACAGGCCACCGTCCGGCGCGAGGCCGTCGAACAGCGCCGTCCCGAGAGACGCAGCGGCTGCTCTGCCACGCGTGGAAACAAACCGCACCGCCGGAAGGTAGCCGCCAATCACGAGGGAGTTATCCGATCACGCGGGCGCCGCGCGAGGAGATGGACGAGACATACGTCTGCGACTGGCCGCCAATCGCCGCCTTGACCGCCGCGGTCATCGCCGGCGCGACGCGATCCGCCGTCGCCCGATCGCGGCACAGCGCGAAAATGGACGGCCCCGATCCCGACAGGCTCGATCCGAGCGCGCCGGCATCAATCGCCGCCTTCTTGATGGACGCCAGACCCGGAACGAGCGACGCCCGCCGGGGCTCGGCAATGAAATCCTCCAGCGATCGCGCCATCAGCTCGAAGTCGCTGCGATGCAGCGCGTCGACAAACGCGCCGAGGTTGGCCCACTGCTTCACCGCGTCGGCAATCGGCACCGTCGTGCCCAGCAGCGCACGCGCCTTCGCCGTCTCGATCTCGAGATCCGGGTGAACGACCACGACCGTCAACCCCTTCGGCACGGGCAGGCGGACGATGTCGGGTGGATTGGGATGACGGACAAGGACGAAGCCACCGCATATAGCCGGCGCGATGTTGTCCGGATGTGACGATCCCGCGCCGAGCCGCTCGCCGTCGAGTGCGGCGGCCACGAGCTGATCGACCGTCGCGTTGCCGCCGACCAGCGCATTCACCGCCACGACCGCGGCTGCGGCGCTGGCGGCGCTGCCGCCGAGGCCGCTCGAGAGCGGGAGCCCCTTCGTAATGGTCAGCGCCACGCCGCGTGTGTCGCCGAGCCGGTCAAGCAGCGATCGCGCCGCGACGCCCGCAGTGTTTTTGGCGGCCTCACGCGGGAGCCGTCCGCCGTCGTTCAGGATGTCGTCGATCTGGACGCCCGACGGCAGCAGCCGCGCGGACACGGTGTCGCCGGGCTCTTCCATCGGGAAACCGAGCACGTCGAATCCGCAGGCGACATTCGACACCGTGGCCGGAGCAAACGCCGTCACGACCCGACCATTCATGGAACGAGCATTGTACAGGGTGGATTTCAGGACGCGTAGCGGCGGCGCACGGCCGGGATCAGATACTCGCTGAACGCGCGCGAAAAATCGTGCGCGGGCGAGAAGCCCCAGTCGCGGCGTGCCGCCGAATCGTCCACATCGGCCGGCCAGGTGTCGAGGATCGCCTGCCGCTTCTCGTCGACGGCATACGTGATCGCCGCCTGAGGGAACTCACGAAGCACGACGTCGCGAATCTCGGCCGCAGATCGGCTGAATGCGGCGATGTTATAGGCCGTTCGCGTCACCCGCTGCCTCGGCGCCGCGGCAAGCGCCAGAAGTGCGCTGATGGCGTCCGGCATGGTCATGAACGGAATGACCGTATCGGGCCTCACGAAGCAGGCGTACGGTTCGCCCCGGGCGGCCGCGTGGATCATGTACGGAGCAAAGTCGGACGTGCCTCCCGACGGAACCGTCTCGGCGGAGATCAGACCGGGAAAGCGCGCGCTCCGAAAATCGACGCTGCGGCCGGCGGCGCCGGCTGCGAGCTGCTTGTAGTGGAGCGCGTAGTAGCGCCCGAGCTGTTCGCAGTACAGCTTGTTGCAGCCGTACATCGTCGTCGGCTGCAGATAGTCGTCTTCAAGCACGCGACCGGCCCGCAGCTTGGTCGCCACATCGGGAAGGCCGTACGCGGCGACCGACGAGGGATACACGAATACCACCTGGCGCCCGTGCGATTCGCCCTGCCGCTGCGCAAACTCCAGCAGGTTGAGCGTGCCCTCGACGTTGACGTGGTGGGCGGACATCGGCGTGAACTCGGCGCGCGTCGAGAGCAGCGCGGCCAGGTGAAACACGTGATCCACCTCGAATTCCGCCAGCATCCGATCGAGCAGCTCGGCGTCGGTGATCGACCCGGTAAACTCGCGAGTCACCAGCGGCGCGAGCGACCTGTCGAGCGGCGCGACATCGAGCGTGATGATGGAGCGCTCAGGACCGGCGAGGCGCGCGAGAAGGCCATGGCCGATCTCGCCGCCGGCACCGGTGATGAGGACGACGGGCTGACGCATGCGGATACTGATGTGGTGAGCTGGTGATGTCGTGATTGAGTGATTGAGTGCTCGCGACCTTTATGTTACACAATCACCGAATCACCAATCACAAGATCGCCCAATCGCGTGATCGGCACATCCGTTAATGGTCAAC
>Ga0137395_10000022_pt1 | contig 41067 bp, 39 predicted proteins | sample czobulk216metaG_FD_108283 | JGI IMG/M metagenome (GOLD analysis project Ga0137395, IMG submission 108283) | Vadose zone soil microbial communities from Angelo Coast Range Reserve, California, USA - czobulk2.16 metaG | ecosystem: Environmental > Terrestrial > Soil > Vadose zone | place: USA...
CGTAGCCGAGCGAGAGCTGACTCGCAAGGAACAGGAACTCCCTGGCATCAGCAAGCCGTTGACCGGCGCCCAGCCAGAGAATGCCCAGAGCACAGAGATAGGTAGCCGCGATGCCGGCGGCCCGCCGGCGGCGACCTTGGAGCGCCGCGAGGGCGACGACCGTCGCCACGCTCAAGCTCGCGAAGACCAGCAGCGAGACCTTCATGAGCGCCAACCAGGCGAGCACGAAACCGCCGAGCACAATCCGTGGCGGCCGCGATGTGTCGGGTAACAGCCAGGCTAACGACACGACGACGACGAACGCCATCTCGGTCGGGTCGTTGTGAGGCCATCCCAGTACCACGACGGCAGCCAGAAACATCACGCGAAACGCCAGCCGGAGTCGTCCGGCAATCTCGACGAACGCGATCGCAAACAGCAGTTTGGCGCCCAGCTCGAAGGCGACATGGATCCAGAAGCTTTCTCGCGTCGATTCAGGCGAGAGCAGGAATCCCCAAGGCCCGTAAGTAAAGTCGAAATCGGAACCAAAGGCGCGCCGGTGAATCCAGGCGTCGGTGAGCACTTGTTGCCACGAAGAATCGAGCGACGTGCCCGGCGGGTAAGGGAATTCGAACAGGACGAGCCAGGTGACGATGGTCATGGGCACCTGCCACCACAGGTGCGCCACGCCGCGCGGGAGGGACTCGCGCGAACCCATGTCAGCTGCTAAGGGGCTTTAAGCGAACCTGCGTGAAGTCTCAGGCCGTGACGCCGACGTCCACGCGTGCCTGCGCGAACAGGTCCAGCGCACGCGAGATCTGTTCGGGTGTGTGCGCGGCGGAGCAGCTCGCCCGCAGCAGGCAGTCGTCCTGCGAGCAGCCGGGCGGCACGATCAGGTTCACGTACAGGCCGGACGCGAGTAACTCCTGCCAGAGCCCGATCGTACGATCTTCCTCGCCCGTGAAAATCGGAACGATGGGCGACTCGGTCGAGCCGATCACGTAGCCCTGTCTGGTCAACCCCTCGCGAAGCTGCCGGATATTCGCCCACAGCCGATCCCGAAGCTCGGGATGCTCGCGGATGACGCGCACCGCGGCCCGCACGCTCGCCACATTTGACGGCGATCCGGACGCGGTGAACACGTAGGCTCGCGCCAGGAAATGAAGCGCGCGCAGCTCGGCGTGATCCGAGACGCAGGCGCCGCCGATGCCCGCGAGGGACTTCGAAAACGTGCCGACGACGAAGTCGACCTGATCGAGGACGCCCTGATCTTCCGCGCAGCCCAGGCCCGTGGCTCCGAACGTGCCCAGTGAATGCGCCTCGTCGACGAGGAGGTACGCGCCGTTGGCGCGCGACACCTCGGCGATCTCGCGCAGCGGAGCCACGTCGCCGCGGATCGAGTACAACCCCTCGACGACGACCAGGCGGTTGCGCTGCCCCGCCGGAAGGCGTTCGAGCTTCTTGCGCAGGCTTTCGGGCGAGTTGTGGCGGAACGCAACCACCTGTGACGGCGTCTGGCGCGTGGCGTCGTAGATGCTGGCGTGGCTGTCGCTGTCGATCAGAATCACATCGTCGGGACCGCACAGGGCGCCGATGACAGAGAGGTTCGCCTGATAGCCGGTGCTGAAGATCAGCGCGTGGCGCTTGTGAAACCAGTCGGCGAACTCGCGCTCGAGGTCTTCGTGCAGCGACATCGTCCCGTTCGCCGTCCGCGATCCGGTCGTGCCGGTGCCGTACTGCAGAATCGCGTCACGCGCCTCGGCGATGACGGACGGCTCGAAGGTGAGGCCGAGGTAATTGTTGGACCCGAACATCAGCGTCGGCCTGCCGTTCACGACGATCTCGCAGGGCCCGAGGACGCGCTCGATTACCGTCGCGCCGGGACTCGCCGCTCCGGACGCGAACATGGCGCGCCGTCGTTCAACGACCCTCAGCTTGTCGAGCAGATCCATCCGTTTGTCGGTCACGCTTGTGCTCCAGACGACCCCGCCGCCGCCGTGCTGTCCAGTTCGCCGCGCTCGTAGCTCATCTTCGTCGCGGCGCGCCTGACCTTGCCGCTCGTCGTGCGCGTCACGGTGCCGCCGGGCACCAGCACCACATCGTCTACGAGCAGCCCGCAGACGTCCACGATGCGCCTGCGGATCGAGTCGGTCAGCTCCCGCGCCGGCACCGTGCCGCTCGGCTCCACGACCACGACGGTGCGATCGGGCCGGCCGGTCTCCGCGGTCCCGAAGGCCACGACCCGGCCCCGGCGGATTCCCGCGAGGTCGGCAAGACCCCACTCCAGATCCTGCGGATGATACTTCCGTCCGTTGACGATGATCAGATCTTTGACTCTACCGCAGACAAATAACTCACCCTTAGACAGGTAGCCGAGGTCGCCTGTAAAAAGCCATCCGTCGCGAATCGTACGCGCGGTCATCTCGGGGTCGTTGTAGTAACCGGGACTGACCGAGGGGCCTGCCAGCGTGATCTCGCCGATGTGGCGTTCGGGCAGGGGCCGGTTCTGATCGTCCACGATGCGAATCTGGTGTCCCGGCAGCGCCGCGCCGCAGCCAACCACTGAGACGGTTTCACCGTGGTTGCCGTTGGTGCTGCGTGTCGCGATTCGATGCGAGGTCATGTCGTCCGCCGACAGCCGTTCGACCTTCAGACGGCGCTCCCGCGGGGAAAACGTCGCGGCCAGGACGTGCTCGGCCATGCCGTAGCTTGGCAGAAAGCTCGTGTCGCGGAAGCCGGCTGCACGGAATTTTTCGGCGAACGCCGCAAGCGTCGATGCATGAATGGGTTCGGCTCCGCACCCGGCGATCCGCCAGGACGACAGGTCGAGGCCTTCCATCTCGCTCTCTTTCACGCGGCGCACCGCCAGGTCGTACGCAAAGTTCGGCGCGAAACTGACCGTGCCCCGAAAGCGTGAGATCGCGCGCAGCCACGCCACCGGACGTTTGACGAAGGCCTGGGGTGTCAGCAGAACGACCGGGACGTTGGCATAGACCGCTCCGAGCGCCATCCCCACGAGTCCCATGTCGTGGTACAGAGGCAGCCAGCTGACGCCGACGTCTGACGCCGACGCGCCGACGCCGGTCGAGCCGCTGAAGGCTTCGATGTTGGCCGACAGGTTGCGGTGCGTGATGACCACGCCTTTGGGCGCGGACGTGGAGCCTGAGGTGAACTGCACGAACGCGATGTCGTCGGGCGAAATCGCGGCCGTACTTCCCGTGTCCGGGGCATCCAGTGTCTCCGATGCCACGACGATCTCGAGGTCGGGGCAGACCGCGCGAAGTGTGTCGAGGTGCGGCAGGAGCCCGCTGGTCGTGACCACGGCTCGCGCCCGGCACGAACGTAGAAGCAGCGTCGTGGCGTCAAGGTATCGCGGCAGATCGCTCGTCGTCGCCGGCGGATAGAGCGACGCGGGTACGACGCCGGCTATCGACGCGCCGAAGAGCGATGTCAGGAACTGTTCCTGATCGCCGATGATGAGCGCCACCAGATCGCCGCGGCGCAGGCCGAGGGCGGCGAGCGCCGCCGCGACGCGGAGGGATCGGTCGCGGATGTCGGCGTACGATCGGCGCAGCTCGCCGCGAGGCGAGACGAACGTGTAGCCGTTTTCGCCCCGCGCGGCCCTCGCGAGGATTTCGGGGAGCGTGCGTGTGTGAGGCATTAGACGGTCGCCCGGCCCTCGACGAGTGAGGTCACCTGAGCAACGACCTGCGCGACGGTCCTGGCAGCAGGCACGTCGTTGAGCGGAATCGACACGTCGAACCGATCTTCGAGCTCGGCGATAACTTCGAGAATCTGAAGCGAGTCGAATCCGAGATCCGTGACGAGATCGCTCGAGAGGGCCGGTTCGATTGGGCGGCGGCTCACGGTTTTGAGCACGTGAATCACGCCGTCTTCGATGTCAGTGGACGCCGAGTCTCTCATTCGCAGCCTCGTAAGAATAGCATTTGCCCGCAAGGAAGTCGCAAGGTCCAGGTCTCAAATCAAGCAATGTCCGGGCCATCCCTTCGCTGTATTCTGACGTCAGCGAGATACGTGTGGACGGAGGAGGAAGATTCATGCGCCGCATTATTCGTCGCCGTGTACGTACGGTTTTCGATGTCGTCACCGCGCTCGCGACGGTGACGGTCGTGCTGTTCGCCGGCGCTCTCGAGGGGCGGGCGCAGGCCGGGCGCGGGACATCGGACGCCGATCTCAAGGCCGCCGTGATGAAGCAGATCTCCGGGCTTGACTTCGGCGCGCGGCGGCCGGTCGTCGCTGTCGCCGACGGCGTCATCATGCTGTCCGGCACGGTGTCCAGCCTGTGGCTCAAAGAGGAGACAATCAACCGCGCGCTCAAGGCGCCGGGCCGCGTGTCGGTCCAGTCCGATCTGACGATCGCGACCGCTGAAAGCGACGCGAAGCTCGTCGCCGAAGTCGTCAAGCGGATCACCAGCTACAGCCGGCTGTCTCCTGTTTACGACGACATCCAGGGCAGCGTCAAGAACGGCGTCGTACATCTCCTGGGCGCCATGACCGAGGAACGGAAATTGGAAGAACTCGTCGAGCGGATCGCGAAAGTCCGGGGCGTGCAGGCGATCGACAACAAGGTGACGGTCCTGCCAGCGAGTCAGAGCGACGATCAGCTGCGCGTCGCGATTGCCAACGCGATCTACCGCAACCCCGAATTCGAGAACTACTCGATGGCGAACCCGCCGATTCACGTCATCGTGAACAACGGCTACGTGACGCTCACCGGCATCGTCCGCTCCGACGTCGAGCGCATCAAAGCGCACGAATCGGCGGCGAGCGTGTTCGGCATCATCAAGCTGGACGATCGGGTCAAACTGGCCCGGGACGTGAAGTGAGACTTCAGTACGCCCAATAAGGTCCCGTGCCGCCCGGCGTGCTCTGTCCCGCAATCGCGACAAAGACCGTTCGTCCCAGGAAGAACGGCAGCCCCCAGTCGAAGCCGCCGGGATCGGCTCCGGTCGCTTCGGTCAGCACCGAAAACGTCGCGTTGACCTTGTCGACGTTCCCCGCGTTGAATGCCACCACATTCGTCACGCCGTTGAGTCCACGTTGCGTCGCGGAGAGCGGGGTCAGCGTAGTCGGGCAGTAGAAGCCCTTGCTGTTCGTGCACGCGGGAAGTCCTGTCGTGGCCGCGTCGAGGAAGAAGATGCCATTCGAGCCCGAGTCGAGGAAGCTCGAGGTGTACGTCTGATTGTTGAAGATCGTCGTGAAGTTGGCCTTCGAATCGAGCGTGAAGACTTTCGCGGACCCGAGCTGGTTGTTGCTCTGCGTCCCGATGCCGAATGTCAGCGTCCCGGATGCCGAAGGCGCGCCGCCCGTCTGGACGACGGGAAGCTGGATGACGACGCCGTTGTTGTCGGCGGCGAAGTGCGACACGGGGTTCGCCACCTGGTTGGCGACGGCTTCGGTCGTCACCACGCAGCCCGACGCCGGGCAGATGTAGTAGAGCCCTGGATTCGACGACCCCGTGAGCGAGCAGCCGAGGCCGCAATCCTCACGGAACAGCCCGACACCCAGGATGCCGTTCGCATTCAGATCGCTCAGCGTCTCTTCCGGCGTGCCCTGACTCGAGCAGCCGCTCGGCACCGCCGCGAATTTGTCGAGACCGATCACCTGGACGGCGACGTTGCTCGCCGTCTCGCCCGCCATCTTCACGTCGGCGCCCTGTACCGGACCCCACGTAAAGCCGTCAACGAACGGCAGGCACTCGACGACAGGCGCGCCACCGGCGCCGGTCTGCTGGGGCAACGGCAGTGTCAGCGCGCTCGACAGCACGCGTAAGCCGACCGAGCCGGTGTCGACAACGAGGCCGCCGATTGTCTGACAGTTCGACGTGCCCGGCACGCAGATCGTGACGGTCGCAAACAACTCGTTCAGCGCGTTGTTCGTCGGACCGGCGTTGACGACGATTGGCAGGACGTTCTGCGCGTCAGGAGTCGGCTGCGGCCCGCCTGTCGAGGGAGACGTTGACGGGGAGCCGCACTGCGAAGAGGAAACCTGCGCGGCCACCATGACGCCGAAAAGGAGCGCTCGGTACACCCGGGATCTCTATCGAATGATGCCCGGCTGCACGTCGAGCGGCAGCAGGCCTGTGGCGTAGGCGAATCCGGAAAAGGAGCGGCCGTGTCCCGCGGCGCGAACCACGAGGTTGCCGTCGTTGACCACGAGCACACCTCGTGTTCTGCGTGTCTTTCTCGCCTCTTCGTTGGCGCGTTGAAACTGGCCGAAGTACGAACCGAGCAGCTGCCGCATGTCCGGAGGCCACGGCCCTTCCCACGCGACGCCGAACACTGTGCCGCTCGCCGTGTAGTACTCGCGAACCGTAATGCCCGTCGGAGACTGCAGTTCGTGGAGCGTGTAGGCGCTCTGCTGAACGATTCGCAGCTGCGCGGCCTTCATCTGCACGCGATCGACTTCGACCGTGCGGACGCTACCGCCGAGCGAAGCGGATGTCGGTGCCGGCAACGCTGAACAAACAACCGCGGCAATCGCGACGAGTGTCGTTCGCGTCATGACGGAGATTCTAGTACGGCGGCCTCAGGAATCCGAGAGGATTTGCGACGCGTCTTCTACCGAGGCGGCCAAGATTCTGGCCGCGACCTCGGGTGGAGCTCGTCAGGGCGCCGCGGCCGGCTGCGAACGAAGGGACGACGTGACGTAGGCGACGACGGCCCACGCCTCGTCTTTGGTCATGCGGCTTTTGAACGCGGTCATCTTGGGTTCGCCGCGTCCGTTCCAGATCTTGTAGAAGACCACGCCCTCGGGGTTGCGCGACATCGCCAGATTCGCGGGCCGGTTCGAGCGATCCTTCTTGTCGACGTCGGGACCATCGCCCAGACCCTTTGGTCCGTGGCAACTCACGCAGTTCGATTTGTAGAGCGATTCGCCTTTCTTGAGCAGCTCCGGCGAGGAGGACAGGGGATTCTTTTCGTTGGCGGCGTTCTCGGGGATCGTCCAGCCCTTCGCCTGTGCGTGCACCAACATAGCGAACAAGAACAAGCACGCCAGCACAACAAAGCACGCCACCGCAGAGGACGCAAAGGACGCAGAGGTCAGACCTGTCTTTCGAAGATTCATCTCAGCGTCCTCAGCGTCCTCAGCGGTAGCTACCTCCCTCTTACTGTTTCACCAACTGTCCCCGCATCACACCGCCGGGGTTCGCGGCCGTGTGCACGTTGAAGTAGAAGCCCGCCGGGCTATCGAGGATCGACTGCGCCGTCGCCGCCGTCATCGTCAGCCCAACGCGGGTGAACGTGCCCGCGCCTCCGCTCAAGGTCACTTCGCCAGGGACAACCGTCGTGTTGACCAGAACCGGCCCGGCGACGCCACTGGCTCCCGTGTGGATGTGCGCGATGTTGACGACGGCCGTAGATGGCATGCTCGCCAGCGTCACCGTGAAATTCACTGTAGCAGCCGTGATCGCGCCCGCCGCGTCCCGGGTGATGTTGAAGTCCATCGTCGAGGTGCCGGTGCCTGCGGCCTCAGCCCCGACGATCGGCGGAGTTTCCTGGGCCGGCGACAGTGTTGCGCTGAACCGCGTCGTGGTCGTGCCCGCGGTGCTGGTGGATGGAGTGGTGCTGTTCGAGGAGCAGCCCACTGCGAGGAGGAGTCCGAGAACCAGGATCGAGAGACGTTTCATGTGCGGTGTCACTCCTTTGTGTTCAGAAGAATTTCCGAGTCAGGTTGAAGCCCATGTACAACGAATCGGGGAGTCCGCCGGCGGCTGTCTGCGCGAACGTCGTCCCCTGCGCGTTTGCGAAGTTCAACTGAAACACGTGCGCGCCGGCGCGCTTCTCGATCGCGAAGCCGTACTCCGTCGTGTTGGCCTTCAGGCCGGCGACGCGCGGCGAGACTTCGGCCGAGAGGTACACCGTCGGCCGGATGCGAACGCGCCCGCCGAGCCCGACGAAAAACGTGTTGTCTTTCGCGCGGCCGACGATGTCCACCAGAGGGGGCGCGACGTTGTGCACCCACATCGGCGCCACGTAGAGGGCGAGGACGTCGTCGATTTGACGCGAGATCGTGGCCCCAATCGACGGCGCATAGCGCGTCCTGAAGTTGTTTCCCCCTTCGATCGAGAGGAGGCCGGAAACCGAGAGGGGCATCTCGCTGTTCTGGTGGATCGCGTCGTACTTCGCGTAAAGCTGAATGGTTCTGTCGAAGTTCGTTCTGTACGCCGCCACTTCGACATGGCGGATGGGCGCGAATCGGTACTCGAAGCCGATCTGCGCGCCGTTGTCGATGCCGAACAGGCCGGCAGCCTGATCCCCGAAATCTGCGTTGCGAAGGTTACCGTTGAAACGATGCGTCAGCTCGAAACTCGACTTGTAGCGCGGCAGCCGCAGCGTGGTTGGCAGGTTGATGACCCGATAGTCGGGCTCTGCCGGCTGCAGCGCGGCGTCGTCATCCGAACCGGAGGATTGGGCGAAAGCGGGAGGCGCCGCGAACAACAGAGCTGCGAGCAGACCGATTACCGCAACTGGCTTGAGAGCGCGTGTGATCACGAGGCCGGAGGAAAGCAATCGGGGGACCAACGGACAGAAAGGCATGCGTGCTCCAGATTCCGACGCGATTGGGCCGCAGGCGACATTGCGCGGCGCTCGGTCGTTACGCTTAAGGTAAGGCCTTACGGCGTCTGTGCGCAGCTGTTAGACTTGCGAACGGTTTTTTGGAGATTTCTCGATGATCAAATGGGTGTTGCTCGGTTCGGCCCTGCTCACGGCCGTGGTCGTCGCCTCTCAATCGGCCGACGCTGCCGACTGCGACCGGGCCTGCCTGCGCGCCATCGCCGAGCAAGTCGCACCGAAGCAGGCGGGCTACGTCGCGCCGCGAACGCCGTGGGGCGATCCGGACCTGAACGGCATCTGGCCAGACATCGACATGGTGCGCGTCCCGGTGCAGCGCGCGCCGCAATACGGCACGCGGCTGTTCATGACGGCTGACGAACACGCGGCGGTCGAGAAGCGCGAGCAGGACCAGATCGTGCGCATGGCCAACGACGGTGCGGGCGGCGCTACTGGTGCGCCCGGCTGGTGGGTCGAGTGGGGAAGATCGCAGCGGCAGACGTCGTTGCTGGTCGATCCTCCGGACGGCCGCATGCCGCCGATGACGCCGGAGGGGCAGGAGAGAACGGCGCGTGCGCCACGAGGGACACTTGGCGGCGCGGCACTCAATGGCCCTGAAGATTTTACGTACTGGGAGCGATGCATTTCCCGCGGCGCGATTGGTTCGACGCTGCCGGTGCTCTACAACAGCGGCATCGATATCACCCAGGGACCGGGCTACGTCGGCATCCGTTACGAGATGGTGCACGACTTCCGCATCGTCCCGATCGATCGCCGTCCGCATCTGTCGGCGCGCATCACGCAGTATATGGGCGATGCTCGAGCCCACTGGGAAGGCGACACGCTCGTCGTCGAGACGACGAATTTCACGGACAGGATTGGTGTCGGGTTGAGCGGCGGCGGCACGCCGAACAGCACCGCGATGCGGCTGGTCGAGCGGTTCACGCGCGTATCGCCCGACCAGATTCGCTACGAGGCGACGGTGGACGACCCGCGCACCTGGACTGCGCCGTGGACCGTGGCGTTTCCGCTGACGCGCACGCCGTCGTACGGCATGTTCGAATACGCCTGCCATGAGGGAAACCACGGCCTGCTGAACGCGCTCAGCGGATCGCGGGCGGAGGAAAAAATCAAGCCGTAGCGTTCTGCTCCAGCCGGAGTCAGGGCTTCGGCAGGATGGTCGAATCGTTGGTGACCGGGCCAGGCGCCGAGTTGAGGTAGGTCGCGGAACTCAGCACAACCTGATCGAACCGCACTCCGTCCTCGCGCACCTGGATTCGCATCGTGTGCGAACCGCTCGACGCGAATGTGACGGTCGCCGGCTGCGACAGCCAGTACGCCGAGTTTTTCCAGCCCCACTGGTTCACGCTGGTCGCGTCGGAGTCGGTCGCAAGGTTGACGAGCAGACCCGACTCGGTCCCGATGCGATAGAGGTCGGATCCACCAGCCTGCGCGTCCGAGAACTGCACCCACACCGAGTCGTTCCACTTTGAATTGTCGGCCGCCAACAGACGCAGCCACACTGTGTACGGCGTCCCCGCATCCGCCGTGAACGGAATATCGACGTAGTCGGTGGGGAACGGCAAGGGCTGCATCGTGTGCGAGACGCCGTTGTCCGGCGTGACGAGAGCCGCACCGCCGGCGGCTGTCGCATCTGGCGCGGCCGTCCACGCGCCGTGAAGGCCGGATGCGGGAATGTCGCTCGCGTAGACCACGATCTCACGCCCACCGGGCGGCGGCGTTGGGGCCGGCGAGACGCTCACGTTGTCGAACGTCGATGTGTTGAGCCTGCCGGTGTCGTGGCTCGTGACCGCGAGGCCGGCGAGCACCGCTCGTTGTGTCGTAAACGGGGCGCTGCCGACCGTGCGCCACGAGGCGCCGTCCGCCGACACGGCGGCGGTCACTGTCGGTCCGCTGCGAGTCAGCCGGAGCCAGGTCGGCGGCGCCTGCATTTCGCCGCCGAGATAGCTCGTCGACTCGCCATCGGCCGCGCGCGTCATGAACTCGATGCCCGTTGTCGGCCGCAGATCGAGAATCACGTCCGATGCGTTCGGGGCGAGCGAGTCGCGCAGCATGATGCCCGCCTTGGCGAACGTGTTCGTGTCGCTGATGCCGGTCACGCGCGCGAGGATCTGGCCGTCGCCGTCGAGCGTCCGATTCACAAATTGAAAGCTGTCGTCGATCCCCCAGATATCCGAGCCTGCGCCCGAGACGAAATAGGCGCCGTTGTCGAACGAGGCAGTGCCGCTCTGCCCGACGTTGCCGACGTCAGCCGACGACCATGGCGCCACGAGCGGCGAGGTAAACCGATATACGAGGCCGCCCGCCGTCATGACGTACGATCCGTCGTCGGAGACGAGACGCATCGGACCGATCGACGCGATCCCGCTGCCGCTCAGCGAGACGGAGAACACCTGGTTCGTCATCTGCTGATCGGAGTAGCCGGCAAACTGCCCGGTCATCGACATCGGTGTCGAGAAAAAGTGCGACGTCCCAACCGCTTCTTGCGGCACCGTGAGTGGTGATACCGCTATCGCAAACTGGCCTCTGACCCAGACTGAGGAATACGTCGTGCCGTTTACCGTCGCCGACACAGGGTGGCTCATCACCGAGGCACCAGATGTCCTGCTGAGATCCAGTACGCTGCCGGCCTGCAGGGCATCGGGCGGCGTCTCCCGGTGTTCCGCGATCAAATGAGTGCCGGAACCGGCAAGGTTGATTCCGCTGAGATCGCCATCCCACGCCAGGCTGATGAACCCCGAGGTGATCGTGGCCGAGTCGGCGTATGCGACGCCCGCGCAGAGCATCAGCCCAGCGATAGCGAGGAAGCTCGTCCTCCGGCAATGTGTCATCCGGCTGCCCCTCGATTGGCAGCACGCGCCTCAGATCGGCCGACGTGTCCGGCGATCGGCGGATAACTGAGCAGATCGGATGCCAGTTGGGCTGATGTATTGAAGAGGTTGCGCGAGGAATCTATCGCAGCGCGCGCGCGAGTTGTTCGTGTCCGAAATGGCGTGCCTGCTGAAGCGGAGTCCGGCCTGCTTCGTTCCTGATCGTTCTGTCGGCGCCTGCGGACAGCAACATATTTAATGTCGCCGTCTCGCCGAAGTCGATGGTGGCCGCGTACATCAGCGGCGTGAACCCTTTCTCGTCCAACGCGTTGATGTCGACGCCTGCTTTCGCCAGTTCCGGAACGACGTCCGCTCGGTTCGTGATCGTCGCCCAGTGCAGCAGGTTGACGCCGGTGCGTTCGACCAGGCTGGTCTTCGCGCCGGCTTGAATCAACGTGCGGACAATGGCGGCGTGGCCGAAGGTGATGGCTTCGGAAATCGGCGAGTCCCCGGACGGATTCGGCCGGGGGTTGGCGCTGGCGCCGCGAGCGAGCAGGAGCGACACCGTTTCCGCGTCACCCGACATCGATGCCAGAAGGAGCGGTGAGCGCCTGACTTTGACATTCTCAGGCGGCTCCGCATCGGCTCCTGCATCGAGCAGCGCGCGGATGGCCGGCGCGCTCCCGCGATACGTTGCTGCTGTCGTGGCGGCGTCATATCCGGCTTGCGACCGAGCCACTGCATCGGCGCCTCGCGAAATGAGGTACGTGACTTTGTCGACGTCAGGCACCGCTGCCATCAGAAGCGTGGTGCCGTTCGGTGTCGCGAGATTGGCGTTGAAATCAGGCGGAATGGACGACGACAACTGGGCGGCCGTACCAAACAACGCCGTGCGCATCACACCGGCCGGATCAACCGGGGGCCGCTCTGCCACCGGCGGGGGCGGCGGCGCCGCGCGGGTCGCCGGCATATCGCTGAGCAACGCCATCGTCGCCCAGCAGCTTGCGGCGTACGACAGGTACTCGTCTTTCTTATATGGAAAGCCCGTCGTGAAGTACGGCGGGCTCACGTTGGCGGGTGAAATCATCCGGGTGCGAACGCGCCAGGTGCCGTCGGCGGCCTGAGTCGCCAGGAGGAACGCCACGCCCTTGCGCCACGCTGCGGAGCTAGCCGGCGTCCCCGCCTCGTGCAGCGCGTAGAGAGCTTCGCCGGTTGAGTACGCATCCTGCGGGTACCCGTCGGACAGCTGCGGCCATCCGCCGCCGGCTTTCTGCCGCTTCAGCAGATCCCGCGTCGCCGTCGCGACGTCGTCGCGCCCGGCACCTGCCCACACGAGGCCGAGCAGGCGAAAGGTCGCGTCTTCGGTGGACGCCGGCGGCGTCTCGAGCAGCCAGTGGCGAGCGGCCGCGAGCGCCGCATCTTCTGCCGCGCGCATCTCGTCCGGAAAGTACGCTCGAATCGCGCGCACGGCCGTCGCGGTGGCGGTGAAGACGCTGCTCGAGTGCGGAGGCCGGAAATCAGATGTCGTCCAATGGCCGTCGTGCTGCCAGCTTGCGATGCGCTTCGCGTAGACGCCGTTCGTCAGGTCCGGTGCGAGCCCGGCCGTCTGAGCGGCGATCAGCAGCCAGCTATCGTTCGGTGTTGGATCGCTCACGCTCACGCCCTGCACCGCCTCGTCCAGGGCTCGAACGTCAGTCAGCTCTCGAAACGTCTTGCGCTCGACCGATGCGAGGATGGCGCGGTCGATCTTCAGGCCGCGGCTTGCGGCGAGGCGGAACGTCAGAATCGGCAGCGCGTTGTGGTGACACGAGACGCAGCTGCGGTTCGCGACAAACACCTTCGCCGATTCCTCGAGCTGAGGCAGCGCACGTTCGACGGCCGCGCGGGGAGTTGAAGCGGCGCCCGCCGATGAGGTTTGTGCGAGCAGGACGAGCGTCGCGAGCATGCGGTCGCGATGATAGCATTCGGATGATCTGGGATCAGGGGCTAGAGGTCAGAGGTCAGAGGTCAGAGGTCAGAGGTTAGAGGTTAGAGGTTAGAGGTTAGAGGTTAGGGGGTGGGCATGCGGGCGCGGGGAATTACGGCCTTGTACGGAGCACTGGCATTGGCGGCATGCGCCGCTGTGACGCTTGCGGCACAAAGCGCCGACAAGACGTCGACGCCGTCAAGGGCGTCTTCGTACACGCCGCCGAAGACAGCATGGGGCGATCCGGATCTCCAGGGAATCTGGCCGAGTACGGCCATGGTCGGTGTGCCGTTCGAGCGGCCGGCGCAGTTCGGCAATCGTCTCTTTCTCACCGACGAGGAATTCAAGCAGCGGCAGAAGGACGCAGAGAACCAGACCTCGCTCGACAACGAGTCGTTCAGCGTCGACAAGGTCAAACCGGAAGTGGTCGCCATGGGTGACGTGGGCGGCCAGACGTCGCCGCCGCCGTTCTGGCTCGAGCGCGGCGAGCCGTCGCGCCAGTCGTCGCTGGTCACCGATCCGCCGGACGGCCGGCTGGCGCCGATGACGGCCGACGGTTTGGGCCGCGTCGCATCGACGAAGAACACGTACCTGCAGTACACCGGGTTCAATGCGGCGTCGGAGCTCGGGCCGTACGATCGCTGCATCTCGCGCGGCGTGCTGGGCTCGATGTTTCCGGTTGTCTACAACAACGGCAACCAGTTCATCCAGATTCCAGGCTACGTCGTCCTGCGCAACGAGATGATCCACGAAACGCGGGTCATTCCGCTCGACAGCAGGCCCGCGCTCTCGTCGAAGCTGCGCTTTTACATGGGCAGCTCGCGCGGACACTTCGAGGGCGACACGCTCGTTGTCCGGACCACCAGCTTCAACGGCGCGACCGGAGCGACGGCCAACGGGAATCTCATGATCATGAGCGACGCGCTCGAGCTCGTGGAGAAGTTCACGCGCACCGGTCCGGACACCATGCAGTACGAAGTGACGGTGAATGATCCCGGGACGTGGACGAAGCCGTGGACGGCGTCCTTCCCGCTGAGGCGCGATCCGAATTACAGGATCTTCGAATACGCCTGCCACGAAGGAAATCACGCCATGTCGAACATTCTGTCCGGATCGCGCGCCGACGAAAAATAGTGCGCGCCGTACGCTGGTTCCGGCGCTACCTCAATCAGTAGCGTCGCTAGCGATCCTCGGATCGGGCTCCACTCAGAATGTGGAGCAGACCGTAATTCCCCTCGTGACAGGCGTATTCAAACACCTGCTGGGATTCGTCCCTGGTGAGCGTCATCGCGAACGTCCAGGGCTGCGTCCACACCTCCGCGTCGTTCACCGTCACGGCCCAGTTGAGTTTTCCCGGCGCGATCGGCGTGAAACGTTCGACGAGCTTGAGCTTCTCGCTGTTGTACCGATTGTTGTAGCCGAAGTGCGTGCGGTTGGTGAAGTTCGTCGTCTCGACGACGAGCGTGTCGCCGTCGAAGCGTCCGCGGGCATCGCCCATCAGCAGGTGCAGGCGCGCCGCCGCGTGCGGCCGGCCGTCGAGCGGAATGATCCGCGTCTCGTGGATCATCTCGTATCGGATCGCGATCGCATCCGGCGTCTGGACGATCTGATACGCGTTGCCGTAAATCGCGGGCATCATCGACCCCGGCAAGCCGCGGGTAATGCAACGATCGTACATACTGCGGTCGTCGGTTGAATCGGCACGGCCTTCCCCGTTGCGCGCGTCATTCAGCAGCGCGATGGCCGCTTCGCGGCGCTGCGCCTGCGGCGTCATCGCCGGCAGTTGTCCGTCCGGCGGATCCGTGATGAACCACGGCCGGCTTCCGCGCGCCGCCAGGTGATCGTACCAATGCGTCGGCCCGGCGCCGGTCTCGGCGCCGCCAATGCCACCCGCGATCTGACGTGCGGCGTCCGAGCGCTCCCTGGCCAGCTTCGCGAGATCGGCCTCGCTGAACGTCGTCGCCTCTTTGCCGGCCAGCTGCCTCGGCCGCTCTAGCGGCGTGTTCGCCTCATCCTTGTTGGTGTAGTCGCCGTGAAGATCCGGCGCGCCCCATCCCGTCCGCGGCGCGTGATACGCGGGCGCTCTTGCGCCCGGCGCCTGCGCCGACACGTGAGTGACGCCAGGGGAAAATGCCGCAGCGGCGGTGGCTGCGTAAAGAATGATGTAAAGACGACGGTAACGAAAGCGTCCATTACTCATGGTGCACATTCTAGTGCCGCGGCTCCGGAGGCCCTTGGGTTAAAGTGTTGCCAGAAGGAGCCCCCATGAAGCGCCCCATCGCCGTCATCGCCGGGTTGATCGTTGCGTCTGCGGTTGTTTCGATCGGGGCGCAAAGTAACGCCAGGCCGTACGCGGCCAGGACACCCTGGGGCGACCCCGATCTGCAGGGCGTGTGGGACTACAAGACAATCACGCCGCTCGAGCGGCCCGCCAACTTCGGCGATCGGCAGTTTCTGAACGACGAAGAAATCTCCCGGCTCGAGGCGAATGCCGCGAAGCGTCTCGATTCGCCCCCCGACGCGAACACGCCCGCCAATCTCGTCCACGCGCCGTACATGACCGACCCCGGTCGCAAGGTCGACGAGGATCATCGCACGTCGCTGATCGTCGACCCATCCGACGGCCGTGTGCCGCCTTTGACGGCCGAGGCGCAGCGGCGCCAGGCGTTGCGGCGGAACGGAGGTCGCGACGGCGGCGCGGATGGCCCGGAAAGCCGAAGTTCGCTCGAACGCTGCATCACGATGGGCCTGCCGTCGGCGAACCTGCCGACGTTGTACAACAACAACATCCGCATCGTGCAGGGGCCGGGCTACGTCGCGATTACGCACGAGATGGTCCACGACACGCGGATCATTCCACTCGACGGCCGTCAACGCCTCTCCCCGAAGATTCATCAGTGGTTCGGCGACTCGCGCGGGCATTGGGATGGCAACACGCTGGTTGTCGAAACGGTGAATTTCAGCGACAAGACCAACTATCGCGGCTCGGGCGCCACGCTGCATCTGGTCGAACGCTACACGCGGAGCGGCAAGAACAACGTCGAGTACAAGCTGACCGTCGACGATCCGGCCACGTGGACAAGGCCATGGAGCGCCGAACTGCACATGCGAACCAGCGAAGGCGACCTCTACGAATACGCGTGCCACGAAGGCAACTACGGACTGCACAACATTCTGGAAGTTGCGCGCGACGCGGAAAAGGCGGCCGCGGCTGCGACAAAGCCCTAGCCGGCGATGACGGGCGGACGGGCAGGCTTGGCAGGACACGCAAGACGACCAGGAAAGGCAGGACGGGCAGGATGGCAAAGGCGTTCAAGGCTGCTTACATCGTCGCGTCCGTGTTCACCGTCGTCCTCGCGCGCCCGGCGATCGCGCATCATTCGTTCGCCGCGGAATTCGACGCGAACGCGCCCGTCACGCTCAGGGGAACCATCACGAAGATGGAATGGATCAACCCGCATTCGTGGATCCACGTCGACGTCAAGAATCCCGATGGCACGGTCACTGAGTGGATGGTCGAAGGCGGCACGCCGAACACGCTCTTCCGTCGCGGCTTCACCCGCGACGCGGTCAAGGCCGGCATGGAAATTACGGTCGAGGGGTACCGCGCGAAGAATGGCGCGAATCGCGCCAACGGCCGCGACCTCATCCTCGCCGATGGACGGCGCCTGTTCATGGGCTCGTCCGGCACGGGTGCGCCCATCGACGGACGCGACGCCGTCGAAAAGAAGTAAAGCGCCGCGCCTTCATCACCCATAATCGAGGAGATGCGGCGTTCCGGTCTCCCCCTCGGTCTGATTTTCGGCGTTTGCGCCGCGCTCGCCCGCGCCGACGGCCCGTCTTCCGATATCCAGCCGGAACTGCGGACGTTGCTCGTCCGCGATCTCAAGTTTTCAGCCGGCGAGATCGCAGATCTCGAACGCGGGAAAACCGCGAAGCACGTGCTGCCGTCGATGGCATCCGGAGAGGTCGCGGTCGCCGGTGGCGTGCGCGTTCATGCGTCGAAGGACAAGTTCGTGGCGGCGTATCGCGACATCAAGCACTTCAAAGAAGGACCGAACATCGTCGAGATCGGCCGGTTCCGGAGCCCGCCCCAGTTCGACGATCTCGAGTCGCTCACCGTCACGCACGAGGACGTCGATCTCCGCGGCTGCCAGGTCGGCGATTGCGACATCCGGCTGCCCGCTGACGTCATCGCGAGGTTCCGGCGCGAAGTCGACTGGCCCAGCGCCAATGCCGACGCCCAGGCCGCGCTGCTCTTCAAGCGCATCCTCTTCGACGAAGTCAGCGCGTACGTGTCCGGCGGTCCCGGACGTATCCAGCAGTACGACGATGACAAGCGTCCGGTGAGGCCGATCGACGATTTTTCCGGCCTGCTCAGGAACTCGCCGTACCTGGACGCCGTGCTGCCGGGCCTTGGCGCGCATTTCGATCGATTTCCAAATCGCCGGCTCGATGGCGCAGACGACTTTCTATACTGGTCGAAGGAAAAATTTGGGCTGACGCCGTTCATTTCTGTCACCCATGTGACACTAGCGCCAACAGGAGCGCATCAGTACATCGCGGCGACGCGCGACGTGTACTCGACACGCTACGTCGACGCGTCGCTGTCACTCGCCATCGCAAGCGACAGCGTCAGCGATCCCACATCTTTCTATCTGTTCTATGTCAACCGGTCTCGCGCCAATGCCCTGAAAGGCGCGCTGTCGAAGCTGCGTCGTTCGATCGTCGAACGCCGCGCCAGGGGAAGCCTCGAAGAGAATCTGAAAAACGTGAAACGCCGGCTCGAAGAGAACCCCTGATCCCTGATCCCTAACCTCTAACCCCTAACCTCCAACCTCAGATCTCAAACCGTAATCGCCGTCGCGCTGCGAGGCCCGGCAAACTTACACGGTCGAGCGACGAACTTACACGCTAATCCCTCATGTTTCGACCATTTTCGGCGGTCCGAATACGGTTCTGCTGGAACCAGCGTTGGCAAGGGAGTTGAAGTAGCTGCTGAGCGATGAGTCTTTCGCTCGCGGTTCTGGCGTTCGGCATGTTGAGTGCGTTTGGGGGCCAGGAGCTTCCGCTGGCACCGACATTCAAGGCCGGGGTCGATCTCGTCACGCTGAGCGTCGTCGTAAACGGCAAGGACGGACGGCCCGTCACGGATCTCTCGCGTGCCGACTTCGAGCTGTTCGACGCGGGCCAGGCGCGCGCGATTGCCGATTTCCGATCCGAGGCCGCGCCGGTGAGCGTCGCCGTGCTGGTTGATGCCAGCGGCAGCATGCGCGTCACGCCGAAGCTGGCGCAGGCGCGGACGGCCCTGTCGCAGATCACCAGCTGGCTGAATCGCGACACGGATCAAGTTGCGCTGTTCTCGTTCGACACCGCACTCCACGAGCTGCAGCCGTTCGCCAGCGCCACCGCCGACCTCGCTTCGAAGGTCGATGGGCTCACCCCATTCGGATCGACCGCGCTTTACGACGCCATCGCGCAAACCGGCCAGCGGCTGGCCGCTCAGGGCGGATCGCGCCGCGCTGTCGTGGTCGTCACGGACGGCGCCGACAACCGCAGCCATCTGAGCGCGCAGGAGGTGTCAGGCATCTCCAGCGCGATTGACGTCCCGGTCTACGTGATCGTGGTCGCGTCGCCGCTGGACGACCCGCGCAGCGACGCGCCCGTCGACAGCCGCTCGCTCGACTTCCACAACGGTCCGCTCGCCAACCTGGCGCGCTGGACCGGCGGATCGATCTTCATCGCCAGTACGCCCGCCGACGCCAGCCTCACGGCGAGGCGTATCGTCACCGAGCTTCGTTCCCAGTATCTGATGACGTTTGAATCCAGCGCTCCCGCTGGATGGCATCCGGTTGTCGTCCGCGCGCGCGATAGCCGCCTCGTCGTCCGCGCGCGGAGTGGTTACATCGCGGGGTCGGGCGCCGACAGCCGGCGCGAATAGGAGGAGTTGTCATGTCGAAGGTGTTCACTGCAATCGCGCTCGTAGGTGTCGTCGGCGTAGGGTTGCCAGCCTGTGCAACCAAGAAGTTCGTTCGCCAGGGTGTCGGCGAAGTCAACAAGAAGGTCGACGCGCTCGGCCAGAGCGTCGAAGAGACGCAGGAGCGGACGAAGCGCAACGAAGGCGCGATCTCCGACGTCGACAAGAAGGCGCAGTCGGCGCAGGGCGCGGCCGATCAGGCGCGCCAAGCGGCGAATACCGCCGGCAACGACGCCAAGGCGGCGGCGAGTCGAGCGAATGAAGTCGGCGTCAAGGCCGACGAAATCGACAAGGCCGCCAGGCGGCTGGTCTACACCGTGGTGCTCAGCGAAGACCAGGGCCAGTTCAAGTTCGGCAAGGCCGAACTTCCGGATGAAGCGAAGGCCAAGATCGACGACCTCGTGAACAAGTTGAAGGCTGATCCGAAAGGCGCCTTCCTCGAGATCGAAGGCCACACCGACTCGGTCGGGGGCAAGGTCGTCAACGAGCGCGTCGGTATGGAGCGCGCGGAAGCCGTCAAGCGCTATCTCTTCGAACAGCACCAGATTCCGCTGCACAAGATGAACGTCATCAGCTACGGAATGGAGAAGCCCGTGGCCGACAACAAGACCAAAGAAGGCCGGGCGCAGAACCGACGCGTCGTCATCAGAGTGCTCGTCTAAACCGCATTCCTTCCGGACGTCCCGCCACGCGGACGATCCGGGCGGGGCAGGGGGCTCAGTCACTGCTGACGCTCCCTGCCGCTTCCTAAAAGCAAATGCGGCGTTACCCACCGAACAAATCCAATAGGAGGCAGTGTGGCAAAACAGGATCGCGGATTCGCATCAATGGATCGAGATAAGCAGCGGCGTATCGCCAGCAAGGGCGGGAAGGCCGCGCATGAGAAGGGCACGGCGCACGAATGGACGGCGGAGGAAGCGCGCGCCGCCGGTCGCAAGGGTGGTGTCGCCAGCCATCGGCAGCAGCCGTCGCCGATGCCGCCCGACGACTCGCAGGACTCGCAGGCGGGGTGAGGGCACATCATGTGGAAACGAGACCAGGCGGTTGCACCGGCCCCGTTGCCAGAAGCGTACGCTGAACCGACGCGGGTGCCCAGTTCACCCGCGCCGGAAATACGCGTGGTCAGTTCGTCCACCGACCGGGTGGGCGTTGACCTCGGCAAGTCCGTCGTCATCAAGGGAGAACTGAGCGGTTCGGAAGATCTGACGCTCCACGGTCACATGGAGGGGAAGATCAGTCTGCCCGATCACACGCTGACGGTCGGCCCGCAGGCCGAGGTCAAGGCGGATATCGCCGCCAGGTCGGTCACCGTCGTCGGCGTGGTCACCGGACGCGTCTCGGCCACCGAGAAGATCGAGATCCGGTCGACCGGCACCGTCACGGGCGACATCGTGTCACCACGGCTTGTCATCGCCGAGGGTGGAAGTCTCCGCGGAAAAGTCGAAATGCCCCGGTGAGAAAACCTCAGCGGAAGATGCGCGACCAGAAACCGCGCTTCTTCGCTGGAGGTTTCGCGGCAGCAGCGCCCGAATTGGACGCCGGCGGGTTGGCTGAATCAGCCCCCGCCGCGGCCGTTTCGGGCGCCGGCTCGTAGTCAGTCGCTGGTGGTGGTGTCGGCTGCGGCATCCGGGCAGCACTCAGTCCAAGAATCCGGCGGAAGAAGCTGGGACGATGGATGTCGCAGTACTCGATCGGTATCGTGCCGGTCGCGAAGTACTGGCGGCGGTGCTTCTCGCAGCTCTCGGTCGCGAGCTTTCCCGACAGTGGACAAATCTCGGCGACGACGACGCCTGCCGGAGGCGTGAGCCACGCCGGCGAGTCGTGGCGCGTGGCTTCCTTCATGAAACGCGTCCACATCGGCACGGCGACCGAAGCCGCGAAGGCGTTCCGGCCAATCGTGCGCGGGGCGTCAAACCCGACCCACACGCCCACGACGAGCTGCGGCGTATAGCCCACGAACCACGCGTCGTTGAAGCTGTTGGTCGTTCCTGTTTTTCCCGCCGCCGGCAGCGTAAATCCGAGCCGGCGGGCCTCCCAGCCTGTGCCTGCGTCGATGACGTCGGCCAGCATGTCGCTGATGAGGAATGCAGTTGTCTCGCTGAGGACCTGAACAGGCTGGTCCGCCGACGTGAAGAGCACCTGCCCCGTGTCGTCGTCCACGCGGCGAATCAGGGTTGGGGGCCGCAGGATGCCGCCGTTCGCGAACGCTCCGTACGCGGCCGTCAGCGAAGCGAGCGTGACCGAACCCGAGCCGAGGGCCAGCGACGGCACGGCCGGCTGCCCTTCGAGGCCGAACGAGCTGGCGAGCGTTACGACGCGCGGAATCCCGACTTGCTGCAGCAGGCGGATGGCGGCGCGGTTGCTCGAGACGCGCAGGGCGTTCCGCAAGTCGAGCGACGGCTCGCCGGCGTGGCCGTCGTCGGGCAGCCAGTTGCCGCGAGGCGTAGCGATCGGTTCATCGAGATGGTCGATGACGCTCGCTTGCGTGTAGCCGGCCTCGAGAGCGGCTGCATAGACAAACGGCTTGAAGGCGGAGCCGGGCTGGCGATGCGCCTGCATCGCCCGATCGAACGGGCTGGCGGCGAAGTTGCGACCGCCAACCAGCGCGCGGACATATCCAGTCCGCGGGTCGATGGCAATCAGGGCGGCCTGCAGCGGTTCCTTCTGGCCGGAGGCTCCGTCTTTCGACGGCGGCTGGCGCGCTTCGACCTCGGCCAGCGACGCGCGGACGGCTTCGTCGGCCGCAGCCTGCATCGCGGGATCGATCGTCGAGTAGACGCGCAGGCCGCCGCTGTAGACGCGATCGATGTCGAACCGATCGACGAGAGCCCTGCGCACCTCCTCGAAGTAGTAGGCGCCGCGGACTCCGTCGCCCGACAGCGCGTCGTGCAGGGTCACCGCGGTCTTGCGCGCGCGATCCCAGGTTGGGCGGTCGATCATCCGGGCGTCGAGCATCGCCTGGAGGACGACGTTGCGGCGGTGCGTAGCTTTCTGGAGGTCGTTCGTCGGCGCGAGTGTCGAAGGCGATTTGACGAGGCCTGCGAGCAGCGCCGCTTCCGGCAGCGAGAGATCCGACGCGTGCTTGCCGAAATACCCCAGCGATGCTGCCTCGACGCCCCAAAGGCCGTTGCCGAAGTACACACGGTTGACGTAGAGCTCGAGGATGTCGTGTTTCGAGTATTGGCGTTCGAGCCTCGACGCGAGGATCACCTCCTGCAGTTTGCGCCGCAGCGTGCGATGCGGCGTCAGGAAGCTTGCGCGGGCCAGCTGCTGCGTTAGCGTGCTGGCGCCCTGAGCGGCCCGCCGGCGCGCCACGTCGGCCAGCGCGGCGGACACGATGCGGCGCGGATCGATCGCGCCGTGCTGGTAGAAACGCTGGTCTTCCACGCTGATCAGAGCGTCCACGAAGCGCGTGGATACGCTCTCGAGAGGGACGTCGATTCGCTGCTGGTTGAAGATCGTCGAGACCGCACGGTCGGTCCCGTCGTAGACCAGGGTGGACTGGGCGGTTTCGCCGATGTGATTGAGCGCGTCGCGCCCGGGCAGGTCGTGAACCAGATCCCACCAGGCCCAGGCGCAGACCAGGCCCAGACACAAAACCACGGCGCCCGCGACGATCGCGAGGAATTTCAATCGGAGCTGGGGGAGCATCAGACTTTCAACACCTGGGGGTCAGCCCGTTAAAACGCCAGCACGAGCGCCGCGCTGGCCCGTCCGTAGTCAAGTTTCGAGTTGTTGAGCGCGAAGCCGGGGATCGCCAGATTCTGAAACGAGTGGAAGTAGCGCACGTCGCCGCGAACACCCACGTGCCCGGCGAGCACCAGCAGTCCGCCGCCGATATTCCATCCGAAGTTGTTGTTGTCCGTGGTCAGCACGCTCGCCGGAGTCAGCTCGACGTGCGTCTTGATGAGGCCGAAGCCAACGACTCCATACGGGCGGACGGGCCCGATTCGCGGGACGAGCATCAGGTTGCTCATCACGGTCAGCACGCTTGAGCTCATGGTCGGTGCCGTGCCGAAGAAGTCCTTGGCGTAGGCGAACTCCTCTTCGAATCCGAAGACGCTGCCCATCTTCCCGAGCGAAACGCCGTAGTTGAGCCGCTTGTCGGTGCAGCCCGTGACGTTCGGACACGCCGCGTCGCCACCGAAGTTGAAGCCGATGAGAGGGCTGATGAAGCCCTGAGCGCGAGCCGTCGCTGCCCAACTCGCCGACAGGGTGAACGCGAGGGCTAACGGGAATAACCGAACGTGCAGTCTGTTGGCCATCTGGTCGCTCTGCAGTGGAGCCGTGACGGGTTGTCGCCGGTCTCGCACGGGTTTAAAGCAGAATGCTTGCCATCGTTACAGTGCACAGATGCTCAGCTCATCGGGCTGGACATGTAAGTTCGTGGTGGGGATGGTGTAAAAGTGGCGCTTTGCAACCGCCCCAATCCGGGTCTACAGTGGAATTGATGTGTTCGCTGATGATGCGGGTGGCGGTTCTGACGCTGGTCGCGTCCACGTCAATGGCCGCCGGACCCCGGGACACCCTGTCCAAGGCGCGGGAGGCATACAACGCCGCCAGGTACGACGAAGCGATCGCTGCCGCGCGGACTGCCGGCGCCGCGCCGGCTTTCGCCAACTCGGCGAACGTCGTTCTCGCTCGTGCCTATCTGGAGCGGTTCCGCAGGTCAGCCGAGCCCGCTGATCTCTCGATGGCGAGAGAGACACTCGCTCGAGTGAAACCCGCGCAGCTGGGTTCCGACGACCGTCTCGACTTGATCGTCGCGCTCGGAGAGTCGCTTTACCTCGATGAGAAGGCGGGCGCCGCCGCCGAGCAATTCGAGCTCGCACTTGGACGTATCGATCAGAAACGCGCCGAGCGCCGGGAGCTCGTCGTCGACTGGTGGGCGAGCGCGCTCGATCGGCAGGCGCAGCTCGTTTCGGCTTCCGAAGCGCGCGCCATCGAAGCGCGGATTGTGTCGCGGATGGAAGAAGAGCTTCGCCGGGATCCGGAATCGATCGCGGCGTCGTACTGGCTGGTGGCCGGCGCGCGTGGATCGGGTGATGTCGAGCGCGCGTGGTCGGCGGCGATTGCCGCGTGGGTCCGCGCCGCTCAGGCGGGACGTCGAGGCGTGTCGCTCCAGACTGATCTCAACCGGTTCGTCGTGCAGGCGGTCATTCCCGAACGCGCACGCCAGCTCGGCGCCGGCAATCCTGAATCGGCCGCCGCCGCGATGCGCAAGGAGTGGGATTCGCTGAAGGAGACGTGGGCGGCGAAGTAGCGTCTATCGTCTCTGCAGCAGCGCCGCTAGCGTCGCGGCCTTGTCCGCCAGCTGCTCCGCAAATACAGGATTCCGGGCTTTCAGCGCCTCTTCGGCCTGCTGCACGAAGCGCCGCGCGATGTCGTACTGCGACTTCGCGTCGGTGCTGAGCCGGCGCAGATCGATCCGGCCGAGATCGCGCTTCGCATTTTCAAGAGCGACGCGCGTGCGCTGTTCGGCTTCCGTCGGATTCGCCGTCGTTTGCAACGCGGGCGGAGGCGTCACGTTCGGAGCTGGCGCCGGCGCGGCGGCCGACGCGTCGGCTGGCGTTTCGGCGCGAACCGGAGGCGGTGCTTCGGTCCGCTCGGCTCGCGGCGGCGGCGCCGGCGGTTGCGTGGGGCCGATTGGTTCAGGAGCCCGGCTGGGGACGTCGTCGACGTTCGGCGCGGCCACGATGGGCTGGCTTTCGATGGGGACTGCGCGCGCCGGCGGCGGCGGCACGTCGAGCGGCGGGCCCAGGGAGCGCGCGTGCAGGATGGCGCAGCCGCTCGTCCCGGCCGCGAGGGCGATCCACGCTACCAGCTGCGTCAGCCTGCTCACAGCCCATTATGGACCCGACGCTGAGGCGTGGGGCAACAAGACGCGAAACGTCGCGCCACGGCCCGGGATCGACTGGACCTGGATTTCGCCGTCGTGCAGCTGGACCGCGCGGTACACCATCGAGAGCCCGATGCCGCTGCCGCTCTCTTTTGTTGTGAAATACAAGTCGAAGATCTTGTCCAGGTGCTCCGGCTTGATGCCGGGGCCTGTGTCTTCGCAGACGATTTCCACGCGCTTTCCGCCCGCCGCCGAAGCGCCGAGCCTCAACCGGCCGCCGCCCGGCATTGCCTGACAGGCGTTCAGCGCGAGGTTGAGCAGCGCCTGCTGAATCATGCCTGAGTCGACGCGCACGTCGGGCAGCCCGTTCGCGATTTCGATCCGCAGATCGATGCCGTGCCGTTCCGCTTCAGCCGACACGATGGGACGGATCGCGTCGATGAGCACGCCCGGCTGGACGCGCTCCAGCTTCAGATCCTCCGGCCTGATGAATCGCAGGAAGCCCTGCACGACTTCGTCGAGCCGACGCATCTGCGCGGCGATGATGGCTACGTGATCCATGGCTGACGCCGACGCGCCGTGTGTCGCCGCCGAGAGCTGCTCTTTGAGGAGCTCCAGGTGAATCACGGTGGCGTTGAGTGGATTCTTGACTTCGTGCGCGACACCCGCGGAGAGACGGCTGAGCGCCGCGAGCTTCCGCGAGTAGCTCACCGTCGACTGCACGTGCGACAGGTATTCCATGTTTCTCGAGATGAGGATCACGGCGAGGATGCGCTTGTCGGCTGTCTCAATCGGCGTCGCGACGATCATGCGTTCGCCGGGGGAGGGCTGCCGCAGCATCGCAACGAGCGGTCCGCGCGGCTGACGCGCCGTTCTCGCGTCGTCGACGATCTTGCGGTATGGGTGCTCGTCCGGGAGCGCCTCGTCCAGCCGGCGGTTGAGTGCGTTCTCGGGGAGTGTCTCGCGCATCGCCCTGTTCGCGAACAGCAGCACGCCTTTTCGGTCGACGATCGCGACGGCGTCTTCCATCTGGTCGATGGCAGGCGCGAGATCGGTCTGGCTCGCCGAGTGCGCGCGGTCCGCCGACAGGCGTGCGCTGACCGTGTTGAAAAACTGCCCGAGCTCTCCAAACTCGTCGTCTCGAGGCAGGTCCACGTTCACCCCGAATTCACCACGGCCCAGCCGGGTGAGGCCGCTGCGGATCACGTGAATCGGCCGGAGCAACAGTTGCGCCAGCAGCATCGCGACGAGGCTCGCGCCGCCGAGCGCGACGAGCACGACAATAAACGCGCTCTGCGCTGATGCGTCGAAGTCGCTCCGGATGAGCAGCGTCGAGATGCCGATGCGGATCGATCCGAACTCAACCGTGCCGAGGAGGAGCGGCTGGCGAATCTCGAAGGTGCGTCCGCCGGACGCGTAGATCGCGCGGATCTGCGACGCGGGACCCTGCGACAGGAGAGAACTGAGAGTCTCGTACGACGGGACCGGATGGCCGACGAGATCGGCGTCGCTGTGCGCGATCGCCGTTCCCTCGACATCCACGATGGTGGCGTACGTCACGTGCTTCGAGTACGCGCTCGCCTCGAGAATCGACCGGAGCCCGGAATCGGTGCGGAGCGCTTCGGCGGGATCCCTGTCGTTCGCGCTCTCGGCGATCACCGCGTGCGCGCGCTGGTAGATCGCCCCCGCCAGCAGGTCGCCCCGCACCTGGCTCTCTTCGAGCCGGACGCGCGCGACCGACGAGAGGTACACACCGCTCAGCACCACGACCGCAAGGCCGACGATCGAGGTGACGCCCGCGACCTGCTTTGCCTTGATGCTGAGTCGCATGTGAAACGTCAGTCGTCGACGGCGCCTTTTTCGGCGCCTCGTTCCTCGTCGGCCAGGCGATTGAGCTTGTTGTGCAGCGTCTTCAGGCTGATGCCCAGCATCTCCGCCGCGCGCGTCTTGTTTCCGCCGGTGTGCTGCAGCGTGAGCAGGATCAACTGGCGTTCGACCTCTGCGACAGTCGTGCCAGCCGTCAGGCCCGACGCCTGTGACGGCGCGCCCCGATCGTCACCCGCCTGCAGGGGAGGCAGATCGGCGACCTCGATGAAGCGGCCTTCGGCGACGATCGTCGCGCGCTCGATGATATTACGGAGCTCGCGCACGTTGCCCGGCCACGAGTAGGCCTGCAGCAGCGCCATCGCGCGCGGCTCGACAGAGACGACCGATCGCTGATTGCGCGAGTTGAACTCGTTGATGAAGCCCTGAATCAGCAGCGGGAGATCGTCTTTCCGATCCCGGAGCGGCGGCAGCTTGAGCTCGAAGACGTTCAACCGATAGTACAGATCCTCGCGAAGCTTGCCGTCGCGCACCGCGTTCGGCGGGTCCGCGTTTGTCGCCGCAATCACGCGGATGTCCACGGACTGTTCCGTCCGGCCGCCCAGCCGCCTGAACGAACGCTCCTGCAGGACGCGCAGCAGCTTGACCTGCGTCGGCGGCGTCATCTCGGCGATCTCGTCCAGGAACAGCGTGCCGTGGTCGGCGAGCTCGAAGCAGCCCTGCCGCCGCTCTGTGGCGCCGGTGAACGCGCCTTTCTCGTGGCCGAACAGCTCGCTCTCGAGCAGCGTGTCGGGAATCGCGGCGCAGTTGATCGGCACGTACGCGCTCCCGGCGCGCGGGCTCAGACGATGGATGGTCTGCGCGACGAGCTCCTTGCCGGTCCCGGATTCGCCGCTGATCAGCACCGACGCGCTCGTGGGCGCCGCCTGTTCGATGACGTGATAGATCTTCCGCATCTCGGGGCTGCCGCCGACGAGCGCGCCGAACGTGCCGTGCTCGCGCAGCTGCTGCCGCAGCATGCGGACCTCGCGCAGCGTCTCGTGCCGCTCCACCACTTTGCCGAGCAGGATCTTCAGCCGCTGGAGATCGACGGGCTTGGTGAGGTAGTCGTACGCGCCCTGCTTGATCGCTTCGACGGCCGTTTCCACCGTGCCCTGCGCGGTCAGCAGGATCGTGGTGATGTGGTCGCCCTGCTGCTGCAGGCCGCGCAGCAGATCGAGGCCGCCCATTTTCGGCATCACGAGATCGGTGAGCACGATGACGGGCCTGAACGTCTGCGACTTATGGAGCGCTTCGTCTCCGTCGGCCGCCGTTTCCACGTCGAACCCCCAGCCGCGGATCAGCTGCTGCAGGCCCACACGCGCGGCGCCATCGTCCTCCACGACGAGGACACGGATCTGTTCTGCTTTCTTGTCGGGCATGGTGTGCCTGCTGGACGTGTCGCGCCGGTAGCGATCGCGCTGATCTACCGGCGCCCTTTCTCGTTGAGCGCTTCGGCGACCCGCTCGGCGAGCTCGTCGAGGTGGACGTTCGACTTCACCAGATAGCTGCGCGCGCCGCCTTCGATCGATCGCTGGATGTCGGCCTCCTGCTCGAGGTTGCTGAGCATGATGACCGGAATGTCGCGCGTGGAGGCGTCGCTCTTCAGGCGCGCGAGCACGTCGAAGCCCTGCATCTTCGGCATCATGACGTCGAGCAGAATCAGATCGGGGATGTGCTCCCGCGCCTTCGCGAGCGCGTCCTCGCCGTCCACTGCGGCGATGACGGAGTAGCCTTTCCGCCTGAGCGTCGTCTCGCCCGCCTTCCGGAGGATGCGGTCGTCTTCGGCGAGCAGGACGCGCGGGGCTTCGGTCACTTCAAGCCGCCCTGGAGCAGCTTCGACACCCGGTCGCAGAGCTCCTGCAGCGACAGGTTGGATTTGATCCAGTAGTCCACGACGCCGAGCGTCGACGCCTTCTGGCGTTCGAGGTCCTTCGACGAGTTCGACATGATGACGACAGGGATCGAACTGGTCGCGGGATCGCCGCGGAGCTCGGCGAGCACCGACAACCCATCGCGCCGAGGCATGAGCAGATCGAGCAGCAGCAGATCCGGCGCCTGCGCGCGCGCGAGCGTCAGGGCCTCTTCGCCGTCCACGGCCACGCGGACGTCGAAGCCGGCCTGTTTCAGCTTGGTTTCGCAGGCGCGCCTGAGGAACCGGTCGTCCTCGGCGAGCAGAATCGACTTCCCCTGGGTCATGTCACCTCTCCCGCCGCGAGGGGCAGCGTGAAGTAGAAAAGCGTACCACGCCCTTCTTCCGATTCACAGGCGATGGCGCCCCCGAGCCGCTCGACGATCAGGCGGACCAGATAGAGTCCGAGGCCGGTGCCTTCCGTGTCGACGGTGTGCGCGTTTTCGGCCCTGAAGAATTTCTCGAACAGCCGTTTCTGGGCCGTGGGCGGGATGCCGATGCCGCTGTCGCGAATCGACCAGCGCAGCGAATCGTTCTCGTTGCCCATCTTGATCTCGATCCGCCCTCCGGGCGGCGTGTACTTGATGGCGTTCGAGACGAGGTTCATGACCACCTGGCGCATCAGCTGGTTGTCGAGCATGGCAACGGGCAGGTCGGGCTTCGATTCCACCTCGAGGACGTGGCCCTTCTCGCGCACCAGCGTGGCGACGTCTCCCAGCACCTTGTCGGTGAGCTCGCGGAGCTGCACCGGCTCGAGGGTGACCTGGAGCTTGCCGCTTTCGAGGCGCGACGCGTCGAGCAGATCGTTGACGAGGCCAATCAGCCGGTCGGCCGATTCGCGCGCGTCCTCCACATACGACGCCTTCTCCGCCGCGTCGTCGGTGTCGCCCGCGAGTTCGAGCATCCACTTGATGCCGGAGAGCGGCGTGCGCAGCTGGTGCGTGACGAACGACACGAAGTCGTTCCGCATCTTCAGTGTTTCCTGCGTCTGGTGTTCGAGCAGCTTGCGCGCCGTGGCGTCGTGCGCGACCGCGTAGATCAACTGCTCGTCCGGTTTCGGCGTCGCCGTCCAGCTGAGCCACCGATAACTGCCGTCCTTGCAACGGTAACGATTCTCGAACGAATGCACCGGGATCCCCCGCATCAGGCCGCTGAACGTTGTTTTTGTGGTCTCTCGATCCTCCTGATGCACCAAGTCGATGAAGGGATGCGACATCAGCTCGGTGGTCGTGTAACCGAGCGTGCGGTGCCACGACTCGTTCACACGCGTGAAGTAGCCGTCGAAGCCCGCGATGCTGAGCAGATCGCCCGACATCGTGAAGAAGCGCTCGAGCTGCTCCTGGGCGCGCGTGCGCCCGATGAACTCGCCGAGCTGCTGGCCGAGCGCGGCGAACATCCGCAGGATCTGCTCGTCGGAGTCGAGGACCGAGCGGGTGAAGAACTCGAGGACGCCGACGACCTCGTTGTCGAGCAGCATCGGCAGGCTGAACGCGGCATGAAGTCCGGCGGTGATCGCCGCGGTGTGACGCGAGAACGCAGGCTCCAGCATCACATCGGAGATCCAGTTCGGGCGTCCCATGGCCCACGTGCGTCCGGGGCCCACGCCGTGCGCGAAGCGGCGCTGACGGGTTTCCTCCTCGAATTGAGTCGAATCGACATCGGGCGCGCACCAGCAGTCCACGCACCGGAGCTCGTTGGCCATCTTGTCGACGATCCACATCACGCCGACCTGCCACTGCAGCGCTTCCGCGACCGACCGCAGCACCCATGAAGCCGCGCCCTCGATCGTCGCGGAGTTGGCCAGCGCTTCGATGACGGCGTATTGCGCGCGGAGGTGCCGCTCGGCGCGCTTCTGTTCCGTCATGTCGCGGAAGATGCCGTACGCGCCGACGGCATTCCTGCCCGTCGCGAGCGGGACGACGGTCAAGTCGATGTCGACGAGGGTGCCATCCTTCCGGCGTCGCTGTGTGAGCGACCGCGCCGTCTTGCCCTCGAATCCGAGCTGGCTGAGCCCGGCGGCCTCAGCCGTGCGTTCCTCCGGGACGATAAATGTGTCGATCGGGTGGCCGACAAGCTCCGACTCCCGGAAACCGAACAGCGCTTCGAATGCCACGTTCACCATCTGCACGCGGTCGTGGGCGTCGACCACCAGAATGGCCAGCGGATTGGCGCGAATCAGGCCGCCGAGCGCGGCGTCGTGCTCCCGAACGGTCAGGGCCAGCGATGTGCCGGAGTGCTTCGGCATGAATGACTTCGCCAAGAGTAACTGAAAACCGAGCAGCTGCGCCCAGCTACAATAGGCACGGTTTCCGGAGGACGGCATGCACGTGCTCATCGCCGACGATGACAGGATCGCCGCCGCGGTTCTGTCGCGCACGCTCAAGCAGTGGGACTTCGACGTGACCGTCGTGCTCGATGGCGCCGAGGCGTGGAGTCATCTGCAGGGGGCGGAGTCGAAGCGCACGCCCACGCTGGCGATCCTCGACTGGATGATGCCGCATCTCGAGGGCGCCGATGTCTGCCGCCGCGTCCGCCAGGAGATGCCGCTGGCGAACATGTATCTCATGCTGCTCACCTCGCTCGAGAGCCGCAGCCATGTCGTCGCCGGCCTCGATGCGGGCGCCGACGACTACCTGGTGAAGCCGTTCGACCCCGACGAGCTGCGCGCGCGTGTCAACGTCGGCGTGCGGGTGCTCGCGCTGCAGGAGAAGCTGGCCGATCGGGTGCAGGAGCTGCAGGAAGCGCTCGCGAACGTCAAGCAGCTGCACGGCCTGCTGCCGATCTGCAGTTACTGCAAGAGAATCCGCGGCGACGATCAGTACTGGACACAGGTCGAGTCGTACATCGCCGCGCGGTCGGACGCGCAGTTCAGCCACGGCATCTGCCCGCCGTGCGCCCAGAAGCTCGATCAGGAAATCGACGAGTACCAGAAAAAGCGCGGCGCGGAGCCCGGGAAACGCTGACGCATGCCTGGCGAGAACGTGCGCCGGGTCTTCGACATCGCCGCGTTCGAGCGGCAGACCGGCGGCGACCTCCACCTTCGCCGCGAAATCATCGAGATGTTCCTCGAGGATTGCCCCGTTCGCGTGGCCGCCATCCGCGCGGCGGTGGAGCAGCGCGACGCGGCGGCGCTCGCCTCGTCGGCACACTCGCTCAAAGGCGCTTGCGGCTATCTGTCGGCCATTGCCGCACGCGAGGCAGCGTCCTCTCTGGAACAGATCGGACGTGAGGGCCGAATGGACGACGCGGAGGCGGCCCTGGCGCGGCTCGATGCCGCCGTCGCCGACCTTATTCCCGAGCTGCGCAACTTGAATTCCTGAGGTCCCGATGAAGAGATTTCGCTTCCTGCCCATCCTGGCTGTCGTGCCCGTTCTGGCCATGATCGCGGTTCCATGCGTGGCGCAGGAACGGATGTCGATGATTCCCGCCGATCGGATGTCGGACGCGCAGAAGAAAGCCGTGGCCGACTACAGAGCGCTGCGCGGCGCCGAGCTGACGGGGCCGCCGTGGTCGGTGCTGCTGCGTGTGCCCGATCAAATCGTGCCCGCGCTGCAGATCCGGCTGCACTATCTCAACAAAAGCGTGCTCGGCCCGCGCCTGACCGAGCTGGCGATTCTGACGGCCGCGCGCAAGTGGACCAACAACTGGGAATGGAACGCGCACTCGACCGCGGCCGGCACGGCCGGGCTCAATGCCGAGATCACGGCGGCGCTCGCCGACGGCCGCCGGCCCGATCGCATGGCGGAGGACGAAGCCCTCGTCTACGACTTCAGCCTCGAGCTGCAGAACAATCAGAGCGTGAGCGACGGCACCTACGCGCGAGCGCTCGCGAAATTCGGCGAGCCAGGGATTGTCGAACTCGCCAGCATCCAGGGCTATTACGCATATCTTGCGCTCGTGATGAATGTGGCTCGGATCACGACGCAACCAAACGCCGCCTCGCCACTGGAGCGGTATCCGCGCCTGGGAAAGTAAGAAGTTGAAAGTTGAAAGCGGAAAGTAAGTTCGAAGTAGGCGCCAACTTTCAACTTTCATCTAGGGAGCGCAAAGTCCACAAAGGCGAGCCCGGCAGCCGTGAGAATGTGCTGGCGTCCGTCGAGCATGTAGCTGACGGCCGCTGATCCCCAGACCGGGGCGCCGGTCTGATACTTCCACAGCGCTTTTCCCGTCGCGGCGTCGAACGCGTAGAAATACCCCTCGTTGTCTCCGGTGAAGACCAGGCCCGACGCCGTCGACATCAGGCCGCCGGTGAGGTCGAGCGACACCGTCGATGGATACGACCGGTAGCGATGCTCCCAGCGGCGCGCTCCGGTCGCGGGATCGATCGCGCGCAGCGCGGCCCATTGCTCCTTGCCTTCGACGAGTCGGCGCCCGCCGCTCGGCACGCGGACGCCCGGGTTGATGGGCGGCGTCGGCTTGCGTCCCTCCCAGATCGCGCACGTCTCGTGAGCCGTCACGAAAAACAGCCTGCGGGCCGGATCGAACGTGGGCGGCTGGAAGTTCGTCCCGCCGTGGTTGTCGGGCAGGCATTTGTCCGGCGTGCCGATGTTGTCGAGGACGATCGGACGTCCATCCGCGCCGATTTCCTTCGCCCAGTTCGATCCGTCGATGAACGGCTTGGCGACGAGCAGTTTCCCGGTCTCGCGGTTGAGCGTGTAGAAGAAGCCGTTGCGGTTCGCGACCATGATCACTTTCTGCAGCTGTCCGCCGATCGCGAGGTCGGCCTGCACCGGCACGTGGGCCGAGTCCCAGTCGTGCACGTCGTGCGGTGTGAACTGGTAGTGCCACTTCAGCCTGCCCGTGTCGATATCGAGCGCGACGAGCGAGCACGAGTAGAGGTTGTCGCCCGCCCGATCGTCGCCGTAGTAATCAGGGTTCGGATTGCCGGTGCCGTAGTACAGGAGGTTTAGCGCCGGATCGAAGCTGCCTGTCACCCACGCGGCCGCGCCGCCGCGCGCGGCGACTTCGGGATTCGGCCACGACTCGCTGCCCGGCTCGCCCGGATTCGGGATTGTGTTGAAACGCCAGACGCGCGCGCCGGTCGTCGCATCGTACGCGTCGATGTAGCCGCGGCTGGAGAAGTCGCCGCCCGCCACGCCGATGATGACGAGGTTTTTCACCAGAAGCGGAGCGGCGGTAATGGCGTTGGCGTTCTTGAGATCGCCGACGGCGACGTCCCAGATGACGGCGCCGGTTTTTCGATCGAGCGCGACGAGGTGCGCGTCGAGTGTGCCCATGTAGAGCCGGTCGCCCAGCGTCGCGAAGCCGCGATTCACGGGACCGCAGCACACCGACGCGGAAAAATTCTGCGGCAGCGTCCGGCGGTACATCCAGAGCGGCCGGCCGGTCCGCGCGTCGATCGCCCACGCCTGGTTGTTGTTGCCCGTAACGTAGGCGACGCCGTCGACGACAAGCGGCGAATTTTCCAGGCCGCGGCCGGGGAAACCGGGCACGTCGGTCTGAAACATCCACTGCGGCACGAGCCCGGCTACGTTTCCCGGCGTGATCTGCGTCAGCGCGCTGTGGCGCTGACCGGTATGGTCGCCGGAAAAGGTCGTCCAATTGGCGTTCTGCTGGGCCGAAAGCGTCAGCGCGACCGCGACGACGCCACATATCGACAGTAGCGCGGCCCTTTCAGGGCCGCGTCGCGTCGGCGGGCCTGAAGGGCCCGTCCTACCTGTGAGCCTGGAAATCAATCAACACCTTCATCGCGCCCTCGCGCCGATCCCGATATGTCTCGAACGCCTGCTGGATCTCCGCGAAGCCGAACCGATGCGTAATCAGGCGATCCGGATTGATTCTTCCCTGACGAATCGCGCGCATCGCGATCTTGACGAACGGTCGCAAATCTTCCGGCACGCTGGTATGAATCGTCAGGCTCTTGCGCACGACAGGCTCGAACGCGATGTCGTTGAGACGGTCGGGTGGAATGCCGAAATACAGCACGCGTCCTTTGTTCCGTGCGAGGGCCGTAGCCAGGTTGAACTGCTGCTCCTCATGGCCAACGGCTTCGACGACGAGGTCAGCCATCATGCCGCCGGTGATCTCCCGCACGCGCTCGAGGGTGACGTCTCCAGGGTCTCCAGCGCCTCCGGTGCCGTCAAACTCGCGCGAGACGATGATGTCGGTCGCGCCGAACTCGCAGCTCCTCGACACGCGCGCCTGACGCACGTCGATGCCGATGATGCGGGCCGCACCGGCGCTCGAGAGGCACGCGTTGAACAATTGCCCGATGGGTCCCTGGCCGAGCACGGCCACCGTGAGGCCGGCGACGCTGGGAACGGCAGTCAACGCCGACAGCACCGTCGCCATCGGCTGCGAGATGACTGCCGCCTCATTGCTCAACCCATCGTCGATGTGCACGAGCCGGTTGTCGGCGAGAAGCAGCTGCTCGGCGCAGCCGAGAAGACCGGGCGGCATGGCGAGCACACGATCGCCGGCTCGAAACTCCCGGCTCGCGCTCGACGTGACGCGGCCGACGATCTCATGAAGAGAGAGACCCGCCGCGAGCGGATAGTGCGGCTGCGGTTCACTGAAGAATGGGATGTCCGATCCGCAGAGACAACCGGTTTCAGGGAGGACGATGGCTTCGCCGTCGCGGGGCGGCCGTGGTGCGTCGACGTCGACCAGTGCCATTCGCCCGCGCGCGGCGATCTGCCCTGCCTTCATGTTGTGGCCCATTATGCACGGTATACTTTGCCCCGGGGGTGCTCGATGGGCCGGCGAATCCTCTTTGCGCTGCTGGCTGTGATCGGAGCCGCGGCGATCGTGTCCGCGCAGAAGAAGACGTGGATGCTCCAGCATCTCGCCGACGGCCAGCCGGATTTCACGGGGTACTGGACCAACGCCACGTACACGCCTCTCGAGCGCGACCGCGAGCTCGGCGTGAAGGAATTCTTCACGCCCGCTGAAGCCGAGGCGTACGCGAAGAAGCGCGAGCAGATCGAAAACAGCCAGTCCAAAGAAGATATCCACTACGACAACGTGATCTGGCAGGGCGAGAAATACGTCAAGGTGATCACGCGCAGCCGCACTTCGCTGATTTATGACCCTCCCGACGGTCGCATTCCCGATCTGACGCCGGCTGCCAGAGCGCTTGTCGCCGCCCGCGCTGCCGATGCTCGCCTTCGCGGGCCGTCCGACGCCGCCGGCTCGCGCAGCCTGGGCGAGCGATGCATCTCATGGGGCAACGAGGGACCGCCGATGCTCGGCTCGACGTATCAGGCAAACCTGCAGATCGTGCAGACGAAGGGCTCCTTCGTCGTCCGTCACGAGATCATGCACGGCGTCCGCATCATCCCCGTCGACGGCTCGCCGCACGTCGCGAAGAATGTCCGCATGCTCTTCGGCGACTCGCGCGGCCGCTGGGAGGGTGACACGCTCGTGGTCGATACGACGAACTACGGCGACCGCACGCCGTTCCGCGGTCCGCCGGCCACGACCCGCCAGGACATCTTCACCAGCCGCGACCTGCGCGTCACCGAGCGGTTCACGCGGCAGGACGCCGACACGATCATCTATCGCTTCACCGTGGACGACCCGACGACGTTCGTCAGGCCGTGGTCGGGCGAGATGGTGATGCGCAGGATGGAAGGCCCGCTGTTCGAGTACGCGTGCCATGAAGGCAACTATGGTCTGGCGAACATCCTGAGCGCCGCACGCGTCGAAGAGCGATCAGCAGGAGGTCAGACCGCACCATGAAGACTCAGATCATCGTTGCCGTCACTGCCGCGGCGCTGGGGTCGGGCGCACTGATCCATGCGCAGACAAAATCAGCCGACAAAGCGTTCGTCGCCGGGGGAAAAGTCACGATCCAGCTCGACGGCGGGGAATACATCGTGCGGGCGGCCGCCGACAATCACGTCCGCGTCACGCTGACTGGGAACACGGGCAACGCGACGGCCGACGTCACCGTCGCCGGCTCGCAGGCGAACGTCAGCGTGAAGAACACGCCGCACAGCAACTTCAAGGCGGTGATAGAGGTGCCGAAGACGGCAGACCTCGTCGTCCGCCTGAGCGGCGGCGACCTGGGCGTGGAGGGGATCATCGGCAACAAGGACATCGAGGCGACGGCTGGCGATTTGAAGATCGAGGCCGGCAGCCCGAACGACTACGCGAGCGTCGATGCGTCGGTGAGGGTCGGCGATCTCTCGGCCGGTCCGTTCGGCGAAGCCAAAGGATTCCTGTCGAAGAGCGTCGCATGGACCGGTGCGGGAAAGTACAGGCTCCACGCCAAGCTCGGTGCCGGCGACCTCAAACTGCGCTGAGGGCGAGCCGATGTAGGGCGGCCCTTTCAGGGCCGCCAAATCATTTCGTCAATTGCACAGGCGGCGGCCCGCTGGCCGGGATGTCGTTCGACGCCACGCGCCGCTTGAATTTCCACTTTCCCTCTTCCCGAACGAGCGTGTCGTCGTAACGTCCCGATTGCGACACGACAGCAGTGTTGTTCGGCCCCGGCACGACGAACTGCCACCGCGACCAGGCGGTCGCCGCGTCTCCGTTCACGTCGATCACGAAGTTCGTGAGCACGTGGTAGTTGTGAACGGCGTTCGGTCCGGGAAGCGCTTTCTCCATGAACGCTTGAATCGCCGCCGGTCCCCGAACCGTTCCCATGCCGCCGGACCAGACCCCGTCTTTGGCGAACAGCAGCGAGTACGCCTTGAAATCGCGAGCGTCGAGGTGACGCCCATAGGTGAGGAGCAGCCGCTCGATTTCCTGGGTGTCCTCGATGCGTTGCACACGCTCGGCGGTCTGCCTGCTGGCCCCTGCGCTCTGCGCCCGGGCCGGCGCAGGCAGCATCAGCGCCGCGACGCCAAATCCGATTGCGATTTGAGTGATTCGTGCCATGATGCCGGTCATCTTACAGGAGGGGTTATGACCCGGTTGGCGAAAATCGTGGCGTCTGCCGGCCTGACTGCGGTTACCGCGTCGGCAGCCGGCGGGCAGAGCATCGTCATGCAGAGGACCCTGTCGCTTGGTCTGGCCAAGACCATCGCCGAAGCGGCGCTGGCCGAGTGCAAAGCCAAAGGCTTCAGTACCTCCGTCGTCGTCGTCGATCGCGCCGGCCAGGTGCTGGTGATGCTGCGCGACGAGGCGGCGAGCGCCCAGACGGCGGACATGGCGCGGCGCAAGGCTTACACGGCGAAGATGTTCCGCACGACCACACTCGAGTTTCAGAAGCGCACGCAGGACCCGACGTACGCTGCGCAGCGTGACGTCGCCGACATCCTGGCCCTCGGAGGCGGTGTGCCGATTCAAATCGGCAACGAGGTCATCGGCGGCGTCGGCAGCTCCGGCTCGAGTCAGCCGCAGGATGATGCGTGCGCGAAAGCCGGCGTCGCGAAAGCGGCCGACCTTCTGAAGTAGCTGATCGTCTGACCGTGACAAGGAGCTTCGACATGAAACGCATCGCCTGCGTCACAGCCTTTTTCATCGTTGTCTTGTGGGCGGTCGTGGGCATCGCGCAGACACTGCCCGCTGGCGTGCAACGGGTGACGTCGGTCGAGGGCATTACCGAATACAAGCTGGCCAACGGCCTGCACGTCCTCGTGTTTCCCGACGCGTCGAAGTCCACGGTCACCGTCAACATGACGTACCTGGTCGGATCACGGCAGGAGGGGTCCGGCGAGCGCGGCATGGCGCACCTGCTGGAACACATGGTGTTCAAGGGCAGCACCCGGCACCCCAACATCCCGCAGGAGCTGACGGCGCACGGCGCCAGGCCCAATGGCAGCACCTCGTACGACCGCACGAACTATTTCGAGACGTTTCAGGCGACCGACGAGAACCTGAAATGGGCGCTGGATCTGGAAGCCGACCGGATGGTGAATTCCTTCATCAGGAAGTCGGATCTCGAGAGCGAGTTCACGGTCGTGCGCAACGAGTTCGAGGCCGGCGAGAACAACCCGATCGGGGTTCTGGTGCGCGGCGCGTTGTCCGCGGCGTATGTCTGGCACCCGTATGGCCGGGCCGTCATCGGGAACCGCGCCGACATCGAGAACGTGCCGATCGATAAGCTGCAGGCGTTCTACCGGAAGTTCTACCAGCCCGATAACGTCGTGTTGACCGTGTCGGGCAAGATTGAGGAGGCGACGCTGTTGCCCCTCGTCGCCAGTTATTTCGGTCCGGTGCCGGCGCCGGCCCGCACGCTCGAGACGCCCTATACCGCCGAGCCGGTGCAGGACGGCGAACGGCAAGTGACGCTGCGGCGCGTCGGCGACATTCAGGTCCTCCTGGCCGTCTATCACGTGCCGCCCGGATCGCATCCAGACTTCGCCCCGCTCAGCGTGCTCCTCGGCGTGCTGGCAGACAATCCGGCGGGACGTTTGTACAAGGCGCTCGTCGATAGCAAGAAAGCGGTCCAGGTCATCGGACAGGGTCTGCAGTTGAACGATCCGGGCGTCGCGCTCTTCGGCGCGATCGTGAACAAGCAGGACTCCCTCGAGGAGGCCCGCAGGCTCCTGCTGGAGACGATCGGCAACCTGGTGAAGGAGCCACCGACTGCCGAAGAGGTCGAGCGCGCGCGAACGCAGTTGCTCACGGGTGTCGATCTGCAGCTTCGCAACTCCGAACAGATCGGCCTCGTCATGAGCGAATGGCTGAGCCGTGGCGACTGGCGCCTGCTCTTTCTGAATAGAGATCGCTTGCGCAAAGTCACGCCGGCCGACGTCCAGCGTGTCGCCAGGGCGTACTTGAAGAGCTCGAACATGACGGTGGGTGAATTCATTCCCGACGCGACGCCAGACCGCGCCGAGATCCCCGCGAAGCCGGATGTCGCGGCGATGCTGAAAGACTACAAGGGCGAGGCGGTGATGTCGGCGGGCGAAGCGTTCGATCCGTCGCCGGCGAACATCGAAACGCGAGTACGGCGACGCACGCTGGCGTCGGGACTGAAGCTGTCACTGCTGCAGAAGCAGACGCGCGGCAACACGGTCAGCGCGACGGTTCGCCTGCACTTCGGAACGCTGGAGCGCCTGAACGGCCTCGACGCGGCGGGCGGACTGGCCATGCAGACGTTGATGCGAGGAACGCAGACGAAGAACCGCCAGCAGATCCAGGACGAGTTCAATCGCCTGAAGGCGCGTGTCGGCATCGGCGGCGGCGCCACGGGCGCCACGGCGACGATCGAGACGGTGCGTGAGAACCTGCCCGCGGTGCTTCGTCTGGTGGCGGAAATCCTTCGTGAGCCGGCCTTCCCCGACTCGGAATTCGAGCAGGTCAGGAAGTTGATGCTCACAAGCGTCGACAACGCGAAATCAGAGCCCCAGGTGCTGGCCTCGATTGAGCTGAACCGGACGCTGCGTCCGCATCCGCGCGGCGATGTGCGCGCCACCACCACGCCGGAGGAAGTGGCCGAGGACGCGCGGAAGGTGACCGTGGAGGACGCGCGGAAGTTCTACCGCGAGTTCGCTGGAGCCTCGAACGCGGAGATCTCGGTGGTCGGCGACATCGATCCCGAGGAAATCGCCAGGCTCGCCACTGATCTGTTCGGGAACTGGAAGAGCCCCGGATCGTTTGCGCGCGTAAACGATCCCTATCAGAAGGTCCAGCCCGTGAACCGCACGATCGAGACACCGGACAAGCAGAACGCGGTCTTCGCGTCCGGAATCCGGCTGAACCTCAGTAACACCGACGCGGACTATCCGGCGATGGTGCTGGCCAACTACATGCTGGGCGGAGGATTCATCAGTTCCCGCCTGGCGACGCGCATTCGTCAGAAGGACGGGTTGAGCTACGGCATCGGGTCGAACCTCGCGGCGGCTTCAAAGGTGAAGGACGGATCGTTCACGGTGAACGCCATCGCGGCTCCGCAGAATGTGGCGAAGGTCGAGGCGGCGGTCAAAGAGGAGCTCGAGAAAGCCCTCAAAGATGGATTCACTCCCGAGGAAGTCGCGGCGGCCAAATCGGGGTGGCTGCAGTCGCGCACGGTGGGAAGGTCGAACGACACCGCCCTGGCCGGACAGCTCGCGCAGTCGGACTTCGACGGAGTCACCATGGCGTTTGCTGCAGACCTGGAAGCCAAGGTGGCCGCTCTGACGCCGCAGCAGATCCAGGACGCCATGCGGCGAAACCTGGACACATCGGCGATGTCGATCGTGAAGGCCGGAGACTTCACGAAAGCCGC